>Ga0307474_10000068_pt1 | contig 75522 bp, 62 predicted proteins | sample atmos_gasesECM1C_2_FD_203312 | JGI IMG/M metagenome (GOLD analysis project Ga0307474, IMG submission 203312) | Hardwood forest soil microbial communities from Morgan-Monroe State Forest, Indiana, United States - atmos_gasesECM1C_05 | ecosystem: Environmental > Terrestrial > Soil > Temperate...
GGGAGTCGGGTTAGTGAAGTGCAGTTCGGACGGCCCATATCCATTGCCCTGGTTCGAGTTCGTCGCACCGTAACTCCGAACTGCCAGCCGCAGTTTGTCGTCTTGAATCTCTCTGACGCACTCCAGCACGCTCCAGGTAAAGCATGCACCGTAAAGGGACCACTTGGATGGATTGAGGAATTTCTCATCAAAGTTGTCGTAAAGCACCAGATTCGGTGAAGGCTGCTGTGCATAGAGCACATGGGATAGAGAGACGAACAGCACAAAGCAAACGGCTAAAGTGCCCAGAATCGTGCCTACCGTTGATTTTGAAATGAATCTCATCGTGAACCTCCTTCATTTTGCGTTTCAACCCGGGGACAATTCGCGAATCCTATGAAACTCTCTCCGAGGCTGCAAGCGACAAGGAACGACAACCGCTCCAGCTGGAGAACTGTCGCGCTTTGACGCTGTGAAGTTGTTTCGGCCCAGGAAAGTGAGCGGATTATGCCGACTTACTCAAGCATCGCTGGCTTCGACAGCCAGTGATTGTGGGGAGATCGGGTTTAGAGGGGCGACTCTCGAGTTAAACGATCGCTGTCTCGGGAAAAGTTGCTAGAACAATCAGACTAGGGATCGCTTCCGGATGGATTAACTCTTACGAGAAAAGCATCCCCGCGTAGCCCACCACCGCGCTCGGATCTCCGGAAACATCCGCTGAAGTCGCATACTTCACCAATTCCGGTTTTTTCGCTCCCAGCGCGTTCAGTGCGGTGAGCATGGCCACCGCCGGCCCCAGCCCGCACATAGAAATATTCTCGTCGTGGCAGGTGTCATACAACCCTCGCGGATTCAGTGCCAGCAATTCTAGGATGGCTTTGTGGTCCTTGAGTCGTGTCGTGGCGTCATCCTCGTAATGATTCAAATCCGAAGTCGTCAATAGCAGCACGTCCTCTTTCGATGCTTCGAGCACGCGCGCGATCGCTTCTCCCACCTCAACGAGCGATTCGAATCGCACCGTTCCCAAAGCCACCGGAACAAACGTAAGCTCCGGCACGAGCACTTGCAGAAACGGCAACTGCACTTCGAGCGAATGCTCCGCGCTATGCGCCACGCTATCTTCAGAGAGAAGCGGGGCCGCCTTTTTCAGCGCCGCGGCAAGCTCCTCATCAATTCGCGCGTCTCCGAGCGGCGTGCGCCACGCGCCGGTGGAGAGTATCGCCGCAGGTTGGCCTCGCGGATAGTGGCGCACCCCGAGAATAATAAATTTCCGGGGCAGCCGAATCCGCGAGAGCACCGCCCCGGCCACGTGTCCCGAATAAACGTAACCCGCATGCGGCACCAGACACGCCCTCACCGGAATCGACGGATTGCTCGAATCGGTCGCAATACATCTGTGAATGAGAGCTGTGAGTTCCGTAGGATTGGAAGGATAGAAGCGTCCGGCGACCGCAGGCTGGCGAAGCATGTTGCCGCTCCGCGAATCAAATGGGCTTCGAGGGTTTCCCTTTGAACTTGATCGCTTGCGACGTAGCGGGCACGTAATAAACCGTCACTTTGTCCCCGTACTGGTAGCCGCCCTTGTCGATAATTTTCTGCATTTTCTGCGACGCGGTTTGTGAGAGAGGGAACGTGCGGATCGCCAAATCGTTCCCCTTCGCTCGCACGGTGATTTGCGCGTTGTTCGCATGCATCACGAAGCCCTCAAACTTATCGAGCCCGGTCTGCTTGGGCTTTGGTTTTACGATGCCCACGACGATCGGCGCCGCGGTATCAACTACGACGGGGACAACCGTCGCCGGCGACTGTGCCGCGACAGGCGAAGAACAAACGCCCGAAGCCACGAGCACGAGCGGCCATGCGAATCCGGCAATCTTCGAGAAGCTCTTCATTCCACGTCGTCCGTGGCAATCCGCAGCGACTTCAGAAATCGCACGTCTTGCGGCGTCATCGCCAGGCGCGGTGCCGGCTTCTTGTCATTTTCTTCCAAAAAAGATTCCTGATCCACTTGAATGCGCAACGACTCCAGGAACCGCCGGTCCTGCGTTGTCAGCTTTGCTGCTTCCGCCGCTGCCGCATCCCGTTTCGCGAGCCCGATGGTCGCGTCCAGTTTCAGCACGATGTCGTACCCGTGCGCGCGCACTCCGGCAATCGCGCCGGTGATGCGGTCGGAGTCGGACACCGTGTCGTTGATGGCATGTCCTAGTTCGCGGAGCAGGTTTTTCAAGTGATCGTCGAGTTGCAAGGATGGTTCTCCCTTACTTCTTCGACCATTTTAGGCTCACCAATTGTTGGATTCAAGAGCACTTCGTTTCGTTGTCTCCAATCTGTCCACAGTACCCTTGTTCAGGTTCCGAAGTCCACGATTTGAGCGAAAGCGGACCGCGATTTCTGATGTTGGCCGCATTTTGCGTTAAGATGCTCTTATGTCTACGGCCGCAAATGCAGCTGCCGCGCGGCAACAACAAGGCGGCTTTCGGCGTTTCTGGCGGGCGCTCCGCCAGCTCTTTCATGAGCTCATCGCCGGGGTCTTTGCCGTTCTTGCGCTGGCTTGGCTCAACGCGGCCCTCCGCGCATGGACGCGCGACACCGCCCTATGGCTCATCGCCATCGCTGTTGCCGTGGCGCTATTATTTTTGTTTTTCGCGGTAACCTCATTCCGAACGTCCAGAAAGTTGTAGGCCGCTTCTCTAGATTTTGTACTAGCCGGGCCCCAGCCCCGCATGGCCGAAGAATAAGGTCGTCAAGTAGCGAAGCGAGTTTCGAGTCTCCATTTTGGATTTTTCCGGCTTCCATGTCTGACAGCAAAACCAAATCCGCCACCCCCGCCGAACGCAAAGGGAAATTCACCACGCCCTCCGGCCTTCCCCTCGAGCGCCTGTACACCGAAAAGAATCTTTCCCACTGGGACCCGGAAGGTGCGCTCGGCTATCCAGGCGAATACCCTTTCACCCGCGGCATCCATCCCACTATGTACCGCGGTCGCTTCTGGACCATGCGCCAGTACGCCGGTTTCGGCTCCGCTGCCCTGTCCAATCAGCGCTATCGCTATCTCCTCAGCAAAGGCCAGGCCGGTCTTTCCGTAGCTTTCGATCTGCCTACGCAAATCGGCATGGACTCTGACCATCTTCTGGCCCTCGGCGAAGTCGGCAAAGTCGGCGTCGCCATCGATTCCCTCGAAGACATGGAGACCCTGTTCGACGGCATCCCGCTTGAAAAAGTCTCCACCTCCATGACTATCAATGCCACCGCCGCCATCCTCCTCTGCCTGTATGTCGCGGTTGCCAAACGGCAAGGCGCCAGCTTGCAAAAACTTTCCGGCACGGTTCAGAACGATGTCTTAAAGGAATACATCGCCCGCGGCACCTACATTTATCCCGTGCGCCCCGCCATGCGCATCGTCACGGACATTTTTGCCTGGTGCCGCGACCATCTTCCCAAGTGGAACACCATCTCCATCTCCGGCTATCACATCCGCGAAGCCGGCTCCACCGCCATCCAGGAAGTCGCTTTCACCCTCGCCGACGGCATCGCCTATGTCCAGGCGGCCCGCGATGCCGGCCTCCTCGTAGATGAGTTTGCCCCGCAGCTTTCCTTTTTTTTCAACGCTCACAATGACCTTCTCGAAGAAATCGCCAAATACCGCGCCGCCCGCCGCTTATGGGCAAAGATCATGGCCGAACGCTTCGACGCGAAAGATCCACGCTCCTTAATGCTGCGCTTCCACGCGCAAACGGCCGGTTCTTCGCTCACCGCTCAGCAACCGGAAAACAATATCGTCCGCGTCGCCATTCAAGCCCTCGCCGCCGTTCTTGGCGGCTGCCAATCCTTGCACACCAATTCCATGGACGAAGCTCTTGCCTTGCCCACCGAAGACGCCGCGCTCATCGCCCTGCGGACCCAGCAAATCCTCGCTAGCGAAACCGGCGTTGCCAATACCGTCGATCCCGTCGCCGGTTCCTACGCCATTGAGCACCTCACCAATGAAATCGAAAAAGGCGCTCTCGCCTACATCGAGAAATTGGATTCGTTTGGCGGAATGTTGCGCGCCATCGAAGCTGGTTATGTGCAGGGCGAAATCCAGAAAGCCGCTTACGAATTCCAGCAAGCCGTCGAGCGAAAAGAGCAAATCGTAGTCGGCGTCAACGACTTTATCGCCAAAGACGAACGCACTATCCCCACGCTTCAAGTGGACCCCGAAATCGAACCCACGCAAATCTCCCGTTTGAACGCCCTGCGCGCCAAACGCGATTCCGCGCGAGCCAAATTCGCCCTGGCCGAGCTCGAGCGCCGCGCCGCCACCACCGAAAATCTTCTACCCTCCATCCTCGCCGCCGTCGAAGCTTACGCCACGATCGGCGAAATCTCCGACGCCCTCCGCCGCGTCTTCGGCGAATACCAAGAATCGGTGGTCGTTTGATTTGGAGCGCGGGAGCTTGCTCCTGCTTTTCCGCGCGCCGCCCTCTCCCATCGCCCGTCCCTCGCCAAAGCACGAGCTGTCACCGCACTCGCGCTATAGTATTCTTCCCGCTCCGGCAATTCCGGGAATCACCATGAAACTCATCCTGGCCTCCGCTTCCATCCGCCGCGCCGAAATCCTCCGCGACGCCGGTTTCTCCTTCACCGTGCTCTCTTCCGCCATCGACGAAACGCCATATCCCGGCGAGTCCGCCTCCGACCTCGTCGAGCGCCTTGCTTTTGCCAAGGCCGAACTCGTCGCCGCCCGTGCCGTCGGCCCTTCTATCGTCATCGGCGCCGACACCGAGGTCACCGTCGAAGGCCACATCTTCGGTAAGCCTCGCTCCGCCGACGATGCCCGAAACATGCTTGAAAAGCTCTCAGGCCGCACCCACGCTGTCGTCACCGGCGTCGCCCTCATCCGTCTACCCGACGCCGAGCGTCTCACCTTTTGTGAGTCCACTCTGGTGCATTTTGCCACGCTCGCGACGGATGAAATCTCCCGCTATCTCTCGACCGGCGAGCCCTACGACAAGGCGGGCGGTTACGCCATCCAGGGCCGCGCTGGCCGCTACATTCCGCGCATCGAAGGCTGCTATTTCAACGTCGTCGGCCTCCCCCTCGCCCGCCTCCACGATGGCCTGGTCTCCCTCGGTTGGTGTGAAGATTGATGGAGGATCGACTTGAGACACTATAACGAGCGATTCCAAGTTCGGCGATCCGCCCATCTCGAGACCTGGCCGCGACTATTTTTCTTTGGCGTTAGCTTCGAGTGCAATTTCGATTCTACGCACTTGAAAACGGTGGCGCCGTTGCTCAATTATGCAAATTCCGCAACTACCCTCTATTTTCCTCGCGCGCCCGAAGCAAAATGTTATTAACTTGTTTTTCTGGCCGGCGGGAACTCGTATCTCCGGGGGCCGGAACGAACAAAGCGGAACTCGGAAGCCGCGGATTTCTGGGAGAGTCATGAAAAAGCTGCCTTGGATGTTCCTGGTAGTCCTTTCTATCTCTTCCCTTGCGTCTGCCCAGGACCTTAATACCCGATTGCTGGATGCCGCTAAGGCGAAAAATAGTTCTGCCTTAGAGAAACTTCTCTCGGACGGCGCCGACCCCAACGCGCGGGACAAAGCGGGATGGACCCCGCTTATTTGGGCCGCCTATTTCGGCCGGGCAGACTCTGTGCGTATCTTGTTGCTGAAGGGCGCAAACGTGAATGCCAGAGGCAACGAAGGAGAGTCGGCGCTCGTAAACGCTGCCCTGGGAGACTATCCACCCGTCGTGCGCTTGTTGCTCGACAAAGGCGCCGATGTTCATTCAAAGGACAACGACGGCTGGACACCGCTCCTGTGGGCCGCATTCTCGGGACACGCGGAAATCGTTCGAACCTTGCTCGAGAAAGGTGCGGATATCAATGCCAAAGACAACTTTGGTAAGACCGCCCTGATGGAAGCAGCAGTTCGCGGACAAATAGACGCCATGCACGTCCTCCTCGAGAAGGGTGCCGATGTGAACGCCCTGAGTAAGGACGGACGCACGGCATTGATGAGCGCGGTGGATTTGGGTCAACTCGCCGCCGCACGTCTACTGCTCCTGAAAGGCGCCGATGTCACCGTGCGCGACAAGGATGGAGACACCGCGCTGCGCTTGGCTCAAAAATACAAACAGTCCAGCATTGTTCGACTGCTCCGGAATGCTCCAACCGAAGGGCCCATCAAAAGCTCCAAAAACGAAAAACCAGCCGCCCCAGCGGCAACTCCTCCGGACGTCGTGCCTGCGGCCCCGCTTAAGCCTGCTGGGCCCCCCTCGGGAGTCAAAAGGCCCCCCGCCGCCGTAACTCTCGCGGACGCCGCCGAAGCCGGGGATGCCGCCGAAGTGCGCCGCCTCCTTTCAACGGGTGCCGATCCGGACGCCAAGGGCAGCTTTGGGCACACGCCACTGATGGGTGCCGCCGCTACCGGCCATACCTACATCATTCCAATCTTGTTGGCCAGAGGCGCGCATGTGAATGCCAAAGGCAGTACGGGAAGAACGGCTTTAATGGAGGCTGCGGTTGAAGGCTACAAGGATTCCGTACTTGCCTTGCTCGAGAACGGTGCCGATTTGAGCGCACGGGACAATGACGGGTGGACGTCTTTGTTTTGGGCAGTTTTTTCGGGCCGCACTGAAGTCGTGCGTACCCTCCTCGAAAAAGGCGCGGATGTAAACGCCAAGAACAAATATGACGACACTCCGTTGATTCAGGCCGCTTACAGCGGCGACACCGACATCCTGGGCCTCCTGCTAGAAAAAGGTGCGACCGTCGACGCCCACGATGACCACGGAAGGACGGCGTTGATCGAAGCGGCCCGTCAGGGGCACGCGAACGCCGTGCGTGCCTTGCTCAGCAAGGGAGCAAACCTTAATGCGCGAGATAAGCAAGGAGAAACAGCTCTCTCTCTGGCGGAAAAAAATAGCGCTTCCGATGTGATCGCACTGCTCAAAAGCCCTCCTGTCAACCCGCCTGTCAAAAGTCCGGACCATCCCGCAACAAGCGCTCGAGACCCGTCCCAAGGCGTCGCTCCCCCCGGTCCCAAACCGCTCGCGCCCGCTGCCGACGTGAACAGTAAGTCCATGGGGCGAGCCTTTTATAGGATTGGCCTCAACATTCAGTCCATCGAGGCTAGTTGGCCGATGGCGGCACATTCGGCCGCGCGTTCCGCGCTGGGCATCCAAGAAGATCTGAAAAAGGTAGGCGCTCCGAGCGACTTGCTTGATTTTGCGCATCAAGCCTACCTGCTCCTCAATGCGCCTCCGGCGGACAAAGACGCCGTCACGCTCAAGATCAGCGCTCTACGAGCTCGTCTGGATAGATTCTGTATGCGGGACACCACCGGGCAATTCTTCTACATGGCAGGCGAGTTCACTTCCTCTCTCACCCGGCTCGCTCAGGATGTTGCTAATGCCGACCGCTCCCCGGGACAAGTTGATGACGGCCGGCGAAAGGCGCTTTCGCTCGCTGACATCTTGGCCGCGGAATGTGCGGCGTCGGACGGTTGCAAAGAACGTGCCCTATCCTACTTTTTGGGTGCCCGGACCGCTCTCCAGAGCGCTCGGCTCATCCATACAGACGTCTCAGTCCTCACCAAGGCCTCCACGGATATTGAAGCAGAATTTGGCGGCCCGGAACCCTAATTTCATCTTTTTATGCGCCGGCCCCTCCTCGTCCAGCGCCCCTTCAGCCCTTGCCCCAATCGACGGCCAGCGGAACGGCATATAATCTCGCGTATGGACGCTCCTCGTTTGCCGGCTCGCCAGAATCCCTATCTTCGTCTTCAGCACGTTGCCGTATTCGTTCGCGATCAAGAGCGCAGCCTGCGCTTTTACCTGGACCAACTTGGATTCCACTTGGTCAGCGATTACCGCTTTGAAGACGGTCGCCGCTGGTTGGCGGTGGCCCCTCCGGATGGCACGGCCGTGCTCTCGTTGGTCGCACCCAAGCCCGATTCCCGGGAGTATCAGTTGATCGGCCGTCCCACGCAGGTTGTTTTTATCACCGAAGATGTTCCCGCCAAATTTCGCGAATGGTCCGAGCGCGGAGTTCGTTTTCAACGTGTGCCGCGCCTAAGGCGCATGAAATATGAGCGCCATTGGCCGCCGCCAGGGGACTCCGCGGTCACAGAAGGACTGCAAGAAGAGCAGAGTCCGATTTGGGGTGGGGTGTTCGGTAGCTTCAAAGATCCGGACGGGAATTCCTTCGGCCTTGTCGGTATCGACGAGGTGAGCCGGGAAATCGAGGTGCAGCGCCGCACGATCGCCGAGAAACTAGAATCCGAACGCCGCATCGAGCAGGAACTCGAAATTGCCAAACAGGTTCAGGCCAGGCTCTTTCCGCAAACGCTGCCACCGCTTAAGACCCTGGAGTACGCAGGTACCTGCATCCAGGCACGAAAAGTCGGCGGCGACTATTACGACTTCCTCGATCTCGGCCAAGGGCGCCTCGGCTTCGTCATCGGCGACATCTCCGGCAAAGGCATCGCTGCCGCTCTCCTGATGGCCAATCTGCAAGCCAATCTCAGGAGCCAGTGCGCCATTGCCGTGGATCAACTGCAACGCCTTTTGTGTTCGGTGAACCAGCTCTTTTGCGACAATACGCCCGACGGCGCCTTCGCCACTCTCTTGTTCGCCGAATATGACGACGCGGCGGGCCGCTTGCGCTACGGCAATTGCGGCCATCTCCCTGCTCTTCTCCTCCGCGGAGATTACACGGTGGAGCGGCTCGATGCCACCGCCACCGTCCTCGGAATCTTCAAAGATTGGGATTGCGAAATCCGGGAGTGCCTGCTCCGCCCGGGAGACATTCTCGCGCTTTACACCGACGGCATAACGGAAACTTGCGACACGGCTGAGGAGCAATTCGGTGAGCAACGCCTGATCGAAGCCATAGAACGCCACCGCGCTTCCTCTTCTCAAGCGGCTCTGGCTTCCGTGGTCGCGGAAGTCCAGCGCTTTGGCCCCCACGAGCAGCACGACGACATCACCCTCATCATCGCTAAGCACCGAGGGGCCTAACTATAACCAGGGGCGGCGGGGATCGCACCCTTGCCCTGGCGAATGAAACGCAATGTCGCGGAAAGCAGGTCGTCCGAAGCGCATCTCGGCCGAGCTTCTAGTCTTGAAGAATGTTCGATTTAAGTTTTGGATCACGGTCCATTCAGGCGTTTTGGGATCCGGTTGTCACTCGTGCCGCCGAGAACTGCTCACAATAACCGTATGCGCATCCCTTAATGCCGCCTTTTGCCGCCTCGTTTTTTTTTGAAGCTTCCGTCAGATGAAGAAGTTCTGGCGGAAGCGTGTGGGAGTCGAACCTTTGGAGTCAATTGGAGTCAGAACGGTTCACTTTCCCGCAAGACTTTGCCTCCTCTCTGCGGATTGCTTCCCTGCTGTCATTTGGGCCCCGTTTCTCGGACTGCGGAATTGTTGACTTGTGCCGGCGGCTCGCGGCGCAAAGCTCCCAGCATTCGGGCGTGGGTTCGATTCCCATCGCCCCGCTCCAGAATTAAGGGTTTTCCCCGATGGAACTACCGGGAACTTACCTGCTTGTTTCATCGAGCCTTCACGCTATGGTGACCAACCGAAAGGAGTCAAAACGAATGTTCCTACGAAAAATCCATTCTTCACATCTTCTGAACGTAAGGAGAATGCTATGGCTCACACCGGCTTTTGTCTTCGCTGGAGTGCTGCTCATTCTCTTCTCAGCTCCAGATTCTTCTCACGGCCAGACCATCGGCGACACACAAATCACGCTTTCCTGTAACGATGGCCACAGCTTGATCTTTGACGTCAATCAGATCACGCTCACAAGCCTGCTGACGGACGTCCAGGCGATCAACGCCAGCGGCACAGGAACCAGCTGCACTTTGACCATGGCCCCAAGCGACCCCTCGAGCGAGACTACGCAGTGGACGGTTTACGACTACAACCCTTCCAACCAGGCGATTGCGCCGCGCAACTCACCCAACTCAATGCCGGCGACCACAACGGGTGCCACGACTACATTCCCATTCAGAGCCGGTATCTACACCGCGCTACTCACGACGACCGACCCGAGCTTGACCGGCGATCTCTCCACGAAGAGTCTGAGCGACACGATCACAGTCAGCGGCGACGCCACAAGCTTCATGACTCAGCATGGGGGAGGTGACTGCTCCGCCGACGTTCCTGCCGCTGTGAGGTTCTTTTTCAGGTCGCCGTCCGCATCGGGCTCCAGCGTTGGCACACCTCCAGCGGGCTTCTACACCCAGTTCTGGTGGTCCAACCCGATGCATCTGCCGCTCGTTTCTGGAACGCAGTCCGGGACCATCACGGCGAATATGTCTGACCCAACTCAGTGGTCGGATTGGAATGGCCAGCGTGGCGACAGCAGTCCCGCGGTCACGGAGGCCTTCCTGGAGGCCACACACAAAGTGCAGGCGATTGGCCTGTCATTTGGAGGCGAGTGCTTCTTCGAAACCGGCGTCACTCCCATGGGCACCTTCAACAGTGAACAGTTCTCCAGCTCGTTCAGCGAGTGAGCTCCACCACTCGGGTCGGGGTCGCGTGGGTGGTCCATCTAAATGTTGCGTACCTGAAAAGGGCTTACCAGCACGGGCCACGCCTCGACATCGGCTCAGGCACGCTCAAGGGCACGTTCACTGCTAAGAAGCGCGCCGCCGCCGCATGGCCGACTAGAAAAACTGAATGATCGCAAAGACTGCTATTTATGACGCACTATAACGCACTATAATAATTCTCAGCTATGAGCAAACCGCAATCGATGGGAAAGTGCAATCTCTGCGGGGAGATGGCCGGCAAGGCTTCCATGACTCGGCACCTAAGTGCGTGCCGTCGACCGAAAGCTTCCGAGCTATTGCCGGCTTCTGAAAAACGACCGCTTGTCCCGAATTTCCATTTAGCCATCGAAGGACGTGACTCCAAGGAGTACTGGATGCATGTCGCAGTGCCGCTGACCGCCCCGCTGAGTAAGCTCGACGATTTTCTCCGCCATACCTGGCTTGAATGCTGCGGCCACTTGAGCGCTTTTGAGATTGCCGGCGAGCGTTATGCTTCCGAGCCCATGGATGAAGAAATGAGCATGAGCGCGCGGAGCGAAGTGCTTGAGGTAGGGATGAAGTTCTCTTATGAGTATGACTACGGTTCTCCAACGGCTCTTGTGCTAAAGGTTGTTGCCCTTCGTGAGCAAGGCTTGCCGAAGGGCGCCGTACAACTATTGGCCAGAAACGAGGCACCGCAGGTAAGCTGCCAGCGGTGCAGCATCCAGCCCGCCACCCAAATCTGCACCGAATGCGCGTGGAATGGGGAGGGCTGGCTTTGTGAAGCGTGCGCCGTCGCACATGAGTGCGGCGACGAGATGTGCCTGCCGGTAGTTAACTCTCCTCGCGTTGGAGTGTGCGGGTATACGGGTTAGTTCCGCTTCTTCCATAGAGGCTCGAAATTTCGTCGCACTACACTAGAGATGCCTCTTGAGGCTCAATGAACTACGTACCGCCCGGAGTGGGATCATTGAGGCTTGAAACTTAGAGCGCCGCTTCCGGGCACGTTTGTTACCCCAAGTCGCGCTTCCGTTGATTTCGCTCTTCCACCGATCCGGTGCTCTAAGCAGCTTCACCCCAAGAGCAAAGGTGCTCGTGGGCAAGATCTTGCAGTAGACCACTTTAGCTAACGGCCGAATCCGTCGCGATCAGTGCCGAACCGTGCCATAGAAAACGTTTCTTCCCCCCCGCAAGTCTCTTCCATAGGAAAGCAAGATCGTCAGACTTCCGAGGATGCGAACTTTCGCTTGTCCTCCGGTATCCCACAGCCACCGCTCGGAACCGAAAAGGCTTGAAGAATCGGCGACCGCGCCGCTATCGAGAAATGGGCCGAGCTTCACGGTGAAGAAACCATTTTGATAGACGTTTTTGTCCATCTCCCAGTTGGCCAGAAAAAATCGCCGCCCTAAGGGAGCAGCTCCCTTCCTCCCGCGAAGAGTTCCGGCGTGCCCGCGAAGCCATAGGTCGTTGTCGCGTTCGACGCCCAACTCAAACAGTTCATCGAGGGTTGCTTTGCCGGCGGTCGCTCCCGAGCGAATCCGTGCTTCGACTTCATAGTCGTCGCCTTTGGCACGCGGATACCAATGGGCGCGGAGCGATCCTCGCAACCTAGCGAATGGCCCGAGACCATCCGCATACTCCCTGCCAGCCCTGGCCTCGGCCGAGGAGTCCAGCGTGAAACGGCGCTCCGCGATGCGCAGCAAAGTTCGCTCGACGCCCAGCCACCCTGCCAGGGAGAAAGCGTCCGAAAAGAACACGCGTTCGGCGGGAGAAGTGTGGCCGCCGAGGTTTTGAAAATTCCTGTCGGCGATCTCCGCGCCGGCGCTCCAGCTAGAGCCGCCATTGACCACGGACCGAAATTCGGCGCCCACCGTAGCGCGACGCATGTTCAAGTCGGTAAGCGGCGCGCCCGGAGCGAGAAAAGTTTCGGCTAGGTTCCAATTCTCGTTTCGCACATCGGCGTAAAAGCGCAACCGCAAACTTGGATTTCCGCCGAGCGGACAGGAGACCGCGAGAAAAGCTCTGCGTTTCTCCGGATCCCATCTTGCGAGCGAAATTAGATTCCAGGCCTCGCGGCCGAGATTGTAGAATTCCGGATAGATCGTGGCATAAGGCAAACCGCTCAAGAGCGAAACCGCGCCTTCCACTCTCGAATCCCCCCATCCGTTTCTCTCTGCTAAGTGTAGCGTTGCGTCGTAGCTTCCAGACTCAGCTGGGGAGAGCGCGATCCGCTGGCTAGAGAAAATTCCTAAATTGTCTAGGCGCGCTTCGGTCGTGAGCAGACCATCGGCGGTGAGAACTTGCGGGGCATTAAACGCCACGGCACGGTAGCGGAGCGATTCCTTGAGCTCGAGCGGCGGAGTGAATCCGACACTTCTCAACCGTGGCTGGCCTTCTGGATTCCAATACTTCAGGGCGGCTTCCAGGTTGCCTTCGAGGAAATAAATCGTCGCGAGAAACTCGCGCGAGTAGGTATCCTGGGGAGTGATTTCGAGCGCTTCATGCAAGCGCTCCTTGGCGCCCCGAAAATCTTTTTGCTTGTAGGCAATCCCGGCGAGCTCTACTAAGAACTTTGCATCGCCCGGCGACTTTCCTAACCCCGCAAGAAAGGCCAGTCTGGCCTGGTCCCATCTCTCCAAACGAGCCAAGGCCAGCCCGGCGATAAAATCAAATTCCGCCGGCTGGCTTGCGGGTCCGCGCGCCAGCTTTGCGGCTTCCTCCCAATGGCCGGCATCGAAGGCCCGTTGTGCCGCGGGAAGGCGAGCTTGATCGGAAGCCCTATCCTGGGCGGACGCAGCTGAGCCCAGCCCCAGAACTACTGCCAGAAAAAGAATCAAGAAGCCTTTTCTGGGACAGCCAGCAGCATCCAGTTGCGATTCGGCCGCCATTGCTTTTCGAAATCCTCACGGGCAACCCGGAGGAGTTTCCCACGCGCAGGGTCGTTGATAAAGACGGCGCCGCTCTGCCAATCGATGCCCGTCACCACAACGTAGTGTAGCGGGGCCCTAGCGCCGCTCGGTTCGAGGCTGGCGATCAAGGGCCGGCCTTGTTTGAGTTGTTCCAGCAAGTCTTTCCACTCGCCATTGAGAGGAAACACGCGAAAACCCGACTCTTTCAGATAACTCTCCATGTCGGTTGCGCGAATGCCCCGGACTTTCGGCGAATAAAGCCGCTTCTGAATCGCCGTGGAATCGGCTTGCTGCGCACCGACCGTAGCGCCATGAGCGCTCCAGTATTGCAGCAGCATGGCGATCGCGGCAGAGCCGCAGCCATCCTCGCTCTGCTTCACATAGGGCACGTCCAGCCACACGCCGGCAGTTTCCTGGGGTGCGGGCTGAGCCGTCGACCCCAGAAAAAGAAACAAGAACAGACTGGCAGCGATCCGGTGGATTCGAATAAGAGATTGCTCCAACACTCGGTGAACTAGCGGAGCGCGAGCGCCAGAACGACGATGCCGAGGGCGATCAGGATGATCCACAAGAGATCACGATCTGAGATGCGTCCAGCGGCAAAATCACTCTGCGCTTGGCGAGACCGCTCGGCGAGCTTCATAAGGTCTTCATCGCTCAGTTGGCCGACGGCTTTATCGATCTTTTGATAGTCGAGGTGAGCGGATTTCAGCGCTTTTTGCGCTGGCTCGGAAGAAAGAAGCGTTCGAACGGCTTCTAGGTTGGATTGGCGCGTCCGGGCCTGCTCGGCGGCATCATTGTTCAAGTCGCTCAAGGAAACGACGTGCTGCTTGTCTTGGGCCCTTGCTGGCACCGCCGCCAAACCGAAGAGCACGGCCATCACCAGCATCGACACACACAACTTCGCGCGGAAATGCATTCTTCCTCCTATATGGCTGGGGTAAGAATAGTTTACGAATTGCCCGGCAGCATGACAAGAAACTTCTGGAAGAACTGGTCATCAGGGCCGCAGAAGGCTCCGCGCAGGAATCAATTTGTCGGGAGTGGCGTCTGATACTTTGTAGCGTCGACCGTTTTCCATTCGCCTTTGATGATGCCCGCCCGGATCTGCGCTGCTGTCCGGCCTTTCGCCAATTGCTCAAAGGCGTAGAAATCTTCGTAAACACAGGTGCCGCAACCCGAACCGTGCTTGCTGGCAAAGCAATCAAGCAAGCTTTTGTGGCCATGGCTCTTGTCGCAATGGCAATAGCAAGGCTGTTGGTAAAGTACTTTTTTAATTTTGGCAGCTACAGAGTACGCGTTCTGGACCACAGTCTCAGGGAAAAGCCCGGGGTCCACCGTTTCTGGAAGTTCTCCCCGCGGTGCCTGCGCATGATAAGCAGGCACCGGCTCAGCGGGTCCGGTCGGCAGCGAATTTTGGTCCTGAGGAGATTCTGAAGCGGCTTGTTCGGGAACTAGCACCACCCCAAATGCCAAGCAGAAAAGCGCCGTAGCACCTAACCATCCGCAGATTCCCATTCTACGCATGCTTGCCTCCATTATCGATTCCACCAGCGCCGTCGCCTCCGACTTCACTCTCTCTCTCCAGACCGTAACTCTCGGCCGTTAGTTGACAGCCGCACCGAGCGAAGTAAACGCTCGCGGAGGAGCGGAAGTCTTCGCTTCTATATGCTTCCGGCGAAGATGGCGCTGCACACGCCGCCCCCAACCCCTCACAAAAGAAAAATTCAGGGCGCCGCCGATTGCTGAGCTAGCCAGGGGAATCAGTCGCCCAACCCACTTTTCCGCCGCTTCCGCGCCAATCTTCGCTGCGAACCGCTCTGCAATGCGGGGCGCAAGTTTTTCAAGGATCTGTTTTTCAGCCAAATCTTTGCCGTAGTCAATGCCCGAAGCAGCCGCAGCCGCCTTCCACATTTCAATCCGTTGGTCCTGGCCGCGAGCTTCAAATCCGTAAAGCAGAGAGAGGCGCTGGATCAGCCTGAGGGTGATCACCGTGAGCAGGCTGGCGTCCGGCAGAAAAGTAATCAAGCCACCGAGCCCGAGTCCTGCTCCTTCAGCGAGAGCCAGGCGCTCGGCATCGCGAATCAGAGCTTGGGCGATCCCGTCCAGCCGCTCCGTGGGAACGTCTTTCATCCGCCGAAAGTCCGGAACCCACAAGCCGTGTTTGTCAGCAAGGTGACGCCGGAAGTTTTCGGGGTCAATCTCAATGGAGCGCAGACCGCGGAGCATGCCAAAGCGGAAAAAGCGGCTCAAGGTCCGCCCCGCCACAGAGGTCTTACCCGACTTTGGTAACCTGGCCATGCCTACAAGCATCCTAAGGCGGTTAGAACTGTCTTTCAACCACGGCGTTGTACGGCCACGGCAAGTAGTAGCGGGGAAGTCAACCCGGGAAAAGGGGGGGAGTTGCCCGAAACGCGGCAAGAAAACGGGGGTCCTACTTGACGCCGCCCGGCTTTTCGGTAAACTGCATTTTCTCTATGGCCACGATGCCACAATTCATTCCCTCCGAAGTCGTGCATGACCTCGACTTCCCGCAACGCGAAGCGGCGTTTTTCTACGGTCTCTTTTTGCGCGGCCACTCGGCCGATAAACTGCGGCGGGACATCGAAGTTCCCGCTGTAGTCCTCGCCAAGTGGCACCGTGAGGCCGAACGCGATCCGCAGCTTCGTGACATTTTTGCCCGCATGGTGGATTATCGCCGTCACGTCCTGGCCATTTTCGATACCCTCGTAGGTTCGGATACCCATCCCCAGCGAGTTCAGTAACCCTCCGGGAGTTTTCTCGGCTAGTCTCCGAGCAAATTCGGCTCCCGGGGAGCCCCGTCTTTCTCCGGTAATTCCCTGTACCTTCGTTCAGGTCAAATACGGTCAGGCAACCAAACCGAACTACGTTCTATCTAACTGCTTCCGGGGGGCAAGTGTCAGAAAATGAAGGGGATTCCTTTGATTGACGGGAAACCTCCCAGGCGTTAGAATCTGGAACGTCCTAAAGGTTGAGGTGTTTTCATGTTTAGGGTAGCTCGCACCCTTTTTGTTTCCGTTTTTTTGATGGCCATCAGCATTCCACCAGTTTCCGCCCAACAGGGGCAGGATCCAGGTACCCCTCCGGTGCCCGCGAAGTTGAACAAAGAAACCAAGCGCAAGATGAAAAAGACCCTGAAGGAGTTGGACAACTCCTATCGTCAGTGGCTTACCGAGGACGTTACCTATATCATCTCTCCCGACGAGCGCAACGCTTTCCTGCAACTGGATACCAACGAAGAGCGCGAACAATTTATCGAGCAGTTCTGGCTGCGGCGCAGTAGCAATCCCGACCTTCCAGAAAACGACTTCAAAGAAGAGCACTATCGGCGCATCGCCTACGCCAACGAACACTACGCTTCGGGCATCCCCGGATGGAAGACTGACCGCGGCCGCATGTACATCATGTGGGGCCCAGCGGATGAGGTGGACTCGCACCCCACTGGGGGCACCTACGACCGGCCCATGGAAGAGGGAGGCGGCTCGACAACCACCTACCCGTGGGAAACCTGGCGGTGGCGCTACCTCGAAGGCATCGGCGAAAACATCATTTTGGAATTCGTTGATCCCAGCGGCTCGGGCGAGTATCACCTGACGATGGATCCTTCGGAAAAAGACGCCTTGCTGCACGTACCCGGCGCTGGTTTGAGTTTGATGGAATCCATGGGCATGGCCTCGAAGACCGACCGTTTCACGCGTTCCGATGGAACGAACTTACCCACGGCTATGGGCGGTACGCCTGCAAGCATGGATGAGTTCAACCGGCTCGAGCTTTACGCCAAGGTGAATAAACCGCCGGAAGTGAAGTTCAAGGATCTCGAAGCGGTGGTCACCTCGCGAATTATCCGGGATCAAGTGCACTTCAACTGGCGAACCGATTACCTGAAAGTGACGAACGACACAGTGCTCGTGCCGGTCACGGTGCAAATTCCCAATAGCCAACTCTCTTTTCAAGCCAAAGAGGGAATTCACAGCGCGACGATGAATATTTTCGGGCGCATCAGTACGCTGACCGGCCGCGTGGTGCAAACATTTGAAGATTCCGTGAGCCGTGATTTTCCGGACTCTCTGTACCAGCAATCCTTAAAGCTTCAATCGATCTATCAAAAGGCCGTTCCGTTGCGGCCCGGGCTGTACCGCCTGGACCTGGTAATTAAGGACGTGCAAAGCGGAAATGTCGGCGTGGTAAATTCGCGCTTGCAAGTACCGCGCTACGACGATGACAAGCTGGATACGAGCTCGCTGATTCTTGCGGATGGGAACAAACTTGAGCACGTTCCGTCAAAACAGATTGGTTCGGGGCAATTCGTACTAGGTTCCACGAAGGTGGTGCCGCGTCTCGAAGCCGATTTTACTAGCGGTGAACGGCTTGGCATTTACATGCAGGTTTATAACCTGAAGCCTGACGACACGACGCACAAGTCCAGCGCCACTTTCCAGTACACCGTCAAGAAAGGCAAAGACCAGGTCATGCAGTTCAAGGAAACATCGCAAGACATGAAGCAGACGGGCGATCAAGTGACCATCGAGCGCCTTCTTCCTCTCGCGACTCTGCCACCGGGAAAGTACAGCCTGGAAGTGATTGCCACGGACTCGCTTTCTAAGCAGACCGTTTCGCGCACGGCAGATTTTACTGTGCGGGCGCCCGCGGAAACCAAGACCGCGGCGAACGCCGCACCGGGGAGGTAATATAAAGTGAAACAGGAACGGCTCCTTGTTCTTGGGGCCCTGGTCCTGACCGCCATGGTTTCGTCCTTTGTGGCGATTCCGGCGGCCGCGCAAGCGAAGCCTGTCCCAGGTAAGCTTCGAGGAGTGGTGCGCGACGCTGCGGGCACGCCGCAGATGGGCGCGAGCGTGGAGTTGATTTCCGAAGCCGTGGGGGTCTCGGCTAATCGCGGCTTCCTCACAAATACACAAGGCATGTTTCGGGGCGAAGAGCTGGCCCCGGGCTTTTACACCGTGCGCGTGACTCTCGCCGGTTTTCTCCCGACCTTTGAAAAGCACATCCGTATCGCCTCCAATCTAACAACGGTGGTGCGCATTGAATTGGACTCCATGTTTGCTTCGCTCGACCAGTTGCGGCGCATGCCGGCAAGCACTACGGCGGGAGGCGACGATTGGAAGTGGGTGTTGCGGTCCGCTTCCGGGATGCGGCCCGTTCTAGAATGGGTGGACAACGATACCGTAAGCGCTTCTACGCTCACAGTCGAGTCCCGCGGCTCTCGCGTACCCAGAATGCGCATGGAATTCACCGACGGCGGAAGACGACCGGGCTCGGCTTCGAGCGTTGAGGCTTCACCGGCCACGGCCGTGGCTTACGACCAAAAGCTTGGCGGCTCGAGCAGAATGATCTTTGCTGGTCAGGTGAGCTACGACACCGACACTCCGGCTGGCGGCATCGCCACCGTGTGGTTGCCAACGGGAACTCTGGGGGCTGGTCCCCACACCGCCATGGTCCTTCGCGAAGCTAAACTCGGGCCTGTGGGACCTGCTCTTCGGGGCGTCCGTTTTGATCAGGGAGGCGCCTTGGCGCTCGGGGATCGCACGGAACTGCGATATGGCGGTGAGTATGTTTTGGTGGGACTCGGGGCCGCAGCTTCTTCACTCCGTCCGCGCGCAGAATTAAATGTGCGTCTCAGCGACGATTGGAGCACGGCGCTCATTTTCGCGGCGATGCCCACAGGGCCCGGTCCGCTGGAGGCCAGTGAAGCGCAACCAGGCGGTGCCCTGGGAGCAGCTCTCAATGAACTGGACGCTTTCCCTGCGCTGCTCTGGCGGCGGGGCCGTCCCGTGTTGCAAAACGGTCTCCATGAGGAATTTTCAGCGGAGCGCAAGATCGGCAACCGCGGGAAGTTCCAAGTCGCAGGTTTCCACGACGACAACAGCCATGTGGCGGTTATCGGCCGGGGGAGCGACTTGCCCATTGCTGACTATTTTCAGGACAGCTTTTCGACTGGCTTTGCTTATGACGGAGGGTCATCGAGCAGTTGGGGAACGCGCCTGGCATTTCGGCAAAAGCTCAACGATGATGTCGAATTGACCGCCGTGTATTCTTTCGGCGGAGCTTTGCGGCCTTCGGGCGACACGGACGCTTTCCTTCGTGATGACCTGCGCACCGCCGAGAGGCACTCTGTCGGAGCGGGAATTGCCGCAAAACTGCCTCGGCTTAGTACGAAAGTGCAAGCCGGATATAAATGGGTAAACGGCGTCGCGGTCTCCTCCGTGGACGGTTATGGAGAGTCGCTCTACCAGATGGATCCCTATCTGCACATGATGATCCGTCAGCCACTCCCCAAATTCTCATTAGGGCGGTGGGAAGCCATTGCGGATTGCAACAATCTGCTGGCTCAGGGGTATGTCCCGACCAATACCCGGGACGGTCGAGTTGTTCTGGTACCGGCATTCCGGACATTTCGAGGCGGGCTAAGCGTACAGTTCTAGAGAATATTTGGTTCTAGAAAGCTGTATTTGACCTTCCAGAAACCGGATGATAGGATAAAGTCCAACCTGTCCTTGTCATAAGTGATTGAATACAAAGTGGTTCTACGAATGCGCTCCTACCAAAGAATGGACATTGGGTTGCACTTGCTTTTTGTGACCGGGCGTAACCCTGTCCGGTGACGACATGAGGCAAAACCTCCGAGTCAGCCTTGGGGCGGTTGTGCTGGCGCTAGCCACGCTGGCGGCGGTGATTTTTGCGCTAATCAATTTCGATCAACGCAGCCGTTTTGAGGTGGTCTACGATGGAGTGGCTTGGCTCGACACCGACCACGGCATCGAGGCTAGCCGGGTTTCCGCGAATTCTCCCGCTACGCGCGCCGGCATTCGCCCCGGCGATGTCCTCCTGGCCGTCAACGGCGCCCCGGCTACCAGAGCCGCTGAGGTTGCCAGGCGGCTGGACCGTGCTGGGCTTTGGACTCTGGTCCATTACAAACTTTCCCGGGGCGGGGAAGAGTTTGAGACGCCGCTCCTCACTGCCCCTGCCGAGAAGCCGCTGGCGGCCGAGAATTATCTGCGTATCGTTGGCTTGCTCTATCTCTTCATTGGCTTGTTCATCTTCATCCGCCGCTGGAACGCTCCTCGCGCCGTGCATTTTTACGTTTTTTGCTTGGTCTCTTTTGTTCTTTGGTCTTTCCATTTCAGCGGAAAATTAGACACCTTTGACTGGGAAGTGTACTGGTCGGAAGTTGTGGCGCGGCTCCTGGCGCCCGCTTTGCTGCTGCATTTTGCGTTGGTCTTTCCGCGGCGAACGGAAACGACTGTTCGTTCGGCCTTTAAATTGTTGGCTGTCTACTTCTTACCTCTCTCCTTGTTCCTCGTCCATTTGAGCGCGGCCCTTAAGGACTTTGGCTTCAAGCCCTGGCTTGCTTCCTACCTCGTGCTAAACAAAATCGAATTCGGTTTTCTCGCCCTTTGCTTCCTGGCGGCCGGCCTGGTTTTCTACAAAAACTACCGCGAAGCTCCTTCCGGTGTTCTTCGCCAGCAATTGAAATGGCTGACGGGTGGAACTCTCGCCGGCAGTTTGCCGGTTTCGTTTCTCTACCTCGTCCCCTTACTGTTCGGAGTGGCTCTGCGCCCCTGGATGCAGCTCTCCGTATTAAGCCTGGTACTCATTCCGCTGTGTTTCGGCTACGCCGTTATCCGCTACCGCTTGATGGATGTGGACATTATCTTCAAGCGCGGCTTGGCGTATACGGCGGCGACGGCCGGGGTAGCTGCGGTCTATTTCGCGCTGGTCGCCTTGGTCGCGGTGATTTTCCACACGCCCACCAACGGCCCCGCCGGCGGCATGATCGCCATTATCGTGGCCGCGTTTTTGTTTCAACCGTTCCGCGCCGGGATTCAAGCGCGCTTGGACCGCTTTTTTTATCGTGACCGTCTTGATTACCGCCGCACGCTCATCGAATTCGGGCGCACGCTCACGAATGAAGTTCGTTCGGACCCCATGCTCGGTTCGGTGATGGACCGCTTATCGCAAACTTTGCTGGTCGACCGCCTGGCGATCTTTGTAGAAAATGCCGTGGAACCCGGCCAGCTGCGCATGGCCCGTTCCATGGGCGTGCGGCTCTCTGAATCTTTGGACCTCAGTTTCCTCGAGTCGGCCCGGCCCGAGTTTGCCCGCGGGGCGCTCTTTTTCGAGTCGCCCCGTGCGGCAAGAGACGTCAGCGACTCGGTTCGGCGCACCATCGAGCAGTTGGACCTCAACTACTTTGTCCCGTGCCGTATCCGCGAGCACACCGTCGCTGTTCTGGGCCTCGGCAAGACCGTTGACGGCGATTTTCTCTCGAGCGACGACGTCGAACTAGTGGAAACCATTGCCGGTTACGTGGCAGTGGCCCTCGACAACGCTCAGCTCTACAGCTCGCTTGAACAAAAAGCGCTCGAAATTGCCCGCCTCAAGGATTTCAGCGAGAACATTGTTGAATCTCTGAACGTCGGCGTGCTTTCTGTGGACTTGGAGGGCCTCGTCGAATCCTGGAACACGCGCATGGAACAGCTGTTCGGAGTCGCGCGCCAGGAAGCGGTCGGCCGTCAGCTTAGTTCGCTTCTGCCGGAAGAATTGGCGCGTGAAATCACCGTCCGTGGCGACCAGGAGCAAATTACCGGCATTTATAAGCAGAGACTCCAGCACCAGGGCAAATTGCTGACCTTGAACGTTTCCATTACGCCGCTGGTGAGCAAATCGAATGAGCACATTGGCCGTTTGCTGCTTTTCGATGACGTGACGCAACGCGAGCGCTTGCAAGAGCAAATGTCACAAACCGAAAAGCTGACTTCCCTGGGACTACTCGCGGCCGGCGTGGCGCACGAAGTGAACACGCCCCTCGCGGTTATCTCCAACTATATTCAGATGCTGGCGAAGCAGATGCCGGAAGGCGATCCGCGGCAGTCGATCATTGAAAAAATCGTCAAGCAGACCTTCCGCGCAAGCGAAATCGTTAACAATCTGCTCAATTTCTCGAGGATCGGCGTTGCGGAAACCACGGACATTGATGTAAATCGCGTGCTCGAAGAAACTTTGTCGCTCGTTGCACACCCCTTGAAGACTTCGCGCATCCAAGTAGTGAAGCAGCTCGGTGATCCGCTACCGGCTGTTCGCGGCTCGGCCAACAAGCTGCAGCAGGTTTTCTTGAATCTTTTCTTGAATGCGCGCGATGCCATGCCCACCGGGGGCCTGCTGGAAGTCCGCACGGCCGCGCACAACGGCAGCGTTGAAATCGAAGTGGCGGATACCGGCGCCGGAATCGCCCGCGAACACATTCATCGCATCTTTGACCCGTTCTTTACCACCAAGGCCAATGGACGCGGCACCGGCCTGGGCCTCTCTGTAAGTTACGGCATCATCAAGGAACATGCCGGAAAGATTGATGTACGCTCGACCCCCGGCAAGGGCACATCCTTCCACGTGGAATTCCCGGCTGTCCGGAAAGCCGTCCATGTCTAAGGGCTCCATTTTAGTCGTCGACGACGAATCAGAAATCCGCGAGGGCCTCGAACTCCTGTTGAAGAGTGAAGGGTACGGTGTCTCGAGCGCCGAAACCGGCGAATCCGGTCTCGAAAAACTCGAACAACATCCCTACGATCTGCTGTTGCTGGACGTCAGCTTGCCGGACCGCAATGGTCTCGACATGCTGAAGGAGATTCACCGCCGCGACCCGCAACTTTCCGTCGTCTTGATCACCGCTTACGGCTCGATCGATATGGCGCGCGCCGCTTTCAAGAACGGCGCGATGGACTACATCACCAAGCCGTGGTCCAACGATGAATTGCTCGCCCAGGTGGCTCAAGCTGTCGAATCGCGCCGGCTTCGCGACGAAAACGTTCAGCTCAAGCGCGCCCTCAAACAGCGCTTCAATTTCCCGAACATTGTCGGCAAAAGCGACAAGATGCACGTGCTTCTGAACCTGGTCACGCAAGTCGCTCCTTCACGCTCCACGATTCTCATCAGCGGCGAAAGCGGCACGGGCAAAGAACTCATCGCCAAGGCCATTCACTCCGCTTCCACCCGGGCCGACAAAGCCTTTGTTCCCGTGAATACCGGTTCGATCCCCGTCGATCTCCTGGAGTCCCAGCTCTTCGGCCACGTGAAGGGCGCTTTCACCAGCGCCGTAGCATCCAAAAAGGGCCTCTTTGAAGTCGCCGATCAAGGCACCATTTTCTTCGACGAAATCGCCACCATCAGCCCTGAAACGCAGGCCAAACTTTTGCGCGTGATTCAAGAACGCGAGTTCATGCGCCTCGGAGGCACCGAGCAGCTCAAGGTCGACGTGCGCATTGTGGCCGCCTCCAATGTCGAACTGCTCGCGCTGGTGCGCGAAGGCCGCTTCCGGGAGGATTTGTTCCACCGCCTGAACGTCATCCATCTGCAGATTCCGCCTCTGCGCGAGCGACGGGAAGATGTGCCGCTTTTGCTGGCTCATTTCCTGGAGCGCTATTGCCACGAAAACGGTAAGTCTCTCCGCCAATTCACGCCGGCGGCCATGAAACTCATGATGGATTACGACTGGCCCGGGAACGTCCGCGAGCTGGAAAACGTGGTCGAGCGCGCTGTGGTCCTCTCCACCCAGGAGCGAGTTGACGCGGATCTGCTCCCGGACAGCATTCGCAGCAAGGAAATTGTACGCGGCGTGCGCTTGCAGCTCTCGGAATTCTTGCCGCCGCTTCCCGGAGAGCCCGGTTCGCGCACTTCTGCGGATAATCCGCAGCCCTCTTTGTTTCAACTCATGGACGAGATCGAGCGCCGGATCATCGTTGATATGTTGGAGCGTACCGGTTGGAACCAAACCGAAGCCGCCGAGCGTTTTCTCATTCCCCTTTCCACGCTAAACCAGAAAATTAAGCGGCTCGGGATTGATGTCCGCCGCCGTGGCCGCGGTGATGAAATCTTGTCTGCCTCGATTGGCAAGTAGCGGCCGGCCGCCAAGACCATCCTCTTCGGTATCTGGGCACCGCTACTGTGTCTCATCGTCTACACTAACTCTAGATTGCTATGGCTGAGCCAGCATCCCTTCGGCAACGATCCGGCGTCGCTTCGTCCAAGAATGAATGGTCCGTGCTGCTCGAATGTGCTTCTCCCGCGCACGATCCGGAGCGTCTTCTAGACTTGCTGCGGAGCGTGAATTGGACTTGTTTGCTGGCCTTCGCCGAAGAGCACGGCGTAGCGGGCCATCTGGCGGCGTGTTTCCTGGAGTTTCGTGAGTCTCTTGTCCCGTCCGAAGCCAGACAGACGCTCGTCGAGCGCAAGCGCTTGCAGAATGTTTCTACCTTGAGGCTGAACGCCGAGCTGTTTTGCGTATTGGAGATCTTCGCCTCAGAGAAGATTGGCGCCTTGGTCGTAAAAGGGCCGGTTCTGGCGGTGCAAGCTTACGGCGATCCGGCCATCCGCAGCTATGGGGACTTGGATTTGCTGGTTCGCCAGCGAGACATTCGCCGCGCCACGGAATTAATGAGCGCTCGAGGCTTTGTGCCGGCGGTCCCGCCGAGCGCCATCGATGCCGGGAAAATTCCTGGCCAATATCTTTTTTCTAAGCCGGATGCAAAGCTTATCGTCGAGCTGCACAACGACTTTACCTTGCGCTATTTTCCTCGCCGCCTGCCGCTCGAAACATTTTTCGCCCGCCAAGTCAGCGTGCGCGTCGATGGCCACGATGTTCCTGCCCTCTCGGTCGAGGACGAACTCGTGCTGATCTGTATCCATGGCGCCAAGCATTTTTGGGAGCGTTTGATGTGGATTGCCGATGTCGCCGCGCTGGTCTACCGCCAAACGGGCATCGATTGGGACCTGGTCGCAGATTCGGCACGTGCGGTGAAAGCGGAACGTATGCTGCACACGGGGCTCCACCTGGCTTCGGATTTGCTCAAAGTGCAGCTGCCCGGCAAAGTCCAAGCTGCTGTACAAGCCGATGCTATGGCCGCTCGGCTCGCGGAACAATGCGCCAACTGGCTCCCTGCGGCCGGCAACGCGCCGCGCGGCCTCTTCGCGCGCGCCGCTTTTCGCTTGCGCATGCGCGGCGGGCTGATGGCTGCTCCAGCGTACCTGTGGCGGCTTTCTGTTTGGCCTACTGAAGAAGACTGGCGAGATGGCCCAAGTGAGAATCAGCACTTGCTGTCTAGCGCCATACGCCGGCCGTTCCGTTTGGCGCGGAAATATCGCCGCGACCGAAAAGCCTCAAAGTCTCGCAATGACCTATGACGTTCACGCGCCGTTTTGAAGGAGTTGCCGTCGCTCGAGGCAGAAGGAATCGCAATATCACTCTCGGGGCCGAAAGGTCATAGGGAAATCCAGCGCCGCAAAAGTCCCATTTGGTTTCGAAAGAGGCTAGCCGGTCCGAATGACCGCCAAATCGGTGGAGCGAGACGCGCACTCGCGCGGGTTGGGTCCAGTGTCGCGAGGTAGTTTGGCACCGGTCCGAATATCGGATCGAAAATAGGTTGAGCATCAGGAAGGCAGCGCACTCTAGCGAACAGTTCCTGAAGCCCGAAAATCGAGTATCCCTTTGACTTCAAGAATTTGTGGGTAGTTGCAGGAAATGGAGACTCTTCTTCAAAAACAATGTCGCGCACGGCATGCCGGTTAAGAAGCCGTGTCATGCCTTGAAGGACGCTGAGCTCATGTCCTTGTACGTCCATCTTCAAGATTCCGATTGTTTCGTCTGCGCCAAGAACGGTGTCGAGACTCTGGATCGGCACCTGAATTTCACTGAGTTCGGGATTGGACTCTGCCTTGTCGGAAATCCATGCCGTACCTCGATTGGTCCGAAAGCCATCATTCGTGCGAAGCGATGCCATCCCATTCTCTCTACCCAGCGCTGCTTGATGGAGTACAAAGGTTCCACACCTGGCATCCCTTTTCCAGGCTTCCACGTTCTCACTAAGCGATTCAAAAACCTCGGGATGTGGCTCGAAGCAAAGGACCCTTCCCTTGGGACTTACGCGAATGCCAAAAATGCTGGTCATATACCCTATATTGGCGCCAGCATCGATAGCCAAGTCACCCGATTCGGTTAACCGCCAGAGCGTTTCCGTCACACCAAGCTCATACAGCCCCTGGCTCGCTATATCAAATCCTATGGTTTCACGCAGGTTGATCTTTATTGGCAGCCCCCAAGGAAGTGACACGGAGGCTTCCTGTCTAGAACGCCAGAGGTACTCAAGCCTCAGTCGCCTGAGCACTTGCAACGGCTGGAAAACGTAAGGAGGTGTGGCGAGCCGTAGAAAGCTCCTTGCTGTGAACATGGGTAAGGCTTCCCTTTGAATTTTGACTGTTCGAGCCCCTACGGTTGGCGCATCTCCGGATGCAGACGAATGATCGTGCCCCGTTAGCAACTGCGGCCACGACAAAGATACAATCAATCGCTTTAAGGAAGCATTTCAAAATGTAAACTGGACAAGTCACTTAAGGCAGCAGGGAACCAGTCTGCCACGCGCTTGGACGATAAGCCCACCATAAAAGCGGGGTTTCGGGTTCCCATTGAGCGTGTGGCACTCATGTGCGCGAGAGGCTGAAACCCTCGACTGTAGGAGAGGAAATCAACGAGGGACTGCAAAAGCGCCCGCTCTATCGGCGCACTGTTGCGGTGAGTAAATGCCGACGATACCGCTCAATTAGTTCGCCTTTCCATCCAAAGGTGTACCACTTCGCATGTCAAAGATGGATGCCGCACACCAGCCATCTTCGCATTTAAGAATGGCATCTCATTCCACGCGGGGCTGTGCTCTGAAGCGCAATTCCCGCGCAACGAAAATTCGATTTCTAAGCTGCTCGGCTGGATTTCCATTGTACTGTCCGTTCTAACCTGAGGCAACCGCGCGACACCAGAACACCAGAAGCACCAGAAGGCGCCATCCCATCGCTTTTGTCTTGCAACTCCCATACGGTCTAGGCACAGTACCGGGGAATGATTCTACGTCTCTCCAGCAACGCCGAGCGCCGGGTACTCCTCGCCGTTTCTTTCGCTGCCGCTTTCACCCTCTCTTATTTCAGCATTCGAAGTGCACTTGCCGCTCATTACGCTGATTTGGAAACCGCCGAAGGCTATGAGCGTGCTGTGCGCCTTGAACCTACTGACCCTCAAAACTGGTATCTCCTTGGCCGCTATTGGCAGTACAACATAGAAGATTCCGACACCTCGCGGGCCATTCGCGCTTACCTTTCCGCCCTATCGGCGAATCCTGCTTCCTGGGAAGCCTGGCTGGATCTTGCTACCGCTTACGAGTCTGAGGCGAATATCGGTGCGGCTCGTGACGCTTTCCTGCATGCCAAAAAGGTTTATCCTCTGTCCGCTGAAGTCTCCTGGCGGTACGGCAATTTTCTGTTGCGCCAGGGAGAGCTTGATCCTGCTTTCAGCCAAATGCGCCTTGCCGTCCAAGCTGACCCCCGGCACGCCGCCGAAGCCTTCTCTCGTGCTTTGCATGCCGGTTCTGGCGTCGAGACTATCCTCGATCGTGTTTTGCCGGCTATTCCTGAGGCTTATCTCCAAGTAATTTGGGACCAGACCACCGACCGGCATACAGATAATGCTCTCAAAGTATGGAGCCGGCTCCCTCCCCTCCATCCCCGTCTTTCCTTGAACGATTCTTTTGACCTCGTTGGCGCCTTGATGGCGGAAAAACGCATTGGCGAGGCCAGCCGCGTCTGGGACCAAGCGGTGGAATTCGCGGGACTGGCCGATCTCGAATCTCCCCGAGGCTCGCTCTTGTGGGATGGCGGATTCGAATCAAATATTTCCGGCGGCGGATTTTCTTGGATGTTTTCGCCTGGAATCCGCGGTGTGCAGGTTGGTATCGATGCTCACGAAAAGCACTCCGGCAATCGTTCCTTGCGGCTGACGTTTGACGGCAATTCCAACATCAATTACTCGGGCGCCTGCCACTACGTTCCCGTTGAACCCTCCACCGCTTATCTTTTCTCCGCTTGGCTCAAAACCAGGGCGCTAGCGACGGACCAAGGCCTTCGCTTTCAGTTGCGTTCCTTGAACTCGCAGTTCCCTGCCACGGTTAACACATCCGATGTTCACGGGACTGCGCCCTGGACGCGCATTGAAATGCCCTGGGCCTCGGCAAAGGATGTTCACGAATTGCAAGTGTGCCTGGTCCGTTTCCCCAGCGAGCAAGACGACAACAAGATTCAGGGAACTGTTTGGGTGGACGACGTGGCATTAGTTCCGGAATCCGCGGGGCTCCCCAAACCATGAAGTTGCTCCGCATCGGCATCTGTGCTCTCGTGGTATTCGCCGTGGCCGCTCACGGAGGTGTCGAAGAGTGGGCGCTGGCGGTCTTTGAGACCGGCGCGGGTTTGCTCTTTTTCGCTTGGACTTTGTGGATCTATCTCATGCAGGAAGAGCAAATTGTTTTCTCTCCTCTCCTCCCTCCTCTCGCTGTTTTTTCCCTGCTCGTTTGCGCCCAGTGGCTCTTTCATCTCACCTCTTCCTCTTACAGCACGCGGATGGAACTCCTGCTTCTTGTCTCTGATTTGATTCTTCTCTTTCTCGCTGTCCAAGCTTTTCACACCCTCGAGGACTGGCGGGGCTTCATCTGGTTCGGCATGATCTTCGGATTCTCGATAAGCATTTTCGCCATTCTTCAGCATCTCACTTTCAATGGAAAGCTCTATTGGTTTCGCGAGATACATTACGGGGGGATTCCCTTTGGGCCCTACGTCAACCGCAATCACTTTGCCGGATTCGTGGAGTTGATTCTGCCGCTGGCCCTCGTGCCCCTGGTTTTGGGTAGAGTGCGTCGGGAACGCTGGCTGGTTGTAAGTCTATTTACGGTTGTCCCAATCGGAGCGCTTTTCCTCTCGGTCTCCCGCGGAGGCGTGGTGAGTTTCGGCGTGGAGTTGGCCGTATTGGCGCTGATCATGATTCAGCAGCGCGCGGCGCGGAAACACTTGTTTGCCGGCGGTGCTGTCCTGCTTCTGGCGCTTCTGATGGTTTCTTGGCTAGGTGTCGGACAGCTCCTCGAGCGTTTTTCTTCATTCCAGTCGCTCGAAGCGACCGCCGGGAAGCGGGCCTCCATGCGCCGCGATACCTGGCAAATCTTCCTCGAACACCCCGTCGCAGGGACAGGGCTCGGAACTCTCCAGATCGTGTATCCGCCATACGAATCTCTTTATGACGGAAAGATTGTCAACCACGCGCACAACGACTACCTTGAAGCGCTCGCCGAAACCGGCATTCTCGGAGGACTGTGCTGTGCCTGGTTTCTGGGCGTCTTATTCGTTGAATCCTTAAAGCGACTGGGCCGGCTCAATAGATCTTTTGCCGGAACTTTGCAACTCTCCGGGCTGGTTGCTTCGACCGGCTTCCTTGTGCATAGCCTGGTCGATTTCAATCTGCACATTCCCTCCAATGCATTCCTGTTTTTTCTCATGGCCCACCTGGCTACCGCCGAGATCCAGACTGCGCCTCCCGGCTCCGGCGCCCACGGGTCGCGCCATCGTGTTGCTCGAAATCCCTGATTGACTAGGGCATTCCCGCTGTATAATCACACTCTGGGGGTTATCCATTCTCATGCAGCCAGCCAGACTGGGTGCGTTGGCGTGGTTTCTCGTTCCGACTGCCCTGCTCGTGTTACTGGTTCTGGCGCCTTCCAGCCGCGCTCAGCAGTCCGTCCTCGAGACGCCGCAGCAGGTCAACGACCGCATACGCACGATGTCCGCCGCCGCGCGGTTGATACCGCACGACTACGTTATTGGCACTGGCGATCTCCTGGACATCGAGGTTTTCGATGTAAAAGAACTCAGCCGCGATGTGCGCGTCAGCCAGACTGGATCTATCGGCATCCCTCTCGTGCCAGTTCGCCTACATGTCGCTGGATTGACGGAAGTTCAAGCCGAACAGAAGGTTGCTGAAGTCTTGGAAGCCAACGGCTTAGTTTCTCACCCCGAAGTAAGCATCAGCGTTAAAGAGAGAAAAAGTAAGCCTATCACTGTTGTTGGGGCTGTCGGACATGCCATGGTCTACCAGGCTGACCGGCAGGTGTCACTTCTGGAGGTTTTGGCGGAGGCCGGCGGTGTTGCCAATGACGCCGGCGATACCGTCATCGTGAACCGGCTCGCCCAGGAAGCCCTTTCCGATCCCACCGACCCGTCAGAGCCTCCGGTTATTGGCCCTGAAGATCCTGCGGCCGCCTCCAAGGGAGCTAACCAAGCAGGCTCGACTCAGTCGTCCACTTCCTCGCTTACTGCAGTCACCAACACCTCCTCCACGAGTTCTCCTGCGCCGGTTGACCCGCCTCACTTGAACAATACGATTACCATCAATCTGAACGAACTGATGGAAAGCGGCGATGCCACGAACAATGTCATTCTCCAAGCTGGCGATATCGTTACCGTTCCGCACTCGGGCATTGTTTACATCCTGGGGGCGGTGGCGCGGCCAGGCGGTTTCATCCTGGCGAATGACCGCGGACAGCTGACCACCTTGAAAATCTTGGCTCTTGCCGGTGGTTTGAATTCCACTGCGAAAGCCGATCATGCGGTGATCATTAGAAAAGACCCTCAGGGACAGCAGCACCAGGTTGAGATCGATCTCAAAAAAGTGATGAAACGCGAGTCGGAGGACGTCCAGCTTCAGCCCAGCGATATTTTGTACGTGCCAAACAGCGCGGGCAGACAGGCGATGCTTCGTGCTTTGGAATTCGGCATTGCCCTGGGATCTGGAGTCGCTCTTTACCGGGTGGCCTACCGCTAGAAAATGGCTGACGAAAACAAACTCGTGCCTCGCGAGAATGGCTCGAATGGCGCCGTCGAGCTGGTTTCCATGCCGGCGCGCTTTTCTGCCCTTGAGCTCTCTCCCCGCGAACCTCACCTTTACGACTACCTTCTCATTTTGCGCAAGCACCAGTGGGTGATTCTCTCCTTCATGCTCGCGGTTGTCACCGTTGTTGCTATTGCTACCTTCCGCATGCAGCCTGTTTACGTGGCTACTGCTCGCGTTGAGCTTGACCGCGAGAATGCCAACATCCTTCCCTTTCATGGTGCTGATTCTTACGACTACATGATGGACACGGAGAATTACGTCGAGACTCAGTCCAAAATCCTCACTAGCGAGACGCTGGCCCTTCAAACCATTCGGAATAACGCCCTTTCCGCTCGCCCCGAATTTGCTTCGCCCAACGGACTTTCGGAAGCCATCGCCAGCGGCAGCCTCGCCAACCAGAATCGTCCTCCCGAACTTGCTCAGTTTTTGGGAAGTCTTAGCGTGAAGCGTGTCCCCAATAGCCGCCTGATGGACGTCAGTTTTGAATCCACGGATCCCCAACTTGCTGCGCGCATCGTCAACGCCCACATCAACTCTTACATCGAGCAGAATTTCCGCAGTAAATATGAGGCTACTGCCCAGGCTTCCACCTGGCTCACCGGCCAGCTTGACGATCTGAGGATCAAGGTACAGAGAGCGGAAGACGCCCTGATCACCTACGAACGGCAAAATCAGATTTGGACCCTCGACGATAAGCAAAACATCACCACCCAGCGGCTTGCCGACGTCAACAAAGAACTCACCGATGCGCAGAGCGAGCGCATGAAAAAGGAATCACTTTTCCAGTTCGCCAAATCCGGAAACTTAGATGCTGTTCCTCAGGTTCAGAGCAACGTTACTTTGATGGAGTTGCTTCGCAAGCGTGATGATCTTTCCAGCCAATACAACGACGCTCTGAGCCAGTACGGCCCCAACTTTCCCAAGGTTCTGCGTTTGCAGACCCAGTTGAAAGAACTCGACGGCAACATCGAAAAAGAGAAGCAGAACATCGTCGACGTTCTGGAAAGCGATTTCCGAGAAGCGAGTGAGCGCGAAACCATGCTCACACGCGCCCTCGATGAGCAAAAGGTTGCCGCCAATCAGATGGCCGAAAAGCTCGTCGAATACAACATTCTGAAGCGCGAAGCCGAAGCCCTTAAGACTCTTTACGATGGCCTCATGACCAAATTGAAGGAAACTGCAATTTCCGCCAGTTTGCGTTCTTCGAACATCCGTGTCGTGGATCCCGCCATGATTCCTTCCACGCCCGCGCGTCCCGCCAAGACCCGCAACCTGGCATTCGCCTTTCTTGTTGGCTTGGTCGGCGGCATCGGTTTGGCTCTGATGCGCGAGTATCTCGACAATACCGTCAAAAACCCGGACGATGTCGAGACGCTCACCCAGCTTCCTTCCCTCGCTGTTGTGCCCCAGTTTTTCGGTTCTAACGGGAGCGGCAAGCGCCATGCCCTCTTACAGGGTTTTTCGTCCAATAATGGTCACGACAAGCGCATCGAACTAGTCGCTCAGCACTTGCCCAAATCGCAGATGTCGGAAGCGTTTCGCGCTTTACGTACTTCCATTCTTCTTTCACAGGCTGATCATCCGCCGCAAGTCATTTTGGTCACCAGCGCTCTCCCGCGTGAAGGCAAGACCACCGCGGCCGCAAATCTTGCCGTTACGCTTGCGCAACTCGGCGATAAGACCGTTCTCGTCGATGCCGACCTTCGAAAACCCGGCGTCGGCCGCCTTCTTAATCTAGCCGCCGGGAAGTATGCAGGTCTGAGTTCTTATTTGGCCGGGGTCTCCAGTCTTGATCTGGTGTCTGTCCCGCATCCCGCGATTCCCAATCTAGTTGCCATTCCCACTGGGCCGCTTCCGCCGAATCCCGCGGATCTCCTTTCCTCCCACAAACTCGGCGAAGCCATTGCCGAGCTGCGCACCAAGTTCAAATTCATTGTTATTGATTCACCGCCCATCATGGCCGCCACCGATGCCGTGATTCTTTCCGTACAGGCCGACGGCGTGCTCCTCGTCGTTCGCAGCGGCGAAACACCCAAGGCAGCTTTCACCCGCACGCGGGACTTGCTCATCAGCGTGAAGTGCCGCATCCTCGGCGTCGTTCTCAATGCCGTCGATGCCGGCGCTCCCGACTATTACTACTCTTACCGCTATTATCCGTACTCCTATGGATATGGTCCTCAGGAAGCGGCCGAAACTCCGCATGACGAAGCAGATTCCGAAGCCGTCACCGAGCGCGTCTCCTGCGATCGCGACGATGATGACTCCCAGGCCCTTTAAGGAGGCCCTTTGCGCTATCTGATTACCGGCGGTGCCGGTTTTATTGGTTCACACCTCGCGGAGCGTCTCCTCGATCGCGGCGATCGCGTTGTTTTGCTCGACAACCTCTCGACCGGCAGCGTCGAAAATATCCGCCACCTCAAATCTTCCGACCATATGCAATACCATCTGGACAACATCGAGAATCGCCAATTGCTCGCTGAACTTGTTGACGATGCCGATGTCATTGTCCATCTTGCCGCTGCCGTAGGCGTCAAGCTCATCGTCGAAAGCCCTGTCAAGACTATTGAGACCAACGTCAACGGCACTCAACTTATCCTCGAAGCCGCTTCGAAGAAAAAGAAACTCGTTCTCACCGCTTCCACTTCGGAAGTCTACGGCAAGAACACTAACGTTCCTTTCCGCGAAGACGCCGACCTCGTCCTTGGCCCTACCACCAAAGGCCGCTGGAGCTACGCCGCCTCCAAGGCCCTCGATGAATTTCTCGCGCTTTCCTATTGGAAGGAAAAGAAGTTGCCCGTAATCGTAGTTCGTCTCTTCAACACCGTCGGCCCGCGGCAAACCGGCCGCTACGGAATGGTGCTCCCCAATTTCGTTAAGTCCGCCTTAGAAAATTCCACCATTAGCATCTACGGCAGCGGAAAGCAATCTCGCTGCTTTTGCGATGTGCGCGACTCCGTCGAAGGCCTAATCCGCTTAATGGACCTGGAGAGCGCCGTCGGCGAGGTCGTCAACGTCGGCAACACCGAAGAAATTACCATCGAAGATCTCGCGAGTAGAGTGAAGGTTCGCACCGGCAGCTCCTCTCCAATCGAGTACGTGCCCTATGATCAGGCCTACGAACCCGGCTTCGAGGATATGATGCGCCGCGTTCCCTCCGTCGATAAACTCCATGCCCTCACTGGGTTCCGTCCCCGCACTCCACTGAACGAAATCATCGACTGCGTGGCCGCTTTTTTCCAGCAAAAAACCGACGCCTTGGACAAGCATAAAGTAGCCGCCACCAGCGCCGACTAGAATTTCGCCCTCCGGCCACGCTTCCCGGCATTCTTCGCTAGATTTTCGCCATTCTTTGAGACCATAAGCCCCCCAACAACAATCCACGAAGATTTTCGTACTTTTATCAAACTTTTATTAGAATTCTTCGTCTCTACCTCTAGTAATCCGGAGGTGTCCCAGTGACCCAAGCCGCCAACGATGCCACCCGCCGCATGACCGCCCTCGGCTGGCTCGACACCGTCCTTCGGGACCTCAAATACACCTTCCGCATGCTCGCTCGCACTCCCGGCTTCACCGCCGTAGCCGTTCTCACCCTGGCTCTCGGCATCGGCGCAAACACCGCCATTTTCACCCTCCTCGATCGGGTCTTGTTGCGCCTCCTGCCCGTCAAGGATCCCCAGCGACTCGTTCTTCTCACCATGCGCGGCCGCCACTACGGGAGCAACTGGGGCGGCAACGCCATTTCCCACCCCATGTTCCGTGATTTTCGTGAGCACAATGAAGTCTTCTCCGATATGTTCTGCCGCTTCCCCAATTCCGCGAGCCTTTCCTTCGGCCAGCAAGCCGAGCGCGTCTCCGTCGAACTGGTTTCCGGCACTTACTTCTCCACTCTCGGTGTTGTCCCTGCCTTGGGCCGTATCCTCACGCCCGAAGACGACGTCGTTCCCAGCGGACATCCCTACGTTGTTCTCAACTACGGTTTTTGGAAATCACGTTTCGCCGGTGATCCCCAAATCGTCGGCAAAACATTAGTCCTGAACAATTACAAAATGACCGTCGTCGGTGTCTCCCAGGAAGGTTTTGACGGCGTGGAACTCGGCTTCTCCCCGAAAATCTTCATTCCCATCATGATGCAAGCGCAAATCATCGTCGGTAATCCGGAAGACATGCTCAAGGAGCGTCGCAATCGCTGGGTGAATGCCTTCGGCCGCTTGAAGCCCGGGGTCTCGCAGCAGCAAGCCAAGGCTGCTCTTCAGCCCTTCATGCACTCCATGCTCGAGCAGGAAGTGCAGCTCCCGCCCTTTGCCCGCGCCTCAAAATACGACCGCGACGAATTTCTAAAGTGCTGGATCGATGTTTTGCCCGGCTCCCAGGGCCGCTCTTACACACGCCGCCAGCTTTCCACTCCGCTCTGGGTCTTGATGGGCACCACCGGAGCCGTTTTGCTAATCGCTTGCGCTAATCTCGCCAATCTCATGCTGGTGCGCGGTTCCAGCCGCGCCAGAGAAATCGCCGTCCGCTTGGCCATGGGCGCCACACGCCCCCGCATCATCGGCCAGCTTTTGATTGAGAGTCTTTCTCTTTCTGCGCTCGGCGGTCTCACGGGTCTCGCCGTCGCCTTTTGGGCTGACCGCGCCCTCATGAGAATTTATCTCCCCTCCGATTCCGGCGGCGTGAACATTTCCAGCGCGCCCGACCTGCGCATTCTTCTCTTCAATCTCGCCGTCACCGTCCTTACCGGTGTCATCTTCGGCCTGGTGCCTGCTCTTCAAACTACCAAGCCCAACCTTGCTGGCACATTGAAGGATCAGGCTGGCGCCGTGGTCGGCGGGGGCGGCCACCATCGCTTGCGAAAAGGCCTCGTTGTCGCGCAAGTGACGCTATCTCTTCTCCTCTTAGTGGGAGCCGGTCTCTTCGTTCGCAGCCTCGCCAACCTCCGCAATCTCGGCCCCGGCTTTTCTCCTGAGCGGCTCGTGGCCTTCCAGATCGACCCTTCGTTGAATGGTTATTCGAATGAACGCATGAAGGTTTTCTATCCCCAACTCTCGGATGCCCTCAGCGCCATTCCCGGTGTTCAATCCGTCGGCCTCGCTTCCATGCGCATTCTCGAAGACAACGAATGGGACAGCAGCATGTCCGTCGAGGGCTTCACTCCCGCCAAGCCCGACGAACACGCCGAACCCTACATGAACTCCATCAGCCCCAACTATTTCGCCACCCTCGGCGTGCCTATCGTTGCCGGTCGTGACTTCCGGCTGAGCGACAATCACGAAGTCAAGCATGGCCCCGAAGTCTGGAGCTGGGTCCCCACCACCGTCATGATCAACGAAAAGTTTGCCAAAAAGTTTTTCCCTGGACGCAATCCTATCGGCCTTCACATCGGCTTCGGCACTGATCCCGGCACGCCCACCGACATGGAAGTCATCGGCGTCGTCAAGGATTTCAAGTACACCAATCTCCGCGACGAAATTCCCGAGCAGGCTTTCGTTCCTTACCTTGGCAGCCGCTACCTCGGCGAAATGACCGTTTACCTTCGCACCACCGCCGATCCCAATCAGTTGATGTCCGCGGTGCGCTCGAAAGTCCGCGACATGGATTCAAACCTGCCCCTCTACGCTATGCGCACCACCGAAGTCCAGATTAACAACTCTCTCTCTACCGAGCGCATGATCGCCAGCCTCTCCGCCGTCTTCGGCTTCCTCGCCACGCTCCTCGCGGTCATCGGTCTGTACGGCGTGATGGCCTACACCGTCGCTCAGCGCACGCGCGAAGTCGGCATTCGCATCGCCCTCGGCGCCGCCCGCGGAAACGTCATCTGGCTGGTCATGCGCGAGGTCCTCCTGCTCGTCGCCATCGGCGTAGTTGCCGGCGTCACTGCGTCCCTCGCGTTAACTCGCGTCGTCCAAAGCCAGCTCTTTGGCCTCACTCCTCACGATCCACTAACGCTGGGCCTCGCCACGGCCGCACTCGCTATCGTCGCCTGCGCCGCAGGCTACATCCCCGCCCTCCGCGCCAGTCGTCTCGACCCCATGGCCGCCCTGCGCTATGAATAACCTCAGGTGGCGGCCGCTGCAGTAGCGCCCGGTTGTCTTGCTTCAAACCCTGGCCCCAGTAGGACAGCGCTTCAGCTCTCGGATGTCTAACTAACTCCCAGCAAAATCGTGCGCTACAATTACCGCCACGACAATTTGCAGTGACCAGGTCCCTTACTCGGTTTTGGGATATCGGCTCTACATCGTACGTAATACTGCCTACAATAATGGCAGCCGAGGATCGGAATAGTTTTTGGCGGGTACCTCGTTGGCGGACCAACCAAACCTCAGCGCATCTCCTGCACGCCTCTCGCGGAAATCGGAGCGGCTCCTTCTCCTTCTCTGGCTCTTCTCCCTTCCTTTTCTGAATCCCTGGGTGCGTGGTGATGGCGTCGGCTACTACGCTTTTGCTCGCGCTCCGCTGATTGAGCACCGTCTCGATTTCACCAGGGACTATCAATTCGCCAACGAAAGTTTCCGCGGCCCACGCCTCGACGGAAATGACCAGCCCAAATCCGAGTTTCGCACCCCCACCGGACACCTCGACAATCATTTCACCGTCGGCCCCGCGATTCTCTGGTCGCCTTTTCTTCTCCTCGCCCACATCGGCGTTCTTCTCGCGCGCACTCTCGGATCCTCCGTCGCGGCCGATGGTTTCTCGGCGCCCTATCGCATTACCATGGCCCTCGCAACTGCGTTCTATGGTTTTCTCAGCTTGCTCTTAGCCTTCCGCCTCGCCCGCCCATACGTCCGAGAGCGCTGGGCGCTTCTTGCTACTCTCTCCATCTGGTGGGCCAGCTCGTTACCTGTCTACATGTATTTCAATCCCTCTTGGTCCCACGCGCATTCTGCCTTCGTCGTGGCTCTTTTCCTTTGGTATTGGCACGGGACGCGCTCCTCCCGCACGCTCGCGCAGTGGTCGATCCTTGCCACGATCAGCGGCATCATGCTCAGCGTGTACCTCGCCAACGCCATGGTCCTCGCCGTTATCGCGATTGAAGTCATCCGTCAGTACTACCTCGCCCTTCGTCCTGGCGCTTCCGCCGCGCCCAACTCCACTTTGCCCATTCCTCAACTTGTTCTTCGCCACTTGCTGTTCGCCGCCGTTCTCTTTGTTTGCCTGCTCCCCACCCTTATCACCCGTTACATCATCTACGGAAGCCCGTTTGAATCCGGTTACATTCCGCTTCGCGAGTGGAACTGGTTTTCTCCCAACTTTGTAGCCGTGCTTTCCTCTTCCAATCATGGTCTTCTTGCCTGGACACCCATTCTTTTTTTCTCTATTGCTGGCCTTTTCATTTTCTGGCGCTGGCAACGGCGAGCTGGCACGGCCTTTCTCGCCGCCTTTCTCGCTTTTTATCTTTTCATTTCCTGCTACCCGGACTGGGCTGGCATCTCTTCTTACGGCAATCGCTTTTTCGTTTCTCTCACTCCGCTTTTCATTCTTGGCCTTGCCGTATTTTTCGACCGCGCTGCTCAACTCTTCCGCTCCCAACGCGCCGCTCTCTGCGCCGCGATCATGCTGCTCGCTGTCACCACACTCTGGAATGCCGGCCTGATCTTCCAGTGGGGCTCGCATCTGATCCCCGCGCGCGGCCCCGTTTCTTTTTCCGAAATCGCCCACAACCAATTCCTAGTCGTCCCGCGCCAGCTTTCCGCCGATCTTCAGCGCTACTTCTTTCGCCGCAAAGCGTTCATGAAGCAAATCGAAGAGCGCGATATCCAGCAGCTTAAAAACAATCCTCCGCCACCTTAAACAATCATTGATAGAAAATTGGCACAAACAGATCCGTCTGCTTCCTAGGCCGCCTCCCTCTCGCATCAGCACGTTAAAGCGTACCCCGATGAATTCCCGCGCAATGGTGATTCCAGCCGCTCCGGCACCCACAATGCAAATGTCCGCCGCGACGGCTGCTCGTCGTTGAATTCTGTAAAATCCTTGATCATCAACTCGTTCGAAGAAATGACAAGTAGAGGTCGGCGATGCGATCCCATGAAAAGTACCGCTCGGTCGCCTCCAGATTGCGCTGGCGAAGCGTTTCGCGCAGGGTTTCGTGTTTCAAGACCAGAACAAGCTCCCGAAGCAAGCCTTCCCGATCGCCCCTCGGTACGAGCCGCACACCGGCCTCAGTGATCGGAAACGCAGTCTCGGAGTCGGAAAACCCGATGATGGGCAACCCGCAAGCAATCCCTGCGATCCCGCTGCCCCGCCGTGACGAAAGCCCGGAGCGCACAAAAAGCTGAATATCCGCATTTGCTAGAAGGCTGCCGGCTCGCTCACGGTCAAGGACTCCAAAATGGTCCAGCTTAACGTTACTGTTGGCGAGTAAGCGCAGCAGCACAGTCCCGGCCGATTCCGCCCCGCGCCCGAACACCGTCAAATGCAGCGGCCCTGTCATAGCAGCGGCACGGCAAAGCACCCATGCAATCATGGACGTTTCAGCCGGAACGTTGCTGAACCCGAAAACGATAATCATGGGGATGAGATTTGCGTTTCTCAGGGTTCTTCGTAACATCACAGGAAGATTGCTGCCAACGGGCAACAGCAGCGTCTTCGATCGAATCACGGGATCCTGCATCCAGGGCACGCGGTCCGGTGAGATCGTGGTCACAATTTTATCAGCCAGGCGGGCCGAACGTCGCATTACGGCCAACTGCACGCGCCGCCGGATCCGATCTCTGCAGCGACGACCGCCGAAAGGCTCCGGATCATGAAATACGATCAAGACACGTATACCGGCGTCCTTCAGACCATCGATCAGGCGGGCAAAACGCAGGGGAAAGCCGCGCCGCGACCAAGCCAACGCCGTGTATTGCACCAGAGCCCAACCGCCCCGTTCTTTCGCGAATCGTTTCTCGGTAGCCCTTAGGGCGCGCCGCCAGCCATGTTCCGCCCAAGGAATGCGGAATATTTCGAGTTCGTATCCTCTTTCATGAAGGGACTGCGCCAGAAGCCTGGAGTAGTCTTCCACGGCATCGGTCGGTTCGTCCTGGCGACCCAGCAAAGCGACCCATCGCTGGTTTTCTGTTGGCAACTCAGCGATTGGCGCTGCAGCGCTACGAATCAACCCTGGCACATTCTATTTCCAGAGACCTCAAGACAGTTTGTTTATGTTAGCAGGAGCCACCCCAAACGAAAATGCCTATGATCAATCAACCCCAATCCGTCCGTAGTGGCCGATCTTGGCAGCCTGAATGCAAGTTGATGCGAAGTCAATTCGCTGCGCGAGCCGGCGAGCTGCCTTTGGTCGTTGAGCAAAGCGTGTGGGTTTGTGAGATGCATCTTGAAGTCGAGGGACGGTTCTTTTCCGAAGCGCTTCCCAAAAGCGCTCTGCAAATCCGTAGATAAGAACCTGTGGGGGATCCTCTAAGAAGGAAGCAGTAATAATCGAACGGCGTCCAAGAACATAGACAGTTCCTCAAATGACTATCCCCCAGTCGTAAGCTCAGTTGACGAGCATGATGCACCAGTCGATCCGGCATATGGAAAATCAAAAAGCACAGTCGCTTCGGGCCGTCAATAAGTGTTCCGGCAAGGCCAAGCTTCAGCGCATTGAGCACGTTGTAGGCGATAACCGCCAGCTGCAGCCAGGCGGCATTGGCTCCAAAGTATTTCGACGGCAGCATACCGGCCGCTAAATCAGTCTTCATCACACTGCTCCCGCTCGTATGATCTTGTTATCTCCGGCAGCGCATACTTTGTTTATACAATCAGGCGACTACCGCACTGGCCAAGACTTTGAAAGAAGCGCTTTCCAATCCTCCGCGGCTTGCGTCCTTGCGTCAGGCAGCCTCGGCCCGCATGCAAACTTGGTCTCCCCCGCATAAAACGCCACCACCTGAGAGGAACGCATTAAGCAGCCGGCGCGTGCGGAAAAGCAACAAAGAAGTGGCCATCTCAACATGCATAGGGGTGCGGCGGGTCTGCCACAGAGCATGCGCACAATTTTGTCGATTTGCTCGCGGCGCACATTTACACTTGCCCTTCACAGTCTCGCGCTGCGAGTTCTGCGCAATCTTGGTTCCCGACGGGGGAATTTGGCGTGAAACTTCTTTTCTACTCTCACTACTTTACGCCAAGCGTTGGTGGCGTCGAGACGATCGTTCTCTCACTGGCCCGGGGTCTCGCTGAGTTACGCGCCCCGCAAGGCCTTGCTGAATTCGAACTCACTCTCGTAACTGCGACGCCTGCCGAAGGCTTTGATGACCGCACGCTTCCGTTTCGCGTTCTTCGCCAACCCAGCTTTCGTCAATTGTTTCGGGCGATCCGCTCCTCTGACCTAGTTCACGTTGCTGGACCTGCCATATCTCCTCTTGTTCTCGGGCTAATAACCAATAGACTCGTCGCTGTAGAACATCATGGTTTCCAAGCAATCTGCCCAACTGGTCAGCTTCTCATTGAGCCGAGGAACATCCCTTGTCCCGGTCATTTCATGGCTGGACGCCACTGCGAATGTTTACGATGCCGCTCTGACAAAAATTGGCGAACTTCTGGAAAACTCTGGTTACTAACTTTTGTCCGTCGATTCCTTTGCGCACACGCTGGAGCAAACATCATGCCCACGGAATGGCTCAGTGGACTAGTTTCTCTGCCCAACGCGGTGTCAGCTCCTCATGGCATCGAAGCGATCACATTGCCTATCGAGCCCTCTAGTCCATCCCACCCTCCTCTTGTCCTTTTCCAAGGGAGACTAGTAACTACAAAAGGCCTACCCGTCCTGTTGGAAGCTGCAAACATTCTTCGGTCAGGGCATCGAGAATTTGAAGTACTGGTAATCGGCGATGGCCCAGAACGCTCTGCTCTTCAACACCTTGCTGAAAAATTAGAGCTATCTTCCTGTGTCCGTTTTCTGGGACGCATTGCTGCAGCGGACCTCGATTCGGTGATCGCAAAGGCAAGCCTGATCGTATTGCCTTCGCTCGGGGGTGAAGTGTTCGGTTTGGTTCTTGCCGAAAACATGTTGAGGGGTCTACCGATCATCGCATCCGATCTAGGATGCTTCGCAGAAGTCCTGGGGGATACTGGTCTCACGTTTCGAGTGGGCGATCCAACCGACCTAGCTTCTAAAATCGCACGCATTCTTGATGATTCGGCGTTCGCATCCCGACTCGGAGTCCTGGCTCGGCAACGTATTGTCGATTCTTACCCGCGTGGACATATGATAGAAGCCCATGCGCGGCTTTACAGAAAGATGTATGCCGCAGAACATTCCTGATGCATACGACGACCAACACAGGGCTCCATGAGTTCGTTGCAGAACGCGTACTCTCGAGGTACGCACGGCCTAGCATTCGCGCCGCCGACTTGGGTTCTGGGCCGGGCGCGATAGCCGCGCGGCTGCATGCCTTCGGCTGCGATGTTCTGGCCGTCGATCGAACTGACGAAGATTTCGAAGCTAGCCTACCTCACGTCGAGCTCGATTTGATCGGAATGACTTCGCCTCCGTGCTCGGCGCAGCCTCGTTCGACTTGGTCACAGCCGTCGACGTCATTGAACACGTCGAGAGCCCCATTGGTTTCTTACGCAACGTTGGCCGTCTGCTTACTCCTAAGGGCATTGCAGTCATCACCACACCAAACGTCGATCCGCTCCCCGCACGCGCAAAGTTTCTGCTCGCTGGGAAAATCCGAACCATGGACGAGTTCAGCGAACCCACACACATTTCTCCCATTTTCTGGGATTTGTTTTGGCCGCCAAAAGTTGACGCCGGCCGGCGTCCGATTACGCGTGCATTTCCTCTTTCCTCCCAGCCGCTACCGACTCTCGCGCAGGCCCATCGCCTGGATGTTCCGAATGGTAGCCGCAGCGTTCCCAGGAGATTCCATTCTTGGGGACAATCATATGCTGGAAATCAATAGAATAGGTAACTTTGCGATCTGTGATCAGTTGGCTTGGGCGACGCGAGGCTCCCTTCTTTGGTTCTTTTTTCAAGTGATCCTAGACTGACGCTGCCCGAGAATAAGAGTCTTATGTTATTCTACGTATCGCTCGACGAGAATTTGAGTACTCTTCAGCGTCTCCGCCAAATTCTGAGAACATATATTGGGGCTTGAAAGAAAACAGACGAATCGTATAATTCGTGCTTTGCGCGCACTGGCAGCACTAAACTTCAATGCCGTCCGCATTTTCCTAAGCAAAGGAATAAATTCGGCTGCACAATACGTAACGCATGTGCATCGTTTATATAGCGGGTATGGACTGCCGTGGAGATGGAGCAGCCTGCCGTGGCGCTCCGACATGCAGATTCCTCAAGTTGCGGTGCATGAGCTTTTCCCGGAGATTGACTTTACCCGCTCTCCCGAGCTTCTGTATCCTTTTCCTCGGGATCTAGGCATCCATCCCCACGAACTCATGATCTTGGCTCATGTTGTCCGCCTTTTGCATCCGAAGCGAGTTGTCGAATTCGGTACTGCTGAAGGCCGGACCGCGTTGAACTTAGCTCTCTACCTTCCTCCCGACGGGGAAGTTATCACTCTCGACTTCGCACCGATCCCTGGCAAGAACGAAATCGGCTACTTTTACTGGGAGCAACCGTTAAAGTCGAAGATCAAGCAGATTTTCTCTGGCGTCGAGGACTGGGATGCATCCCCCTATCGGGCCTCTGCCGAACTCGTCTTCTGTGATGCCTGCGACCAGCTCCCAGGACTCGCTGCTGAGACAGCTCAAGCATTCGCAGTCGTCAAACCGGGCGGCGTCATCTTCCGTCATGACTACGGCAGCGCTGAGGGACCAACTCTGTTTTGGAATAGAATTAGCCAGGAGCTCCCCGTACGTCACTTGGAAGGTACTACGCTGTTGTGCCTCAGAGTAAGCAGTCCTGAAGTCTACGACAAAATGCAGCAGATGGTCGCTTCTGGCCGATTTATAAGGTCCCGCTGATGACGCGCTACCTCTTCGTTCCCCCTGAAAAGGCTTCGCTACCTGCAGGTCTCCAGAGGTATCATAGCGGTACGAAAATTCAGTCCATCCAGAGAAAAGCCGGTATAACAGTCTCCGGACAACCCTATGTTACGAATGAAATTACAGTTCCAAATCCTTGCCGGTGAAAATAGTCTCTTGTTCGAATCTTTCCGGAGGATTTTGCGCGCGAATCGCCGTGTTACCAACTTGCCCGCGCTTGTGAATGTCCGATGAGGCCCATCGCGCAAGCCCTTCCTAGAGGCTTTCGCCAGCGCCCCTGGGCCGCTATCGGATTTCTGCTGTTCGCGGTTGTCGCTGCTTACGAAGTATCGGGCTATATCGTCGCAGGGGACGTCGCAGGCATGACGTACGGAGCACTATTTTGCATCGGCGGGGTGATCGTAGTCGGGATACTCAACAACTGGCGAACAGGTGTATATTATTTTCTTACGTGGCTTCTTTTTGAAGATTTCGCGCGCAAATATCTCGGCAACAACATGGTCCTCTATTTCGCCAAAGATTTTCTGGTGTTGGTAGTCTTCATTTCTTATATTGCGGCATGGCGGCGGAAGCAGGTGAAACAGACCTTCAAGCCTCCCTTTCTAGTACCAGTGCTGATGCTAGTGTGGTTTGGCATCATCCAGGTTTTCAACCCCGCTTCCACCAGCTTTGCCTATGGAATCATGGGCCTTAAGATGTATTTCCTTTATATCCCCCTCGTCTTTGTCGGGTATTCCTTACTTGAATCGGAAGCGGGTCTGCGGCGATTCTTATTTATCAACCTTACTCTCGCTTTGGTCATAGGCGGGCTTGGCATCGCGCAATCCATTCTTGGCCATACCTTCCTGAATCCACAGATTCCCGCGGACGACCTGCGCGAATTGAGCACGCTCTATCGTGTTGCGCCGATATCCGGCGCTGTGATTTATCGTCCCACTTCCGTATTCGTGAGCGATGGGCGTTTTGGGTCTTATATGACGTTCAGCTGGATCCTTGCGTTCGGTGTGGGTGCTTATCTGCTTCTGCGTAGCCGTAAGGGACGCCTTTTCGCGGCCGGCTGCCTCGGTGTCCTGACCGTGGCCGTTGTGGTGAGCGGATCCCGAGGGACGCTTCTTTGGACGGCAGGCAGTGCATTGGTTGGTGTGGCTGCCTTTTTTTGGGGCTCGCCGTGGAAGCAGAGCGGCGTCCTCCGGGTCATACGAACGTTGCAGCGCAGTCTTTTGTTTGGTGGTTTTGCCCTTTTGTGCCTTTTCCTTCTCAATCCAGATGTGCTGCTATCCAGGTACGCTTTTTATTGGGAAACTCTTTCTCTCGACAGTCCGCAAAGTGAGCTAGTGTATCGTGCCAGCGATTACCCGATGCGGAATTTCGTGGGAGCCTTCAACTACCCCCGCTGGCCGTACGGCTACGGAATCGGTACGGCATCCTTGGGCGTCCAGTACGTTACACGTTTCTTTCATGCTCAACCGCCCACCAAGGGAACCGAGAACGGATACGGCCAACTGGTCCTCGAGTTGGGGATCCTTGGGCTAGTCTTGTGGATAGTGATGAGTATTGCCGTCGTCTGGGCCTGCTGGAAAATCGTTCGTAGACTGAAGGGGTCTCCGTGGTTTCCATTGGCGTTCGTCATATTTTGGTATGCCTTCCTTCTGTTGTTTCCATTTACATTCAATGGTCTGGTCTCGTACCAGAATTTCGTGCAGAACGCCTACCTCTGGTTGCTGATTGGAATCCTGTTCCGTCTCCCGAATATCGCGCTATCAGCGGAGTTCGCAGCCGTTCAATCGGCTGCGCATGCTCCGCCTCGTTGGGTCCGCTGACTTGGGACTGACTTGCTTTTGTTTCGTCGATTGCGTCCAGAATGGAGATTTCTGCCGTTCGCAAAACATTTGATTCACGCTTGGTAAGGTCCCCCTCCGGCGGGCGCGACTATCCTTCTTTTCTTCTTGGCCTTCTCTTAGGGTTTGCTCTCATTGTTCTCCTCATTTATTTGATACTCCGTTGGTCGGTCAAGGAAGACGCGAGATTATTTAGCAAGCAGAGACTATTGGACAGCTACTTAAACGAGGATCAATCGCTTAAATGAACCACTGGGCGTCTCGAATCGAATTAGAGGCCTCCTGGATGTGAAATAGTACCTCGCATCCGCAATCTATCGCTCATAGGTATCAAAGAATTAGAATTTCAATTGCGCAGCGTGTGGGGTCATGACGGATAAACCTAAGGTGTCCGTGATCATTGTCAATTGGAATGGGGCAGAACACCTTCGAATTTGTTTGCCCAGTCTTGCGTCACAATCCTTCAAGTCGCTCGAAATCATCGTTGTTGATAATCGCTCGTCAGATGACTCGGCTGAGGTGACGAGAAGTAATAAAGCCCGCTGGCTTCCCCTCGAAAACAATCTGGGTCTCGCGCCGGCCCTAAACCGAGGGGCCACGATTGCCAAGGGTGACCTGCTGCTCTTCGTGAACAATGACATGAGATTCGACCCGGGGTTTGTGTCTGCATTGGTCGAACCACTGGAGAGGGACGAGGAGATTTTTGCGACTGATGGGATGCAGTTCAACTGGGATGGAAGTGTGCGCGGGCATTTGGCGGCACGCCTGACGAATATCTCCTCCCGGGGGGATTTTTCTACGGAATTAGTCCCTGGGTTATACTTTTATCAGCAAGAAAAAGCTGAGCAGACGCAGGTCTTTATGGCCTCGGCCGCCTGCATGATGGTGCGGAAGGTGCTGTTTGAGAGGCTGGGTGGATTTGACGACCGGCTGCCGCTCGGATACGAAGACGTTGAGATTTGCTGGCGAGCGTGGGTGCAACAGTGGAAGACCTTATACGTCCCAACTGCGATTTGCTGGCATCGTGTAGGCAGTTCGGTGAGCTCCGTGGAAGGCGCGCGCTTTGCTTTCCGAGGGGTACTTATGGGCCGTTTGCTGCTCGCGACAAAACTGCTTCCCATGCGGTATGCACTTCGCACCTGGTTGATTTCGACGGCGGGGCTGGCAAAGGACATAAGCCGAATGAAATGGGAGTTTGCGACGGACCGCATTGGAGTACTGTTTCACATGGCTAGCGTTGTTGCGCAATTGCTCCGAGAAAGGACAGCTCTATTCAGGAATACGAGCAGTTCCCCTGAGGAACAGCTCGACTTCCTGCTTCGACTAACAGACGATGACGTCCGGGCTGACCGATGCAACTAACCGGAAGAAAAAGGGTTAGCGCTACTCACGAGATTTCGAGGTGCATCAATAGGTTATGGTGATATGGCGAAACTTCTTCTGAAGGGCATCCGATATGTCAAATGCTACGGTGAACTGGCCTTTGGCGGCAAGCCGCACACCATTGAGGGAATCGTTGACTACTGCGTTAATCGCCCAATCCTAATGGCGCAGGTCCGGTCGGAGATCGTTGCGCTGGGCAAGATACTGCAAGCGCATGCCCCCGCATTTAGCCTGGAGATCGGAACAAATTACGGGGGGACACTTTTCCTGCTCTGCAACCTTTCGTCAGCGAAGGCCAAAATCATTAGCGTGGACCTGCCTTCCGGACGATTTGGAGGCGGCTATCCCCGGCGCAAGGTTCCTCTGTTCCGACAATTTCCTAAGTCGGGCCAGCAGCTGCACCTCATTCGCGCAGATTCGCATCGTCAAGAAACCAAAGAACGCGTCTTACGTATTCTCGAGGGCGAGTTGCTCGACTATTTGTTTCTGGATGGGGACCACACGTACGAAGGTGCGCGGCAGGACTTTGAAATGTACGCGCCGCTGGTGCGTAGCGGCGGAATTATCGCTCTGCATGATATCGCCGAGCATAACGGAGATACGGGATGTCAAGTGGACAAATTCTGGAACGAAGTTAAAAATCAGTATCGGCATCAAGAAATTGTAGAGGACCCAAAACAGGGGTGGGCAGGGCTCGGAATTCTCTTTGTGTCCTGAAGGCTGCCGCGTGCTTCGGCACGCGCGGGGAAAAGGCCCCGTCGTCTCGATGGAAAAGTGACTCAGCGGCGGTATTGAGACGAGATTGATATGTCAAAACCATTCGTGACCATCTTAATCGACACATACAATCACGAAGCCTTCATCGAGAAGGCGATTGACAGTGTTCTGCAACAGGATTTTCCAGCGGCGGAGACTGAGATTCTCGTGGTGGACGACGGCTCAACAGACCGTACCCCCGAACTGATCCGGAAATTCGCACCCAGGATACGGATTCTTAGCAAAGCGAACGGTGGGCAAGGTTCCGCGTTCAACGCTGCGATTCCCGAAGCGCAAGGCGCCATCGTGGCGTTCCTGGACGGAGACGACTGGTGGGCGCCGAGCAAACTGACGGCCGTTACCGATGCGTTCGCCGGAGATGCCAACGTCGGCCTGGTTGGACATGGCGTAACCGAAGTTCACTCAGACGGACGGCAACGCACGGAAGTGCTGCGCGAAGTTTCTCGATTTCGGATCACCTCAACCGAGGAAGCCAAGACGTTCCGTATGCGAAAGTGCTTCTTGGGCACCAGTCGTATGGCATACCGGAGAGAAATTCTCCAGCGTATCGGACGTGTTCCTGATGCGCTAAAGTTCGAAGCCGACGAGTATTTGTTTACTCTTGCCGGCCTGTTTGCCGACGTGATGATTTTGCGGGAGTCCTTCACCTTTTATCGTTTGCATGATAAGAATTTGTTTCAGTTCACAAACGGAGACATGCAAGCTATTCGTAGGAAGCAGCATGTTCTCGAGGCTTTGACGCAATCGCTCTATGCAAAATTGAAGCAGAGCGGAGTACCCTTCGAGATCGCGAGGGCCATTTTGGAGTGCGTTGAGGTCGAAGCAGACGTTTTGCGTCTCGTGTTGGACAGTGGCTTCCCTTGGGAGACGGTGTCGACGGAATTAAGAATCATGCGCGTGTTTCATAGCGACTCCTCGATTTGGCAGCATCTGTTTTCATACGTAAGGCTCATTCCAGCTGTTATGTTGCCCGCCAGCACTTATTATCGTTGGCGACACCAGCTTTCGCTCTTAAAGTTCTATCAGGAATTTCGACGAAAGCTTTTGCCTTTTCCGGTCCCCAGTCACGTTGAGCGGCGTGAGAAGCCGGCACCATGAATCACGGCTTCGGCGGGGAACGCAGCATAGTTCGAAGGGTGGTCTTCACATACGTCAACAGCCTGGTAAACGGAGCGCAAAGTCCGAATGATCACGTTGGGAATCAACTACACGCGAATGCATGATTCATCCGCCTGTGTCGCGCGTGATGGAGAACTGCTCTGTGCCGTGGCGGAAGAGCGCATCAGCCGAATGAAACACGATGCCCGATTTCCGCGGCTCGCTATTCAATCGTGTTTGGATTTTGCGCGAATTCCTTTAGCGCAGGTCGATGAAGTCTGTTTTGGTTGGTCGACAGCCGGGCCCGGATTCCGTCACGACTTGAAATGTCTAGCTACCGGTGGCTTGCCGTTCACCTATTTAAATTTCCTATCTACGACTAAGCATTTTCTCACGATGTGGCATCAGGGCAGCGGCTCCAAGCTGTTCGCACAGCAATTCGGGCCAACGAAAGCGAGGATGCGGTTCGTGGATCACCACCTCGCGCATGCCATCAGCGCGTACGGATACTCAGGGTTCGATGATGCCGCCGTAGTTGTCATGGATGGGCGAGGCGCTTGGGAAGCCACATCCATCTGGCAGGGACAGGGCGGCAAGATCGATCATGTGCTCACGATCCAGTTTCCTGACTCAATAGGATATTTTTATAGCGAATTCACCGAGTTCCTTGGCTTTCAGAGAAACAGCGACGAATGGAAGGTAATGGGGCTTGCACCGTACGGCAAGCCAGGTGTCAAGCTCGAAGCGTTTATCGACCCGGAAATCGTACCTTACCGCGTGCATGTGAAGCGACTCGCCGGGAACGGTTCCGGTATATTTTCCGGGATGATCCCATTGGTCGGCCCGCCTCGATTAGCGGAGAGCGAAATTGACGACCGCCACAAAGACATTGCCTATGCCGTCCAGGATGCTTGCGAGATTGCGATGATGAATGTCGTCCGCATGGCCATTGCGAAAACGCGCTGTCGCAACTTGTGTCTTGCCGGCGGAGTCGCGCTGAATTCCAAAGCCAATGGGAAAATTGTCGCATCGGGCCTGGTGGATAAGATCTTCGTCCAGCCTGCGGCATCGGATGATGGCGTCGCACTGGGTGCGGCGCTTGCTCCCTATCTCGAGGACAATGGAAGATTGCCAAACAAGCCGATGCGGCACGGGTATTGGGGGCCCTGTTTTGACGACGATGTAATCGAAGGCGCGTTGCGAGAGAACAAATTGCGCTTCTCGAGGCTGACGGATCCGGCATCCACTGCGGCCGAGCTCCTTGCGAAGGGCAAAATCCTCGGTTGGTTTCAGGGCCGCATGGAATTTGGTCCGCGTGCACTCGGGAGCCGCTCGATTCTCGCCGATCCTCGTGATCCAGATATGAACGCCAAGGTTAACAATGCGGTGAAATTCCGAGAGTGGTGGCGGCCGTTTGCACCTTCGCTCAAGAAGGAAACGGCCGGGGAATATCTGGAGAGCGCAACGGATTCGCCATTTATGATCTTGACGGCGCAAGTGCGCCCAGAAAAACGCAGTGCCATTCCGTCCGTAACGCACGTGGACGGCAGCGCACGACCGCAAACGGTGGAGAAGGAGATCAACCCGCTCTTCTGGCGGCTGATCGATGACTTCGGGAAGCGTACGGGTGTGCCGGTGGTCATGAACACGTCTTTCAATTTGCGAGGCGAGGCGATCGTCCACACGCCAACGGATGCCATCTGCACGTTTTACAGCTCGGGCATGGACGCCCTCCTGATCGGTAGCTTCCTGGTAATAAAATAGAGTGCGTCGGGTGGTGGACGGGGCATCATTCGACCAACAGGGAGCTCTTTATGGTCCGCTCACTCCCGTAAATATTGGTCGTAAGTCGCATCACCCGTCGCGACAGAGAATGATCGGAGCAACCTTGACGCAGACGGATCCGTGGACGACTTCCCAGCAAACGAATCCTGAGGTCATAGAGGTGGATCAGCTTCCACGGAAAATCATCTGATGACCACGACGGATACTACCGCCGTGTGGATGACGCGGACGGGCCGAACGGGCGATATCTGCCTGTTTTGTTTAATTTGCAGGACGTGTAAAGATTTCGGATGGCCGACGCACAATTATCGCTCGCGGGATTTATGGGAGCTCAAAGAACTCGCCCCCCCGATTCCCTATCTATCACGTTACCTCTGTGCGACTGCGTCGCTTTACAAAGTGCCGGATTAGGGATCAGCTCTCGCAAAAACAAGTGGTGGTGACCGGGCAGGACTTGATCGACCGCGCAAGCCGCTGCGACCGTCCAAGCACCCGATATTACTTGTTTCAGAATCTTGCCCGAAACACCAGCCAGAATGCCACGGCAACCATTCCCAAAGAACACACGGCGCCAATCCACCGAGGAATATGAGCGACGGGAAGCACCCACCACCACAATGCGACGACTCGCAAAGCTCTGGACGAGCTAATAGTTGAGCTCGTTGCACCTCGTTGCGCAAAGATTTCTCTCACGTCGCTTTTCTGCGCATCTCGCACTTGGCGCAAAGCAGCAGGCCATTCGTGAAGTGAAGGAGCGTGGCGAAAAGACCAAACAAGCGAGTCATCCAGCGGAATGTGCTGCTCAAGGAGTTCCGCGTAGTACCGCTCGTAGAAGCAAAATGTAGTGGGTGCGTTCACAACAAAGCCGAGGAGCGTCAGGGCGATGAGACTCTTCCTTAGGTTTCCCTCGAGCAACCCGGCCAGCGCGCAAAGTCCCGGCACTGTCGGTACGAGGTACCTGGGTCCCCATGACCAGGACGCGTACCAATAGGACAGGCAGGAATGGAGGAACAGAAATGCCGCAAAAACCGCGACAATCGCAAGTGCCTCAAACATTCGGTCTCTTACCGCTTTCCTAAAGCCGAGAATTGCGAGAACAACTGGTGGGCAATACCAAAGGAGTCCGTAACCGGGGCTGGCAAGAAAACCCACGACGCCCGGAAAGAAATAGCTGGCTTGAAACGGTGAACTGACTCCAAAGTTCAGCGGATGGCCAAAGCGTATGACATTGAAGGCAGCATAAAGTACAAAGCCTATGGCCGTGCCGGCGAGCGGCAAAATGCTCGTAAGAACCGGAACGCGTTTTGCTACCAGATAAACAACCAATATGGGGCCAATGAGTATTCCTGCAGGTTTCGCCAGCAGTGCCAGACCGGCAAAACAGGCACCTAGAAGGACATCTCGGCGCGACAAGCCAAACGTGAAGTAAAGAGCCGACACAGTCAAGAAGGCCAGCAAAGCCTCAGCGTAAAATGTGCGTCCGTAAGCCAGAGCTACCGTTCCGAAACAAAAGCTCACGGCGGCCAGCCAAGCACGTTTCCTGTCTCCTCCCATGCGGTGAGTGAGCAACGCAACCATGCCCGCCGTAGCTGCCGTAAGAGCGCCTACTAGCGGGAGAGAAAAAACCGCGGCCAAATAGTGGAAGGGCAAGCCAACCCGCCGGCTTACAAGCAGCGCGACGTAAACGAAGGGCGTCGCGAGAACGGAAAGGAGGGGATACCAGTGCGAGTAAAGTCGTCCGCCGACTCCCGGAACTCCTAAGAATTCCGGAACGGTAAAGCCTCGATGTGTGACCAAGGACTCTGACACAGCGAGCATGGCGTTACCATCAACGGAGTAAATCCCTGGGGGTAGCAACGCAATGAAAAATAATGTGAGTCCGAGAGTAATCAGAAATGCTTGAGAAAGAGGGCTTTGATCGTTTCGCAGGGACATCCGGCCTCCCATGGGTTCTGGGATTATACAGGCGTTTCTGCAAATCGCCCGGTCTCTAACTAGACAAGGGCTTCGCCCTTGATATCCCTTCGGGATATGGAAGTCAGTAGTCAGGAGTCCGAAGCCAGAATCGCACTCGCATAGGCGTTTAGCAAACGACTGACTTCTTCCGGTGAAGTTGTGAGGCTGCTGCTGTCGCCGTATCCAAGGTCTTGCGCCAGGATCAAGTAATACCGACTTTCCTCCAGCGATCCCTCGGCCATATTCATATATCGCGCTTTGTCCGCTTTTCCACGGCGACGAAATCCTTCAGCGATGTTGGCAGGGATGGAGACTGCCGCTCTTCTCATCTGTAGCTTCAAGCCGTAGGTTTCCTCCTTCGGGAAGTCCGCCGTGAACGAGTAGACCGCTAGCACCAACTCGTGCGCTTTGCGCCACACCACCAGGTCCTGAAAAGTCCGCGCCGCAGCTCTCGGGGCAGTCATAAAACAGAGAGGCGTTCAGTGAGGTATGCTCCAAGTATCTCAGGCCTGGAGGACCCCATGAACGCCTTTTACGAACACCATAAGAATAACATCCGTTTCGCCTACCGTTGCTTCGATCGCATCTTGCTGCATGCCGCGATTCAGCCCTTTCAACAAGAACAGCGTGTCGTCGGCTTTTTCGACTTCTATCGCCAGATCTATCCCGTCAGTCGGCAACTGCTGCGCGACATCGCGACTCAGTATCACAATTGGGTCAAGAACCGCTCCCAGAAATGGGGCGTACCCATTCAACAGGATCCCCCGGGCCGGCGCGATGACTTTGTGGAGCGCTACTTCCAAACTGCCCAACCCGATCAGGTTGTAGCCATCATCAAAGCACGCGAGCCCGCCACCATCCTGACCGCCATCGGAAAAGACGACCGTTGGCATCTGGAGCTGAAGCGGCGTTGGGTAGAGCAATACAACTTCTACGTCCAGGACTCCCATTGGGGGCAAATCTTCGTACGGGTCTGTCCCTACTTTCCCTTTTCCGCTCGGGTCTGTCTCAATCAGCATCATTGGCTGGCCCTGCGCCTGCAGCAGCGTGGCATTCGGTTTCGACAGTGTGTTAACGCCTTCTTGCAGTGCTCCGATCCGGAAGCCCTGCAGAAACTTGCTGACTCCCTCACCGCCGCCGATGTGATTAGCTGTGCCCAAAAGTGGTTGACCCACTTCATGCCCTTTTTCACTGCCGAGGAGAGAGAGCACGCCGGGGTTCAGCACCGACCGTTTTTCGCGCAGGTGGAGTTTTGCGACAATTTGATCTTCCGTCGTCGCGCCGCCGTCGATGCTCTCGAGCAACGGCTCCTGGACGCTAATCGCACCATTGGTCAACCCAACAAACTCACCCTGATCTTCGGCCGGCGCATCACTCGCCGTCACGCCGGCAAGCTCCAGACCGTGATCGAGGATCTGAATCTACCCAACCCGGTGATCCGCAGCCACTACCGCAAAGGCTTCCTCAAACAATACGTCCGTGATCGTTTCATCTTGCGCACTGAAACGGCAACCAACAATGTCTCTACCGATTACGGCATCCGCAAGGCCGTAGAGAATCTTGCTCAATTACAAACGAGACTCGATGGCATCATCGACCGCTATCTGGACGTGCAACAAGATATCTTGGAAACCCTTGTGGACCGAGAGCAGCTTCGCAAACTCACCCAACCCACGCTCCTTGGCGGCATTAATCACATGACAGCTGCAGGCAGAACGAACTGGTTTGAATTTGCAAGGGCGGCTCTCGAAGAAGCTTCGCGAATGCCGCGAGGCATTCCTTGGTTGGAGACAGCTACTAGAGGACAACCCTTGGTGACCCGTCGCGTCACCGCGATACCAACCGAAGAGTACCCCACGCCGGCCCGTCGTCCTGCCTATTCCGTGCTCTCTAACTCCCGTCTGAAGCAAGACTTCGGGTTGGAATTGCACGCATGGCCCTTTCAGCTACGCGCGGTGCTTTCTGAAGGCCGGACCGACGGCTGATTAGTCCAGGGCACAGTTTCGCAAGGTGCAGTTTCCAGGTAAGTCTTTTGTGTACGAACTTTGGATCATCGGATCGAGCAGCGGTCTCCAGCAACTCAAGAACAATCTTCCTCCTCCACCTTGCCCTGAGTCGGTTTCCCTTGCTCGTTTCACCCGGTCTACTTTTCTGAAATTACTTCTGCTTCTCCCTCTTTTCCGCCGCTCTTCTTTGGTACTCTTATCTGGGGTTCCTGCAGCTCTCAGGAGCTTTCGCTCGAACACGCATGGCTTCCGTCACGCAATCCAGCGCCGCTCTCCCGCTCGTCTCCGGTCCGCCCACCACCATTCGCATCGAGCCTCCTCGCGGCCGCTTCGAGCTTCGCCTCCGCGAAGTCTGGGCCTATCGCGAGCTCCTCTACTTCTTCATCTGGCGCGACGTCAAAATCCGCTACAAGCAAACGGCCATCGGCGTCCTTTGGGTCATCCTCCAACCCGTCCTCAACATGCTTGTCTTCACTCTCTTTTTCGGCCGCCTCGCCAAGCTTCCCTCCGACGGCCTCCCTTATCCTGTCTTCTATTTCGCAGCTCTCGTCCCCTGGACCTATTTCGCCTACGCCCTCCAGATGACCACCAACGTCGTCGTCGACAACCAGCGCCTCATCACTAAAGTTTATTTCCCTCGCCTCATTCTTCCCATTTCGTCCGCTCTTTCCGGCTTGGTGGACTTCGCCATCGGCTTCGTGGTCCTCGCCATTTTCACGCTCGCTTACCACATCAAGCCTACGGTCGCCGCTCTCTGGCTTCCCGCCCTCTTGGCTCTCGCCCTCTTCACCGCTCTCGGCGTCGGCCTGTGGCTCTCCTCGCTCAACGCCCTTTACCGCGACGTCAAATACGTCATTCCCTTTCTCGTCCAGTTCTGGATGTTTGCCTCACCCGTCGCCTATCCTTCCACTCTCGTTCCTCAACGCTGGCGCTGGCTCTACGGCCTCAACCCCATGGCTGGCGTCATTGATGGTTTCCGCTGGGCCATCACCGGCCGCGGCCATGCCCCCAGTCTTCTTCTTCTCGCTTCCTCCGCCGTTGTTGCCCTTATCGTCCTCGGCGGCCTCTTCTTCTTCAATTGCATGGAGTCCGCCGTTGCCGACCGCGTCTAATCCAGCCCCGTCTTCAGGGACACGATCCACGTGTCCCGATCCGGTCGGTAGCGTGTCGCGGAGGGAGCGTCCGCTGTGGCGCTCCCGGCCACCATGGATCCCGCGGGCGCCTTCTATCTCGTGGACCCCTGCCACCTTTCGAGAGTGCGGATGTTATATTTCCTTCGTCGCGCTGCCCTGCGCGCCGTTTCCGCGAAAGCAGGCCCCAAAACGACTGGATCGAGGATTTCAGTCATAGCGCAGCTCTCCAATGGAGTCGCCCCATCGATTATCTCTTCATCGACGGAGACCACCGCGAGAGCGCCGTCGAGCAGGATTGGAACGATTGGATTCCGCATGTTGTCGAAAACGGGTGGGCATCCCCCGACTATGGACCACCGCATGTTTCGCAACGGATGCTCCTTCACCGTGGACAATCCTCCACGAGGTGGATTCCCTGGTCTTTCTCTGCAGGACGAGTGAGCTTTTCTCCTGAGGCTACCGGCCCACGACCCTCGAACTAATTACGACCTTTGGCACCAACCCACCTTCGACGCCGACCCCGCTCACGATGACACCTCCAGCCCCTGGTACCGCCTGGTCCTCGAAAACCTTGGTGATGTCCCCGGCCTCCACGTCCTCGAAGTCGCCTGCGGACGCGGCGGCTTCGTTCGCCATCTCGCCAACGCTGGCGCCCGCGTCACTGGATGCGATTTTTCTTCCGCCGCGCTCCATGCCACACGCTCCAAGCTTTGCAACAATGGCCATCCTCCGCTCGCCGAACTTGTTCAATGCGACGCCCAGAGCCTGCCCTCTCGCGCCCTCTGCAAACTCCTTAGCCCCTTCGCGTATACTTACTTCGTCACCGCTGCCAAACCGCCGCGTGCCAAGTGAACATGTCTACCGTTGCCATCTCCCCTCAGAAAGTTCCCGCGCTCAATCTCTCCGGCCGCCTCCCGGAGCTGGACGGGATACGGGGAATTGCGATCGGGATGGTGCTGATAGCGCACCACTTCGATGTCGTGAGCCGACCCGGGTCCCGGCTTGCCTATGCGCTAGTTCCGTTGCGGCTGGACTGGACGGGAGTCGATCTCTTCTTCGTGCTGTCCGGGTTCTTAATCGGCGGGATTTTGCTGGACGCGCGGGAATCGTCGAACTATTTCCGGGTTTTCTACACGCGCCGATTTTTCCGCATCGTTCCCATTTATGCCGTTTTGCTAGTAAGCGCCGGCTTTGTAAAGTACTTAGCGGATGCCGGGATTATCAAAGGGTACGGCGAAATATTGGTCGGGCGGCTGCCGTGGTGGTACTTCGCTACGTTCCTGCAAAATATCGGAATGTCTATTCACAATGTGTGGGGCATGTTTCCACTCGGGGTCACATGGTCACTGGCGGTGGAGGAACAGTTTTACCTGACGCTGCCGCTGTTGATCCGTTTCCTGGACCGGCGCGCGCTTCTCCGCTTCATGCTGTTTGCCATCGCCGGCGCGCCGCTCCTGCGCGCCTTCTTCTTTCACAACGATCCCACCAATGTCTTTCCCTGGTACACGCTGATGCCTTGCCGGGCGGATTCGCTGCTGCTTGGAGTTCTGGGCGCCATAATGATAAGAGAGCCGCGGTGTCGAGGCTGGCTGCTTGACCACCGTAGATTGTCCTCACTCGTACTCGGCTTCTTCCTGGCCGGTGTCGCGCTCCTGGGCTGGCGGTCCCCTACCCACGACGAACATTTGATGGCCACTGCGGGCCTTACCTGGATGGCGCTCACGTATCTGGCTTTCTTGCTTTATGCCTTGCTTTACCGCGACAGCTGGATCAGCCATTGCTTGCGTTGGAAGTGGCTCTGCGGGCTGGGCGTCATTGCGTACGGCACTTACTTGTTCCACGAATTCTTTTTGGGAATGTTCTTTCGGAGAGTTCCGTGGCTGTTCTCCTGGCATGACATCGGGGTTTCGTTCTTCGCCCTAGCTGCTGCCATCCTATTCTGTTGGCTGTCCTGGGTTTATTTTGAGAAACCGCTGGTGAAGATCGGCCATCGCACGACCTATCAGTTTGGTAACCAGGCACCATCTGCTGCGGGTTCGACTGCCCCCGCCGAAGTTTCCGGACCATGATTGCCGCCAGTGGATCCCGCAAGTTCACCGCTGGGTCCGCTTCAACTTTCCATGGTTGGTGCGTCGGGGCTTTGACGCTCGCCTCACGCTCGCCTCGGCTCGCCTCTTGTTGTATATTCCCGATGATTCGTTATATGCTCCCGAGAGCTGTGACCCGAACTGCCGACAGTTTTCACGCGCGTGACGAGAGCAGATCCAAGGTGGCGTCTCCGGCTTTATTCGCTCATTCCGGTTCTCGCTGTAATTGGAATTACCTCGCGTCTTTATTGGAATCTCTCCAAAGGAGCGGACCTGACGCTCTCTGACGAGGCGGATTACCTTGCTGCGGGCATCAGGTTTCTACGCCAAGGGTTGCCTCCGAATTTCCTATATTCTCCGCTTTATGCAATTTGGTACGCCGCTCATCTTGCATTGTTTGGCGATCCTATTACCGCCTATTACGCACAGGTCTTCGTCGTAGTAATGCTTACGGCTATTTTGTTGTATTGCTATTTGCGGTTGCTCGATGTGCCGAGGTCCCTCTCGGTCCTCGGTGCGGTGCTGTGGATCGCTCAACCTGCCTATATCACAGTATACTGGTGGACTGGTACGCCGCGACCCTATCATTTCGCGCTTTTGATTTTCCTCGCGGGCGCTGTGGCTCTTCGGAAGCTTAAGGCCGAAAGCGGCCTTCCACTTGCGTTGGGCGGCATAGGCTTTTTCTTACTTGCCATCCTGGTTCGGGGCGAGTACTTTGCGTCGCTCTTGGTTTTCTTGCTTTGCCTGGCAGGGCCTGCCATCCGGTCGCGCTCGCAATTCGCTCTCGATCAACCCCGAAGCTGTTTGTGGTCAGCTAGCCTGCTTGTCGGGGCGGCGGCGCTAGGCGCCTGGTTGTACCTGAACGCAGGGCCCGTTGGGCATTCCGCGCGCTACGGCCAGGCGGGCCGCCTTTGGATAGCATTCGGCCAGCACTTCTCGGTCTATCAGCTTGACCGCAAGGGTAACGCCGGTTTAAGTCCGTGGGTGGACTGGGAAGTGATCATGAATCAGGTCTTCTCCGGAGCACACTCCCTGGTGGCGGCAGCCGTGACTAATCCCAAAGCCTTTGCTCAGTTCGAGCTTCACAATTTGGCGGCAGTGCCGAAAACAATTCTCCGGGCTCTCACGGGGTACCCGTATGCGCTGATGAAGGCATTGGTGGTATGTCTCATCTTTCTGTGGATGACTTTCTTCACCTCGACGGGCGCTTCACTTCGGGCGAATGCGTTACTCAGGTGCGCAACTGCATTAGGGCCGTATGCGGTGTCGGGTGCGGCTGCCGTTTTCCTTTCCCTGCTGATTGGGCCTTACAACACCTATTTACTTCCGCTGACGCTTGTCCTATTCATCGCGGCACTAAAATGGCTCGGCATGGTGATGAACGCAGAGCCACTGCGGCACAAGTCCCTAATCGGGCTCTCGGCAGCCGCCCTCTCACTGATACTCCTTGTGATTCCGAGCCCCTCCGATACCGGCAAGAACGGAGAGAGGCCAGCGTACGCGGAGACGAATGAAATAAGAAGAATCTTTGCAGCGAAAGGGACCAGAGGACTGAATTTCCTTGATGACTCCAACTATTCTGCATTTCTTCCCTACGGTACTGCGCGACCGGTTGATTTTGACGATCGACGCGCGAATGAGCCCTTCTGGGATTTCTTGACACGCGCAAACATCACAGCCGTTCTCGTTGACGACAGTCTGCGATCAAGCAGCCTCTATCGAGCAGATCCGGAATTCGCTTTGTTCCTCCGCTCCCCTTCTCAATTCGGCTGGACGGCGGAGCCAGTGGGGCTCAAAGGAGACGTTCTTTATCTGGAGGGCTCCAGATAGATTTCCCCCGAACAGCGGGTCCCAGCATCGCGACTGCGCCGCCGCCGCCAATTCTGCGAGGCTTACGGGCTACTCCTCCTACGAAAATACATTCAGGCGGTCAGAGCGAGTGGCTCCAAGGTCACTTTGTGGCCCAGACGTTCCAGCCGGTTGACCAAGGATTGGCGGATTCGGTTCACGTCGATCCGGTCAAAGTGATCCGCACCGAGTTCCCGGTAGTCTTCCTTACGCTTCAGCATGTGTTAGGCAATAACTAACAGTGCGTGAGCTACCGCCATGATGGCGCGCTTGGCTCCCCGCCGAGCAGCAATGCGCCGTTACAGCGCCGAGAGGGTAGTTATAATAACCACGTCTTCGCCGAGGCGACGACCGGAAAAAGCTGAGACGCCATGGACACAGTGATACGGGCCAAGGGGTTGGGGAAACAATACCGTCGCGGTTTGCAAGTGGACGGAGGTCTTCGCCACTCGCTGGAAGCGTTCCTCCGCTCGCCTCTCTCCGTTTTACGCCGTCCCAAGGACGAAACCTTCTGGGCGTTGAAAGACGTCTCGCTCGAAGTCCGCGAAGGCGAAGTCCTCGGCCTTATCGGCCGCAACGGCGCGGGCAAGACCACTCTTCTCAAAATTCTCTCCCGTATCACCCGCCCCACCACCGGCTGGGCGGAGATTCACGGGCGCGTCGGGTCACTCCTTGAAGTCGGTACCGGCTTCCATCCGGAGTTGACCGGCCGCGAAAATACGTTCCTCTCCGGCGCCATCCTCGGCATGAGCAAAGCGGAGATTGAGCGCAAGTTCGACGAAATCGTGGCCTTCGCCGAGCTCGAAAAATTCATCGACACTCCTGTGAAGCACTACTCCTCCGGCATGTACGTCCGCCTGGCCTTTGCTGTTGCCGCCCACCTCGAGCCGGAAATTCTCCTAGTGGATGAAGTGCTGGCGGTGGGGGACATCAATTTCCAGAAAAAGTGCCTGGGGAAAATGGGAGACGTGGCGCGGGCCGGGCGCACCGTGGTGCTTGTCTCGCATCAGCTCAACCAGATTCGGCGGCTCTGCCACCGCGTGATGTGGATCGACGGCGGGCAAATACGACAAAGCGGCAACACGCATGAAGTGGTCTCGGCGTACGAAACACGCATGGCGCGCGGCGAGCAGACAGGTTCCAGGGACGAGCAGCGTAGGACCGGTGCCAAAGCGCGCTTCTTCAAGTGGGAAATCGTCGGGTCGTCGGATCCATATGTGCTGGCGCATCTTGAATCATTAACCGTAAAATTTACCGCGGAAGTATTTGGCCCAATGTCCGAGCTCCGCCACGGTATCGCCTTATACAACCACGAGCAGCGGCTTATCTGGGGGTGGACGAGCCAGAGATTAGACCTTCAGATCGGTTTGCACGAACTTTGTCACAGCTTTCCGATGTTACCGATTCGTCCGGGGAGATATAGCTGGCACGTATCGTTATTCGAGGAGGGAGAGGTTTTCGACGAGTGGTATTGCATGCCCGACATGATCGTGGCTACGAGTGACTTGCAAAGTCCTTACGATCACTGGACAGGAATTTTGAACTTGGTGACCCGATTTGAGACCAAGAGCAAGCCCTAGCTGCGGCAAGAAGGCCAGGCGAAGAAATCGCGGCTCTAATTAGCTAGCTTAGCTATAGCTAAGCTAGACAACCGTCAGCCGAGGTACTTTTCGCCCTCTACCCGTGAGCGTTTGACTCGTGCCGGATTGCCATATGCGATTACCAAGTCGGGGACGTCTCGAACAACCACTGAGCCTGTTCCCACTACCGTATGATGGCCGATAGAGATTCGGTCGTTGATGCTCGCCCCAACTCCAATCGCCGAACATTCCCCGATCCCGACGAGCCCGCCCGTAAATGCACCAGGCGCAATGCTGACAAAATTGTGCAGCTTGCAATCATGGTCAAGCGAGCTCCCCGTGTTGATAATGCAGAACTCCCCCACTTTTGACCCCGGTCCTACGTGGGCGCCTGCCAAAACCACAGTGCCCTTCCCGATCTGTGCCGAAGCTGCCACGATTGCCGTAGGGTGCTTGATCACAGGAAAGACCAAGCCTGTGCATTTCGCAGTCAGGCGCAGATATGCCTCTCGTCGCCACCAATTATCCCCTACGGCGATCAGCACCTCGTTGGTGCGCTGCTCCTCGCAAATCCTAGCTGCATCATCGAAACCACCCAGTATCGGGTAGCCCCTGTTAACCGTTCCTACAGGAACGGTGTCGTCCAGATGGCCAACGATTTGGTGCGAGCGCACCAACTCAACGGTGTCGGTTAGGACGGACGCATGCCCGGAGGAACCGAACACTAGCAGCTTCGGAATTCTGGTGTTCGACATTTCTAATTGCGTTGATGCCGTATAGTATAGAACACGACGTGAATTCGATATCGAAAAAAGGTGCTAGGCAACAGGTCCCGAACTTGGCGATATTCGGGAACGCGCAGGCATTTGGTGAACAACTGCACGTCGGCCGCCCCAACATCGGGGACCGCGAGCACTTGCTGGCGCGAATCAACGACATACTGGACCGCAACTGGCTGACGAACGATGGTCCGTTCGTGCGAGAGTTCGAGAAGCAGATTGCCGAATTCACCGGCGCGCGGCATTGCGTCGCGATGTGCAACGGGACCGTAGCGCTGGAAATCGCGATTAGGGCGCTCGAATTGGCTGGCGAAGTGATCGTGCCGTCGTTCACGTTTATCGCCACGGCACACGCGCTGCAGTGGCAGGAGATCACGCCGGTATTTTGCGACGTTCACCCGCGCACGCACACGATTGACCCCCAGCAAGTAGAAAGAATGATCACGCCACGAACCACGGGCATCATCGGCGTGCACACTTGGGGCAGGCCGTGCGACATCGGCGCGCTGGAGGCGATTGCGCGGCGGCGCAACTTGCGGCTGCTTTTCGACGCGGCACACGCTTTTGGCTGCACGTATAACGGAAAGCAGATTGGCGGGTTCGGGCAGTGCGAAGTGTTCAGCTTCCACGCGACGAAGTTCTTCAATACGTTTGAGGGCGGCGCCATCCTTACAAACGATGACGCGCTGGCGGAAAAAACGCGGCTAATGCGCAACTTCGGCTTTCATGGGTACGACAACGTCATTTATATCGGGACGAACGGAAAAATGACGGAAGTGTGCGCAGCGATGGGGCTGACCTCGCTGGAGAGCCTGGACAAGTTTATCGAGACGAACCAGCGGAATCACCGCGCGTACGGGCGCGGGTTGGATGGAATTCCGGGAGTTCGCCTGATGCAGTACGAGGAGGTGGAGCGGTCGAACTACCAATACATCGTCCTGGAAGTGGACGAGGAGAAAGCGGGACTCACGCGGGACGAGCTGGTGGCTGTGCTTCACGCGGAAAACGTGCTGGCGCGGCGGTATTTTTTCCCCGGCTGCCACCGCATGGAACCGTACCGGTCGTATTTTCCGCATGCATCGCTCGTGCTGCCGGAAACAGAAAAGTTGTGCCGGCGAGTCATGTTGCTGCCGAACGGAAGCAGCGTGGACGAGGAAGCAGTGAAGACGATTTCCGGGATTCTGCGGGCTGCGGTGGGCGGGGCGGAGGCGGTGAAGGTGAGGTTGCGAGGCGTTGCGTAGCGTTACTTTGTGGCTTCCATGATGAGCAGAGTTTCTTTGCGGGTTTCGCGGGAGCGGAGTTCCGGATATTTGCTCTCGCCCCAGGCGGCCGTCTCGATCTGGCTGAAGCCGGCTTCGCGGAGACGCCGGTCCAGTTCCTCGGCGTCGTAAAGCCACTGATGTCCCCAATCTCTAAAACATACGTTGATGTATTCGGCGCGCGTTTTGATCCAGGTATAGCCGTATTTATGCAGCCACGGTTGCCGCGCCCAGTCGTTCTCGTAATAGTGCCGGGTTAGCTCCTCTGCCGACGGCATCCCAATTCGCGCGACGCCGCCTTTTAGGAGTGAGCGCAGACATTCCTTTAAAAAGTGTACACCCTGTTGAACGGGCAGATGCTCAAGGAAATGTTCGCTATAGATGCAGGCGCAGGTGCCATCGGCGAACGGTAACCCGTCTGTGACATCCCAGCAAATGTCGGCGTGGGAACCAGGATCGAGGTCCAGATTTGTCCAGCCCGGAAAGGGTTCTTGCCCACAGCCAACGTTTACCTTGAGCGGGAAGTCGGTCTGCCTAAGCCACGACCGCGCGCTTGCATATCTCTTTGCTCTCATGTTTTTTGCGAGGAAAGAGTCTGCCCGGCGTCCTGCGCCAATCAAAAGACAAATGGGATTCAGATATTTCGGGAGCAAGATCTCTATCCTACCTGCCGTTTACTACCTTGGCCCTGGAGAAGAATCTGTACCAAGAACCGATTAGCGTATAGCCTGCAAGACCTGCGACGAAGCGATTGAAAGGAAGTTGTAAACCTCCATTATGAGCATAGTGCAGAAGATATTTAGCCGCTTCCCTGCGATTGCCCTTGAACCGTGCCGCGTTGGCCATATCAAGGTAGAGAACGGCAATTGACTGTTGGATTGCCTTCGCATACTTGGAGTCAAAGTGGTTGGCCAGCGCTCTGAGCATTCGCACACTTTCGCCCATCCGAGTAATTGGCGGTAGCGAGGACCATGTCGCCCCTGCATGCACTCTGTACGTCGCCATAATCTCATCCAAAAGCTCGATTTTCCCGTGCTTCGCCACGAATGCAAATACTGGCCAATCGCCGAGCTTCATGTCGCAGAACCATTCAGGCAATGGAGGGATCAGCTCTCTCCGCAACACTGTCGAGCAGGTCATTATGAAGTTACGTTTCAGGAGGTCCTCAAGGGTATACGAACCCGCCGGTGAAGACGGGAACACATCTGCTTCGGCGAGTCCCGTCTCGTTTAGAAATTTGACGCGGTGGCAACATACAGCACAATCGATGTGGGCGTCCAGAAAATCGACCTGGGTTTGAAGCTTCTCTTTCGATGTCCAATAATCATCACCCTCCAGAAAGGCGATGTATTTGCCGCGACACGCTAGAATTGTCCGCTCGAAATTTCTCATAGCACCAATATTTCCGTCGCTCGGAAGAAGCTTAATTCTTTCTGGATATCGTTCCTGAAATTCCAGGATGATGGCACGCGTTCCATCCGCCGAGCAATCTTCACCGATCACGATCTCGTATCCAAAGCTGACCTTTTGAGTCAAGACACTTTGAATAGCTTGCGCTATGAAGGGCTCATGATTGTAAGTGATCATCGCCACGCTAAGCTTCATATAGCCAACAATCATAGCGTGTTGGCTGCTATTCGCCAAAAGACTGCCGAGAGTGCGGTTCACGACATGTGTCGCAGCTTGGGCACTCTCTTCTGGCACGCTAAGCTGGCGTCTCCCGCATTTTCATTCCTCATTCCGCCGGCTTCAGTGTAAAATTTAGACTTCCCATCAAATGAGTAAGCTCCTCATTACCGTCCTGATTGACACTTACAACTACGACCACTTTATCGAGGAAGCCATCGACAGCGTGCTCGCGCAGGATTTTCCGCTCCAGCAGGTCGAGATTTTGGTGGTGGACGATGGCTCCGCCGACGACACAGCCGAGCGCCTCCGTAAATATGGCGATCGGATTCAATATTTTTCCAAACCTAACGGCGGCCAGGCCTCCGCATTCAACTTCGGCATCGCGCGAGCACGGGGAGAAATCGTTGCGTTGCTTGACGGTGACGATTACTGGTTGCCGGACAAGTTGCGGCGCGTTGTGGCCGAATTTGAAAAGCATCCGGAAGCCGGCATGGTCTACCACAACTTCTTCTGCAAGCGCGACGCCTTGCTAGATCAACTGCCCTTTAGCGGACTTGCGGGCGTCTCCGGATTCGTCCTGGACAATCGCAAAAGCCTGCTGGCCTACAACCTGTATCCAACAGCCACACTGGCGTTTCGGCGAAGTGTCTTAGAGCGGTTGTTGCCGGTACCGGAGAGCCTCATCGTCCAGGCTGACGCTCATCTGTCCGCTTGCGTCATCTTTGTGGCGCCAATCGTGTACATCGACCGGCCCCTGACGGTTTACCGCGTTCATGCTGACAACATGTGGAACTGCATAGCAAATACCCCGCAGGACTGCAACATCTTTGTCGGAGATCTAGCTGCCAAGGCCCGTCTACAGCGGCGCGTTGTCACAACTCGCGCAATCGGGGAAGGCGTCCACCAATGGCTCGAGAAAAACGGTTTTGACGCAAACCGCCCAGATCTCCAGGCATTCTTAATGCGATGGACGTTTTCGAGCAGAGCCAGCGAATTTGCTTTATCGCCGCCGGGACGGTTGCGATTTTTTGGTCATTTGCTCGAGCAGAGTTGGTATTTTCGAACGACCATGACCTGGCGTCACTTGATTGTAAACTACGCAAAGGCATTCGGCTCGCTCTTCGTGGGTTATAGAAACTTCCATCGCCTCGAGGAATGGCGGCTGGCAGTCAAGCGATCTCTCCATTCCGCGCTCGGCCGCTCTTGAACTCGGTCACAGGCAATAATCACTCTCTCGACGGGAGTATCACACGTGATTTGGAATCGATCCCTGGCGAAATGATAAGGTTCGGAGAGGGCATGGCAGATACGACTGCAGCAGGATGACCAATCCAAGGTCAAATTACAATGAAAACGCTCAGTAAATCCGAAATTCAGGGGCGCGACCTTCGGAGATGAAACCATAGCGGAGGGAGGATGTGTTGCGAAGACGGAGCGACGGGTCGAAGTAGGGAGTGCAAGGCAAGGGAGCATCCCAACACTGTTGGCCTCCCGTGGGGACGTAGACGGCGAGGCCCGAGAACGTATTTCGAATGATGAGGGCTGGTTTGGGGAGGGGCGGCGGTTGTTGGACGCCGCGCAGAACTAGGAGCGGTTCGTTCCAGCCGAAAGAGAATAGACACCAGATTGAGGACAAGACAAGCGCAGCTAGCACGAGGCTAGTGTGCGAGCGACGGAGGCCAAGATCCAGAGACACGATGCCCCAAGTACCCACGGCTGCGGCAGTAGTCCAGATAGCAAACTGAGCGAATCGGAGATCAGGCGAAGCTGCGAACCAAAAAATGATCCCGATGATAGAAGGAAAAAGGACCAAAAGCCAAGGACACGCGGGATGAGGTTTTCCACGGAAGCGATGAGTCAGCCCCACGACCAGACCGGCAAGGGTGATTGCCAATGGCATTTGGAACGAGGGCCGGTTTCGAAGGGCGTCATGGAACCACTCACCGAGCCAGTGAAGACCTCGTGTGTCACGATAAGGGACATCGGGGATGCGCCCCCACGATTGGACGCCGAGGGCGTACCAACGTGCGGCTGAGAGGGGAATCTTCCAGGCCACGGGGAGTCCGAAAATGGTGCCTGGAAAAAAGGGATATCCGCTCAAGATGATCCCACGGGCGCCCCAAGGAACTAGAATCAGAGTCGAGAGTGCGAGAGCGACGAAAGAGTACTTGGTCTGTTGGTGAGCGCACTGGCCGAGCAACCAAATCAAGCGGAAGGCAAGGCACCAAGCGATCAGAGCAAAAACGACGGTCGAGAGCTTGAATGTTACCGCCAAAGAAAACAGAGTTGCGACCAGAACGAGCCGGGAAGTGTGAATTTTACGCAGGTCCCCCTCCTGTTCCTGACAAAGTTGTTCGAAGAGAATGCCTGTTGCGATGAGGGAGACAACGGTGGCTGGCTCATCAGTTTGGGTGCCGACGATGCGGGAGCGTATGGTCCAGAAGAAAGCCGGGACTGCGAGGATAGTGTAAAACCAGTCTGCTGGAGAGGTTGCTGCGCGGCGGACGACTCGGGCACAGGCGGGCAATAGAGTAAACCACATTGCAGTGAGAGTGAGGCCGGTGAACAAATGAAAGCCGAGCCCCTTCCAAACGCCTTGCCCAAGTGCGGCAAGGCAAAGAAAGACGGAACTATTGAAGCCGAGTCTTCCATGGAGATTGGCGATGCCGGGAACGACGGGATAGGTTTGGATCCAGCGGACGGAGCTGGCGCCGTACAAGCCCGTGTCGTAATACTGGCAGGGGCCACAGGAGCGAATAGCAAGGAGGGATGTAAATGCGATGCCGATAAGGGGCAGCCAGAGAGAGCCTTGCCACATGGCGCTCAGGCCGTTCCTTAGCGAGGAACGGTTCAGTAGAAGGCCAAGAATGCCAACGCAAAAGAAGAAGAGAGTAATCGAAAAGGTGACGGGGAAAGCGATGTTCCAAAATTCAAGAACTGCAACAGACACCGCGAGTCCCATCCAAAACGAGTCAAGGAGAGAGTTTTTTTTGCTGTAAAGCTGGAGAACAATGGACCCGATACCAATGAGCGTGATAGCGATGACGCCCCAGGTGCAAAGGATCTTCAATGAGGAAAGGATGAGCATCTACGGGCAGCCTTTCCGGGAAGCTGATGATTTTGGCCGAAGCATTTCCTCTTCAGCGACAGCCGTTTGGATGAGACATGCAAGCATATATTGACATGGCCCTAGATTGCTGGGGCGCTTTTCTTGGCTACTGGATCGCGCAACCGGCCGAACTTTTCTGCCAGTCCGAAGGGAGCAGAGCGCTAATCATTTCTCGATTTGTACCCGGTGGAATCTTTAACGATAGCGAATGGAACCGCAAAGCTCGGGACTTTTTCCATTCCTGCGAAAAGCTGCGCGACGGCCATAACGGCGACGGCCACGAGCGTGCCTGCGACCGACACCTTGATCGTGACGCCCAATGCCGCACCCGCGTTGAACTATGCAGCTCTCACACTCGACAATTCCTATCCGGCATCCGGGAGCATAAACATTTTGGTTTGCAACTCGACTTCCGAGTCTTTGATCCCTGGACCGTCAACGGTAAACTGGAGAGTAGTGCGTTAACGCAAGATAGACTTACAATTGAGGGTAGCTCTGGGCACCTGAAATGAGAGACTGCTGCCACCTGAGTGGCGCCCAATCCAAGTTCGCTGACGCGAATAATCGTGGAAAGCGACCCATTACTTCTCATTTCGCCACGACCGTGATTCCTATCGTCCGATCCTGAAAAATCGTCCTCACACGCGGCCCCGTCAATCCGGGGTCACTTGCGGGAGTGAACAAGAAATAATCGTAGTCTGAGGGCATCAGAGAATTTGGGGTCTGCCACCAGTAGGACTTGTCTTTCACGTCGTACTCCAGCATCCAGGTCGCATTGAACTTTCGCCGGTAAAAATTAATTTCAGGCTCGTACCACCACGTGCCCCCCACGCGCACGCTGGTCAAGCCGCGACGCTGTGCGTCATCGGCAATCGTTTTATAGAGCTCGAGGGAAATCATATCGTAGGCGTTATACCTGAATTTCGTCACCTGGAGCGACAGCGCATAGTCAAACACCACGATGCCCGCAATCAGCAGCCCCACAACCCTCAAATAGGATCGTGGAAATCGCGCCGAAATCTCCCTGGCTGCCAGGATCCCCCCCACCGTGAACAGCGGAATCAGGAACAAAGCGAGCCGGCTGTGCGGATAGTGGGCGCGGACTGTGACGTGCAGCACGAAAATCAATACGACGCTGGCCACCGCCGCGCCGCCGAACACTTCGCATTGTGCACTCTCTTTTCTGCGCGACCCGCCGGCGGCTCGCGATGCGAGAATCACGCCAGCAGCTACGACGCAAAAGAATAGGGGCATCAGCAGGTATGCTCCCAGAGCCGTCGCGCGCTCCTGCCAACTTCCCATGGAAGGTGCCACAGCTCCTAGCGCGGAAAGGTTCACGTCATCGGTCCATTTGTATAGGAACGACGCAGTGAACACATCCTTCAAGGATTCTGATGCGTTCTCAACCCCAAGCCCCATGACAAATTGTGAGGGGCGCATTTGGATTACGTAGGGCCACAAAATGCAAAAGCCGGTTGCCGCGCCCGGAACGAGAAAATAGTTCGCGAGAAATCGCAGCTTGGGGTCACGCCTTTGGAGAAGAGTGCGGAATCCGCCCAGCGCTACGCCGCAAAAAGTGAGCGCGAGGCAAAGCGCTGCCACAAAATTTGTGATGTTCGCTGTCACCGACGTTGCCAGAGCCACGGACGCGACGACGCATCCCCATTTCCAGGCCTGCTCTTCTGGATCGAGCTCGCCCCGCTCCAGCAGCGCGGCCATCGCGCAAATAGCCACCATCAGCGCGGCTAGCCCCAAGATGTACCCCCGCGCCGCCGGCATGAAATCCAAAATCTGCGGATTCCAGCACAGCAGAGCCACAGAAAGAAACAGCAAAATCCCCTGTCCGAAAAGTTGCCTGCAAAGAAAATATGCGGCCAGTAAATAGATGGCGGTCCCGAGCAGGCTTGGAACACGAAGGATGAACTCACTGGGTCCCAAGGTCCACACAATGGGCTTGGCGAGCAGCGTGAACAAGACATGATTTGCCGTGTGGAACTGCAGCACGTGGGACACGCCTCCGGCAAGAAACCACTCATACTCTAATGCCTCGTCGTGCGCGATGGTTTGCGTTTTTGCACGGTAGATGGTTAGGCTGGCCGTCAGCACGAGCACGCACAAGGCCAGCCCTCGCCAAAGCAGAGAAGTATTCATAGGCATGTGCTGTTATCAGAGCGAAGCAATCTCTGTCAAACCGTAACTTCGCGCGGGTCCCGGGCCCCGGACCGCTTTGCTCTAGGCTCCGCGCGCCATTTGTTTCTGATCACTGGAAGAAGCTGTGTAATAGTCCAATAGTAGCTTTCTGCCGGTGGGGCTGAATAATTGAAAGTGGCCAATACCTAGAGTTTGCATCCGGCACATCAAGGTTGTGCGCAGAACTCCCAAGCCATATTTCAGGCTTTTGGAAAAATTGATCGACGACGCGTCCTCAAAGTATTTCGTCGGACAGGAAACCTCTCCAATCCGGAAGTTGAAGCAAATGCACTGGGCCAGCACTTCGTTATCAAAAACGAAATCATCAGAATTCTCAAGCAAGGGAAGAGTTTGCAACACGTTTCGGGCAAATGCCCGGAACCCCGTATGATATTCCGACAGCTTCGCTCCAGTGAGAGCGTTCTGAAATGCAGTTAGAACCCGATTAGCCACGTATTTGTAAGCAGGCATACCGCCTTTTAGAGCGCCGCCTCCGAGGATTCGGGAGCCGAGGACGACATCGTACACCCCAAAAGCGATCATGCTCGCCATCGCCGTCACCAGAAGGGGTGTGTACTGGTAATCAGGATGAACCATAACCACGATTTCAGCTCCACGGGCCAAGGCCTCGCGGTAACAGGTTTGCTGATTTCTGCCATATCCGTAATTGTGATCGTGGACGAAGACTTGCAACCCCATCGTCTTTGCCAATTGCACCGTCTCGTCTGTACTTCCGTCGTCGACGAGGATGGTAGCGTCGACGATGCCGGGTAGTTCACGCGCGGTTTTCTCGAGTGTCTTTGACGCGTTGTATGCTGGCATTACCACGACGACTTTTTTTCCGTTGATCATTTTCTAGCTCAATTCGTGGCATCCCGCCAATTTTTCGTCAAAACACCGATGACGGACTGTTATCTGCGAGGGTCACATCAAACTCGAATATAAATGCCGCCGAATATAGTCAACCTACGCCTACGCATTCAGGGAGTCAACCAACCAAAAAGAAAACCAAAAGAAGGGGCTGATGTTGGATGAGCCGCTGGCTCGTTTATCCACTAGTAGGTAGCCAGCTTTCGTCAGTAAGCCTGCGGACAGCGAACTTACGAAACGAATGTCGGCTAACTCCCGCAAATACAGGCACATAGGTATTCGGGAGTCTCTGGAAATGCTCAGTTTTACGCCGATCGCCACACGCAAATTTGCGCTTCAGATGAATGCCAACAGGCCCTAGTTTTGTAATGCCGCCGAACGTTGTACAATACGCCTTCGAGCTAAGGACGTTCTAATGGACGAATCTACAACCAAAAATCGCTCCCCCGTTTGCCCCTTTTGCGGCTGCAATAAAATCTACCGCTCGCGAAGACATGGCACTCATGAATGGTTCCTCCACTATTTCCGCTTCACCAGTCCCTATCGCTGCCAGGACTGTGACGGCCGCTTCTTCCGCTCCCGCCGCCCCGATTCCTCCAAGAAAGAACTGCACCACCACCCCGCCTGACCTTGCCTCCGCGCCGCGACCTAAGGAATGCCCATGCCCCCTACGCTTGCGAATGGTAAAATTTGCTACATCGAAATGCCCGCCATCGACATTGCACCCTCGGCCGAATTCTACAAATCGGTGTTCGGCTGGAACATCCGGAAACGCGGCGATGGCAGCACCTCCTTTGACGATACTGTCAACGAAGTGAGCGGCACGCGGGTGCTTGGGCGCCCGCCTGCCGCAAAGCCCGGCCTCCCTTTTTACATCACGGTAGACAGCGTAGCCGCCGCCGTTGACGCCGTGGTAGCCCATGGCGGCGAGATCGTCCAACCAATCGGCGCCGACACCCCGGAGATCACCGCGCGGCTCCGCGATCCCGGAGGAAACGTGATCGGCCTCTACCAGCATCCCGCCTGACGCATTGGATCGCAACCGGTTACGCTACCAATCTGGCCGGAAGGCCAGCGTGACGCATTGGGGGAGTACTGTACTTTCCGAGCCTCGAGGAGGACCCGCGAGCGTGGCTTACTGAAGCCAGACTCACGCCCGGCCCTCGAAAGAGGCCAGTATGAAAAACAGATGGATCATCATTGGAGTTGCGGGAGCCAGCGTCTTGCTTGGCGGCGCCGGAACAGCAGCCCGTTCCTACAATCCAATCAAATGGATTAAGAAAGGTCCGAGTCCCACGGCCATCGAGCAGCTCGCCGCGAACAAAGAGGAAGAAAAGAAGCTATCTCTCGAGTTACAGGCGGTTCTGCCTCCGCACACTAGCCTGAAGGATGCTTGCGCGCAATTTAAGAGCCTCAACGATTGCGTCGCCGCGCTTCACGTTAGCCACAATCTCTCAATCAAATTCAACTGCCTTAAATGGGATGTGACCGGCGCGAAACCCGCTGGCGACGTCAAATCGTGCGCGGTCCCGTCGAAAGACAAGGCCATGGACTTGAGCAAAGCCATTCACGTGCTGAAACCGAGTGTCAATTCCCGCGAGCAAGCAAAATCTGCCGAGAAACGCGCGCGCGAAGATATTAAAGACGCATCCCAGTAGTTAGAAGACACAGAAAGGGCAGACTTCAGTCTGCCCTTTCTTTTTTGCTTTTGCCTTTGCATTTGTTGGGGCTTCAGTCCGCTCTTGTCCTTCTTTTGCCCTCCGTGCGATCCGTTCGATTAATTACGGGCATTCTGATTCCACGTCTCTTTCCAACCCCCCAAAGACAGAAGTGTATAAATGTCAGGGGTCTCCGGTCTTCCTTCGGATCCCGCACGCGACTGTGCGCCGTTTGTTGTATCATCCCTCGGCGCTGCGCTTGGGAATCTGGAGTTAGGTGAGAAAGCGCTACATCTGTGGCAAAGGGGAGGAATCATGAAGCGAACTTTCTTTGTGCTCAGTATTTTGAGCATGGCCGTCGTGCTTGCGGGCTTTATGGCCCTAGCTGCTCGCGCCCAGACGCCACCGGCGCCGGTGATTTCGCCGGACGTACACGCCGATCGAAGCGTGACGTTTCGCTTGCGCGCTCCCAATGACAAGGAAGTCGCGGTGCAGCTCGAAGGCGTGCCCAAGCCGATTCCCATGCAGAAAGACGAGGAGGGCGTGTGGAGCGTGACCACCGAGCCGTTGGCGGCGGATTATTACGGCTACTCGTTTATCGCCGATGGCGTGAATATGTTCGATCCGTCCAATCATGCGGTAAAGCCCAATTTTTTGTATCGCGCGAGCGAGCTGCACGTGCCGGGAGCGGCTTCGGCTTCCTGGGAAATCGCGGCAGTGCCGCATGGCGAGATTCATCATCATTTCTATAAGTCCGAGGTGGTGGGCGATGATCGCGGCTACTACGTTTACACGCCGCCGGGCTACGACCCGCGCGGCAAGCAAACTTACCCGGTGCTTTATTTGCTGCACGGATTCAGCGACGACGCGAGCGCCTGGACGGCGGTGGGCCGCGCCAACGTGATCCTTGACAATCTGATCGCGCAAGGCAAAGCCAAGCCCATGCTGGTGGTGATGCCGCTGGGCTACGGCGCGCCGGAAGTGCTTAAGCCAAACTCCGGGGTGTTTCGCGATCGTTCGCTCACGGACCGCAACTTTGATAAATTCCGCGAGGCGTTGCTGACGGAAGTGATCCCGCGCGTGGAAGCCGAGTATTCCGTCATCAAAGACCGCAACTCCCGCGCTATCGCCGGGCTTTCCATGGGCGGCTCGGAATCCTTGCTCACCGGCCTGAATACCCTGGACAGGTTTGGCTGGATCGGGGCTTTCAGCTCTGGAGGGATCACCGAAGAATTTGACAAGGAATTTCCGGCAGTGAACACGAAGTCCACGGAGAATCTTCACTTGCTTTGGATTGCGTGCGGCACGGACGATCGCTTGATCGATATCAATCGCAAGGTTCGCGCTTGGCTGGCGTCAAAAAATATCAAGCACGTGGACATCGAGACTCCCGGCTATCACACCTGGATGGTGTGGCGGCGCAACTTGACGGAGTTTTCTTCGCTGCTATTCCGCTGAGGCTGGCCATGAAAAAAGAGAATGCCATTTCTGGCCGAACGACGAAGATGCTTCTCGGCTTTGCCCTCGTGGTGATCCTGCTGGTGGGCGCGGGGGCGTCATCGAGGGGACAAGGACAGATTTCCCCGCGGGGCATGGTCACGCCGCTCGCGAGCGCCAATCTCGTTTTCGACGGCGAACCCGCTTGCCTCAAAGTTGCGCGCGAGAACGGCGATCCGGACAAGGGTCCCTCCACTTTCCTTCTCGAAGCTCCTTCCGGGTGCGTGGTTCCCGCGCACTATCACACCGCGGAAGAACAATTGATGGTGGTCCGGGGCGATGTGCTCACAGGGATGGAGGGCATGGCGGAAGCGACACTTGGCCCCGGCGGCTTCGCCATGATGCCCAGCAAGGCCATGCACTGGTTCACCTGCAAATCAAAGGTTACTTGCCTGATGTTCGCGACATTTGACCGCACATACGACATCGTCTGGGCCAAGCCGCCGAAATAACCGGTCAATCGTCATCGTCTTTCTTGGAGACGTTTTCGTCGCTGTCCAAATCGGCGATTCCCAGGCGCATGGCTTGATACCCGGGCAACTGCGCTGCCTGCGGGAGATTTGAGCTGCTTCCGGTGCACGCGAACCAGATGATCGCGTTCAACACTTTCGGGTCTGCCATATCGGCATGGGCGAAATCCTGGCGGTTGGATTTCTTCATCCACTCGGCAGCGGCTTTATCTTTCGTCTTGTGAGTCATCAAGTTGTCCGCGGCAATCACGGGCAAAACGGCTTTGTACGGGGTCAAATCCGGCGTTTCCTCGAAAATATCCATGGGGATCGCCGAAGCATCGAGCTGGTTCATGGGCGCGATGCCGAGCAACAATTCCATAGTGCGAATCATGCTGACGGTGCTGTGAAACTTGTGGATGAGCGCCCCAGGCTTGTTATACGCGCTGATCGCGAGGGCGA
>Ga0307474_10000069_pt1 | contig 74893 bp, 69 predicted proteins | sample atmos_gasesECM1C_2_FD_203312 | JGI IMG/M metagenome (GOLD analysis project Ga0307474, IMG submission 203312) | Hardwood forest soil microbial communities from Morgan-Monroe State Forest, Indiana, United States - atmos_gasesECM1C_05 | ecosystem: Environmental > Terrestrial > Soil > Temperate...
TCCTGGTGCACAGGGAAGGATTCGAACCTTCGTACCTCGCAAGGAGGGACAGATTTACAGTCTGTTGGCTTTAACCACTCACCCACCTGTGCAAACTTTCGGGCCTTCCCGGCCACAAACCGCAAACCCAAAACCAGCCCTTTGCGCATGCGCGGAGAATGATGCTATAGCGGGCAAGGACCCAATAGAAGAACAGGGTGTGCGCGATAATCCTCACGCACGCAAACACCACATTTGGAACAATTCCTTATGGAGTGCTGTTGGGAAAAATTTGTTACGCCGCCGCGCCGCGCAAAATATCCTCTATTCCGGAATCGATCCTTGGACTCAAACGCCGGTAAATCCTGATCCATCAAAGCTGGAGCTGGCGAAGGGATTTGAACCCCCGACCCTCTGATTACAAATCAGATGCTCTACCAACTGAGCTACGCCAGCAGTCGGGGACAACGGACCCTCGCGGGCGCATATATCCCTCTGATCCCTTCCAGATGTCCGGGATAATTCTAAAAGGTACCATAACGGTAATTTGGGCGCAACCACAACACGTGATACAGCAGTTATTCGTCAGGAATCGCGCGTCGGTTCTCTGCAAACAACCAGAATTCCTGCAATCCCACCGAAAACTTCAGTGGGAGCGAATTTCTCTTTGTGCAACTTCGTGTCCTCAGCGGTTCAAGCCCTTGACCTTCGCTTTCCGAAACGGCTAGTGGTTCTGCGGTTCGGATCCAAAACGCAGGACGTGTCCGTCGGGGTCTGCGATTTTCATCTCGTATGCCCAAGGATAGTTGGTTGGCTTCTCTAAGATCTCCGCACCCTTGGCGCTGTACTCCGCGAAGAGCGGCTCGATGTCCTCGACGCCAATCCACATCCATGTCCCCGGATGTCCTTGCTCACCCTGACTCAACATGATCGACTTGCCATCGCGGGAAACGGACGCAAACGAGGATCCATCCTCGCCGCCCCAATTCACTTTGAAGCCAAGCACGTCCACGTAGAAGCGAATGCTGGCCGCAAGATTGTTGACTCTCAGGATGGGAATGATGCACTCAACACCAATCCCCGCCGCGCGGGCCGCCTTGTTATTCGACATGTGAGAAACCCTCCTCGATGATTTGCCGACTGAATTAAAGCGATGCATGCGACCAGCCCGCGAATGCTATCATGACCCAATCCTCGGCGCTTCGGCCTCATGAGTAAGAGTCTTTCGCCGAACCAGCCGCGCTTACATGCGAATACGACGACGCCTCCCCATCGTTCTGGCCGTTCTGCTGGTTGCAGCAGCGGTTGCTCTGGCGGTCGTACTGCGCAAACATGCCCCGCCCGAACCTGCGCGCCTGCTGCCTGGCGCGGATGGATTCGTGTACGTGAATCTGGGATGGATGCGTCGCGCTAACCTCGCGGGCAATCTACCTGCGGTGCCCCATGATCCCGAGTACGAACAATTCATCCAAGCCACCGGGTTTCAGTTCGAGCGCGATCTGGACGAGGCCGCGCTCGCAATTCACGATCCCCCAAAGACGCCCGGCACTAATCCAGACAGCACGCTACAACCTCGCTTCTCAGAAGTGTTTGTGGGAAAGTTCGACGGCGAAAGGTTGCGAGCGTATCTGCGCCAGATCTCCAGTTCAGTTGAAAATTATCAGACTCGTGACGTCTACAATATCCCGCTCGAAGGACGCACGGTGCGGGTTGCCATCCTGGGCGTGGACACGGTCGCAGCCTCGAATCTCGATGACTCGCTTGTCATCCGCGGAATCATTGATCGCTCGCGCAAGCTTGCGTCGCCCTTCGCAGGCCCTGCCCTTCTGCGCCAGTATTTTAAAGAGGTCCCCTTCGCCAGCCTCGGTTGGGCGATCTTCAAGATTCAATCTTCAGAAAACCTGTCGGCTTCCGGCCCGATCGGGTGGTCGTTCTTGTTCGCGAAACCGGCGACGATCGTAGCCTCGGTGCGCTACCTCGGAGCCGTCCATTGCAAGATTCAGGCATTTACCGGAGGTGAAGAGGAAGCCAACCAGCTTGCCGGGCGCATCAGCACCTACCTCAACGTTTTTCGCACTGCTGAAAGTAGCGTCTCCGCACCCGGGCCCGATCCCGACATCAAGGCATTCTTCGATAGTCTGAAAGTTCAACCGGAGAAGACGCGCGCCGTTCTGACCGCGACCGTGCCCCTGGGCTTGATCCGCAAAGCCCTGGCCGAGGCTCCCTCAACCGTGACTCCGGAACCGCTGTCACCGCAACCCGCGGCGCCGCCAGAGAGCAAGAGCACAACCAAGAGAAAGAAAGCGAATTAATGCAATGTGGGCTGCCCGCGCCCGTGCATACTCGTGTGACAGAACTTTTACATACCTTCAGTAACTTTTTGGGTTCAACGAGAGTCCAATAGACAAGCATGAACAGACTCCTCACCGCACTTATTCGCGAGCATAACTGCGCCCGGCAGGTAGAATGACTTTGTAATGAATACCCTCCCTCTTCCCATCGCAGCTTTTCTCGCCGGACTGGTGTCATTCCTCTCGCCGTGCGTGCTGCCGCTGGTGCCCGGATACGTTTCGCTGATTTCCGGCGTGGGCGTAGAGCAACTCAAGACGCAAGAATCCCAGCTGCTACGGAAGGTGATGCTGAATTCCATCGCATTCATTCTTGGATTCAGCGTAGTGTTCATCACTCTGGGAGCGGTCGCGACCGAGGTCAGCCAGATGTTGTCGCGTTACCGGTCGATTCTGGCCCAGGTTGCGGGCGTGGTGATTATTGTGTTCGGCCTTCATCTGACCGGAGTTTTCAAAATCAAAGCTCTCTACACGGACGCGCGTCTGCACAGCGTGAAAGGTAGCAGCACCCCATGGGGCGCGTTTGTCATCGGCTTTGCCTTCGCCTTCGGCTGGACGCCATGCGTTGGGCCGGTGTTGACGGTCATTCTAACTTTCGCCGCTGCCCAAGATTCGATCGCAAAGGGAATCATGCTGCTCGCGATTTATTCGACGGGCCTGGCGGTGCCGTTCCTGCTTACCGCACTCTTGCTCGAGCGCTTTCTCAAGTTCTATAGCCGCTTCCGCGCCCACATGCACGCCATCGAAGTAACCAGCGGCGCATTGCTGATCGCGTTGGGCGTACTCTTAGTCATCGGACGCTTCACCATTATTTCGAACTATTTGTCGTTCCTGAATCGATTTGCGCTGTGATTGGAGTTTGTCGTGAAACGTGATCCGTTTGTCATCGTCGCGGTCGCCATCGTGGTTGCGGTGATGTTAGTGTTCGCCCTGAAGCTAGCGCGCCGATCCGCGCATGTCTCCGGCACTGCCCTAACCCAAAACGGCGACGCTCCGGACTTCACTTTGCAGTCCGTCGAGGGCAAAACCATCCGCCTTTCCGACTTTCGCGGCAAACCGGTAGTCTTGAACTTCTGGGCAACCTGGTGCGGACCGTGCAAGATCGAGATGCCCTGGTTTGTCGATTTTCAGAAGCAATACGGACCCTCAGGAGTGCAATTCCTCGGCGTGGCTATGGACGACGCCAGTACCAAGGACATTGCGGAATTTGCCAACAGCATGAAAGTAAACTATCCCATCCTCATCGGGAAGGAATCCGTCGGGGATGCCTACGGCGGAGTACAGTTTCTGCCGGAAACGTTTTATATTGACCGCAACGGAAAAATCATCGATAAGGCATTCGGGTTGAAAGGCCGAGGAGAAATTGAAGACGACATCAAGAAAATTGTAGCCTCGGCCGCCGTAGCCAACAGGTAGTGATGAGTGTAGCGCGGACACTCTTGTCCGCGGATCGAAAAGCGTGGTTGGCGTGAAATCCGAGTAGAAAATAGTGAGTGAAACCAAGTCAAACGCGAACCGAATCGCCAGCGCCGCCGCCCTTTTCCTGCTTTCCACCGCCGCACTCTTGGCCCAGGATACGCCGGGAAGAAAAGCCCCATCCGTCACTCTTTCTTCCGCGCCCCCCACCACCGTGATTCGCGGCAAAGCCACCAATGTCGAGTTACAATTCCACGTCGGTTCCGGCTTCCATATCAACTCCAACAAGCCCGCAGCGGAGTATCTGATTCCCACTACCCTCAAACTGGATGTGCCCACCGACATCGTGGTCGGAAAAATCACTTATCCCGCCGGTGAGGAGATGAGCTTCGCCTTCGCTCCCGACGAGAAGATCAACGTCTATAGCGGAGAATTTGACCTGTCGGTGCAAGTGCGTCCGCTGGCCACCATGCTACCCGGCAAATACGAGATTCGCGGCCGGCTAAGATATCAAGCTTGCGACAAGGCGGCCTGCTTTCCCCCGAAACAGTTGCCTGTGGAGTTCGAAGTCAAGGTGATAAAAGCTCCGCTTCCGCCCAAGAAGAATCCCGCCCAGAGCCCGCACGCGCACACTTAGGAATGCGATCCTCTTACGAGGCTCCGGAATACGCGGCTTTTGCAATGCTCGATGGAACCACGTAGTACAGACTCCGCTGGGAAAGCAAAAGTGGAACCAACACAGTCCGCTTGAGCGAACGACACCGATTCATCACAGTCTGTACGCGACCCCAAAGCCTATTTGGCATAGGTCGCCGAAAAGCCGCTGAGAACCCCGTTGTCGTCGGTATAAGCCCCGACGATAACCTTGTTGTCATTGATCCCGTACCCGAACGTTCGGTCGCCGTGGGGCACGTGAAATTTGTAATACTTGCCCCGGTGCCGCAACGCCCCGCCATAAGTGTCTCCGGACCCCTCCCAGGAATAAACAATGTCGCCGAGGTTGTTAATCGCGGCAGCATCCGAGTCCGGCTCACCCGGCACATTGATCGTCTTATAAGTTTTTCCGTTGTAAAGCGATGACTCTGAACTAAAGCTCGAATCCAGCCACACCTCGGTCATCAGACCGGCATTGTTGATCCCCCCGCCAAGCGTAGCCTGCGCCCCAGGCACGTCCAGCGTAGAGTACTTGCCACCTTTCAGCAGAAACCCATGCGAACCTTTCGCATCTGCGAAATTGCCGTTAACATCGCCATGGTCGTTGATCCCGAGCGCCTGCGACCCAGTCGAACCCACCGGGCTAATGTCGCTGAATTTTCCCTTCACGTAAAGAAAAGCCTGCGCAACGTGGCTCGAAGTCGAGTAGTAGCCTACGATCGTCCCCGCCTTGTTAATCGCGAAACAATAAGTATCCGTCCCCTTCGGATCGTCGATCTTGGTCACCTTTCCGCCGGAAAACCTGAACCCATGCCGCACTCCGCCACTGTCGACATAGGATCCAACCATCGCGCCCGCGTTGTTGACGCCGTAGATCGCCGTGCTTTGTGCCCCGTTAACTTTGATGGTTTTGAACTTGAAGGTCAAGCTCGGACTCTCCGCAGCCGCCGCCAGGGATAGCAATGCCAAAATTGCGATGACGCGCCCTAGATGCAGGCAGGTTTGTCTCATAAGTTTCTCCTCCAGAGAAATAGTGGGCCACCATTAACCGCCAAAGCAAAAGCTGTTCAGTCGAGCCTTCAGATTAATAAGGCGCTTTGAAACCTTCCGCCACGCGTGTGGTAAACCCCCACCACCAAATGGTGGTCATTGATTCCGTCCCGTAAGTTCCGTCCGTTCCTTTGGAATCATTGAAGTTATAATACTTTCCGTCGGCACGCAGCGCCCCGTGATAAATGCCGCTGGAATCCGTCCACGAATACTACGTCACCCGCTAAGTCGACGACGCCAGAGTTCGCACCCGCATGCGGAGAACGGAACTTTCGGCGTAGGAAACTATAAGTAATCCCAAGCCCCTGTCAATAGAGCCTAACTTCCCTAGCCCGACTGGCCAGGACATGGCAACACGGAGCGGCTCCCACTTACCCAGGTTTTTCCGCGGGCCACGCCGTACATCAAGCCGCCCAGACCTCCTTACTATCCCACGGTTGCCAATCCTGATTCGTATCTCTTTAGGCGCAACCACGGCAGTCGGTGGGCCAAAAGCCTTCGACGCTTCCCGAAAACTCATGAAAACTTGCCCGACAATGCTTTCAGAACTGTGCAATTGTGAGCAGCCCGGCGCTTCAAGGACACGTAGCATCCAGTCGTGCAAGTTTAAATTTAAAGAGGATCGCACTCAAAGGGGATGGCCCCTTCGCCACCTTCTAAGATGTCCGCCCCGTCCTCATCATGATCGTGGGACGTTGAAACTTCGAAGTTCTGGAAAGGATATACGAATGAAATTGAATTTCATATGTGCCGCAGTTCTGGCAGCTGCCATCGTCGGCACCAGCTCAGCCCAGGTTTCCGTCTACATCGGTTCCCCGCCACCGCCAATCCGCTACGAGACGCGTGGACCGATGCCCGGCCCGGGCTATGCCTGGGTAGAAGGATATTGGGCCCCCAACGGCCACCACTACCGCTGGGTCCAGGGACGCTGGGACCGTCCTCCCTACGAAGGCGCCACCTGGAATCATCCCCACTATGATCACTACAAGGAAGGCTGGCAGTTGCACGGGGGGCATTGGGACCACGAAGACCACGACAACGGCCACGCCCAAAACCACGGCCACGGCGAGGACCACCGCGACGAAGGCCACGACCACTAACCGCCAAGTCCTCAGCGGGCGATGCCCCATAAGCGCCAACTTAAGGGCAGACTGGAGGCGTTAATGTTGCGCTAGGAGATCACGAACCTATCTCTTTTCAATGCCGCCTCGACACTCTTCGTTACGTGGAAGATACAGTCTTTTCAATTCTGCCGGAGCTGCCGATAACGGAAACAATCGACAAGATGATCGTTCACCATTCCAACGGCCTGCATGTGGGCATACACGACCGTCGAACCAACGAAACTGAATCCCCGACGCTTAAGGTCCTTGCTGAACGCATCGGATTCGACAGAAGTCGCGGGAATCTGTCGCATGATCTTCCACCGGTTAAGCTTTGGCTGCCCGTCAACGAAACGCCAGCAATAGGAGTCGAAGCTTCCAAACTCTTCCTGGATTTCGAGAAACGCGCGTGCGTTGCGCACAGCGGCCTCGATCTTCATACGGTTACGAATGATCTCAGAATTTAATACGAGCTTCTCGATTCGTCGAGCCGAATATCGCGCGACTTTCCCGGGTTCAAACCCATCGAAAGCGCGCCGATAACCTTCCCGCTTCTTCAATACAATCGTCCAGCTCAACCCGGCCTGCGCAGCTTCTAGCACCAGAAATTCAAAGTGCTTGCGGTCATCGTGGACTGGGACACCCCACTCGCGATCATGATATTGGAGCATAAGCGGATCATCGACACTAACCCACGAGCATCGTTTAATGGTTGCGGTTGCACTGCGCATAAAGACAGTCTTCCTTGAATTCTTCCTTGATCAAAATGTTATATTTATTGTAACAATATGTCGAGGATTAACAATCAGTTTTCAGTCGCTGTTCACATCATGACAGCACTTGGCGACCATCACGGTGAACCGGTGACCTCAGCGCATTTGACCACAAGTGTGCGCGCCCATGAATCTCAAGTCCGCAGTGTGCTGTCAAAACTGGTGAAAGCGGGTTTAGTGGTGGCATCTCGGGGCCGCAATGGGTTTTCATCGTTGTCGCGGCCGGCAAATAAGACTGGTCTGTTGGAAATTTACAAAGCAGTGAAGGCGCCTCCTGTTTTTTCAATTCACAAGTATCCAAAGGAAAAGACGTGCCGAACCAGCTGCACTCATAAAGAGGCAATGGCGGAGCTGCTGGAGGACACCCAGCGAGCGTTTGAAACTCGGTTGAGGCAGCGAATGCTTTCTGAGATGGTTCAAAAAGCGAGGAGCTACAAGTAGTTTTTTTGCCCACAAATGTCCAGTTCGAAGTGAAAACATCAAGAGGAGTTGTGATTTCCGGGGTGGCGCAAGGCCTTGCGCTAGAACGAAATCTCTTCTTGAGATTATGCGTCAGCGAGTCTGCACTCGCGCGCATGCGCTCCTATGAAGGGAAGAAGATCACCTCGCCGTCCTGCGGTTTCGAGGTCTAAGAAGGGAGAAACATATGGCCAATACTAATTCCGCGGCGCACGTGCGGGTGATCGAGGAAACGCCTGCGTACTGGAGGGTTGTGTTCGATTACCCGCCTTTCAACATCGTAGACGTCAGCATATTCGAAGCCCTGCAGGATCTCCTCGCGCGAATGGACGCCAGCCCGAGCCTGCGGGTCGTCGTATTCGAAAGCGCGAATCCCAAGTTTTATCTTTCCCACTTTGATTTGACCGGCAAGATAGGGAACATCATGACTGCTGTCGGGGCTTCGGGCCTCCCGATCCTGATGGATACGTTCGTGCGTCTCACCAAGTCCCCAGTGGTCAGCATCGCGAAGATCCGAGGCTGCGTCCGGGGCGTGAGCAGCGAGTTCGTCCTCGCCTGCGACATGCGCTTCGCGTCTCGGGAGAACACGCGACTCGGCCAACCCGAAGTCGGAGTGGGACTGCATCCGGGCGGCGGTGGTGCGGAACGTCTTCCACATCTGGTCGGTCGGGGTCGGGCGCTCGAAATCGTTCTCGGTGCGAACGATTTCGACGGCGACACTGCGGAACGATACGGATACGTCAACCGGGCATTTCCAGACGCCGAGCTGGACGGCTTCGTCGATGCACTCGCGCGCCGGATCGCTTCCTTCGACCGGCGTGCCATCGCCGCCGCGAAGAATCTCGTCAACCAGGTCTCGTTGCCGTCCACCGACCGGCTCCTCGACGCCATCACCTCCTTTGAGACCGCGCTGACGTGGCCGGAAGCGCAGCAGCGGATCGAGAATGTGTTGCAACGCGGACTCCAACGGGACAGCGACTTCGAAACTCGCTGGCCCGAGGTACTCGGCACGCTGCTTGAGACGTAGTCACCGTGTGGCGATGCGGAGCCTCGCCGACCTGGCAAATTTACTCGCAAGGCCCTCTGGCTTTTGGAAACGGGAACTCCTCGCTGCGAACCCAATCGCGGTGTGTCTGTTCCGCGACTCTTGGCGCACGGCCCGCGATCCTTGACGAGTGACGGGCAAAGCGGAAGTAATCCTTGAGTTAGCGCTTATGGGCGATGCCCCTGTTTTCCACATTCAATGTCGTCTTGAGAAAGCGGCACCTTCGCGAAGCGAAGGCGACCAACGAAAGATTCCGCAAATTGGGGTTAATCTTCCTTCTCTGTGTCTCTGTGGTGAGGCTTCACAACCCGTGCCTCATCGCCCATACTCCGTAATCTCTCCATCCACCGCCACCGCGACATACTTATGCGTCTCCACATCCCGAAACTGCACCACCTGATGTTTCTCGCGCGCCAACTGTCCCCACCGGCTCGGCTTCTCACGATTCTGCTCGATAGCCTCAAAAATGCGCCCATTCAATTTGAACTGCACCATCCGCAACCGCCCATTCCCCACATGCTTCACCCGCAGCTTCTGGTCCTCCAGCACAACCGCCTCGCCATTCATCAGCTGCACCGCCACCGATTGCAACACCTTTTGCTCCGTGGTCACAAACATTTTCGTCACTCACCGGCGCTGCGCCGCTTTTTCCCACCCGCGATTTTCGCCAGCGCCCGCGTATACTCCGCAACGGTTTCAGGAACCGATTCGCTATAAACAAATTGCCCCTCGCGCCGGCAGGCAATCAACCCAGCTTCGCTAAGAATCTTGAGATGGTGAGACACGGTAGCCGGAGTCACGCCCCGCATGGAAACGATCTCCCCGCAGTTCATGTGATGGCTCGCCGAAATCGCCTCAAAGATCCGGAGTCGGGTCTGGTCAGCCAACGCCTTCGATATTTTCTCAACCTCAGAACGATCCATAGCTCTACCCGAAGTGTAACCACAAATCGCCCCCACCGCCAGAAAGCTCCGCGATGCATTCGATCACCGAGAGTTTGGAGCGGAGCAGCGCTTCAGCGGTGCATTCACAGCTCAATAAAGGAACGAGGCCCCGCAGCGTGCCACAACTCCGGCGCTTCCGCTAACAGCGGCCTCAACAAACTGCAACCAATAACTTCGATAGTCATCTAAATGTCTAACAGCGCACAAGGAGACTCGCATGAAACGACTAGAGGGAAAAGTAGCAGTAGTGACTGGAGGCAACAGCGGCATCGGCCTGGCAACAGCCAAGCGCTTTCAGGAAGAAGGCGCCAGGGTAGTCATCTCCGGACGAAGCCGGAAAACCCTGGACGAAGCCGTAAAAACCATCGGCAATGGCGTGGTTGCCGTGCAGGCCGACGTGGCCAAACTCACGGACGTAGACAACCTTTTCGCCGAGGTTTCGCGGAAGCTAGGCAAAATTGATGTCTTGTTTGTGAACGCGGGAATCGTGACCTTCGCGCCGTTTTCCGAGACATCCGAAAGCGCTTACGACGAACAGTTTGATATCAACATCAAAGGCGCGTACTTCACCATCCAGAAAGCACTGCCGTTACTGAACGACGGAGCGTCGATCATCCTGAATACCAGCGTGGCTGACAGCAAAGGTACCGCCGGTACCAGCGCGTATTCGGCGACCAAAGCGGCGCTACGCTCTTTGGCGCGAACTGTGGCCGCGGAACTCGCGGGTCGCGGCATTCGCGTGAACACCGTCGCACCGGGCCCGATTGTTACGCCGATCTTTGGCAGGGCTGGTGTTCCAAAGGAAGCGGTGGATGAATTCGCCAAGGAAATTGTTTCCAAAGTTCCCATGAAGCGCTTCGGACAACCCGAAGAAGTCGCCGCTACGGTAGCATTCCTGGCGTCGCAAGACGCGTCCTACATCACCGGCGTAGAAATCAACGTAGACGGCGGCATGGGCCAAATCTAAGGCTTGAACCGGCGCGACCAAACGGGGCGGTGACCCTCCGCCCCCTTGGATGTCTAGCGCGGATAGCCACGAACTGCACCTTTTTTGTCCGCCGGAATAAATACTTCCCACTTCACCGAACAGATTCCAGTCGCCAGACAAGCGCGTGAAACCAAAACAGCCCCCAACTTGATCCGAGACACCCACAGTTTACAACTCAGATTCGTGCTACTCGGAATCCGTCATGGTTTCGAGTGGTCATAAAGATTTCCCACTTCACCGCCCCATCCAGCACTCAAAACGGCCTACCGCGGTTAAAATCCGCGCCGCCGTCCCACGGGTTTACTACCCAGATTCTTACCCATCCAAATACCACGACCTTCACGAAATAAAAAAGGCGGCCAAAGCCGCCGCAGACTAAAGACGTACGACCAAAGACCGACGACTATCCTTTACCCTTCAACATCCCCACCACCCGATCAAAATCCTCAAGCGTCGCGTACTCGATCTCAATCTTCCCCTTACCCTTGCGATCACGAATCCGCACCCGCACGCCCAGGGTTCGTTCGAGCTCGGTCTGCACATGCCGCACATTCGGATCCACCCAGCGCGCCGTTCCCGGCTGCTTCTCCTTCTGCAAAGGAACGTTGGTATTGAACACCAGATCCTCAAGTTGCTCGACCGACAAATGCTTGCGCACCGCCTCATCCGCAATCTTCGGGATCATGTTCGGATCAAGCAACGTCAGCAACACGCGAGCCTCGCTGAATCCCAGCCGTCCCTCCTGAAGATATTGTGTCACCGATGGCGGCAGCCGCAGCAAGCGCATGTAGTTCGAAACCGATTCCCGCGAAATCCCGACGCGCTTCCCAATCTGCTCCTGGGTCAGCTTGAACTCCTGACTTAATTTGGAGAACGCGGTTGCTTGCTCCATGCAATTCAGATCCTGCCGTTGCAGGTTCTCCACCACCGTCATCTCCGCCGCCTGCTGGTCGGAGACTTTGCGCACAATCGCGGGTATCGTCGTCCGGCCTGCCATCTTCGAAGCCCGGCATCGCCGTTCGCCAAGAATCAAAACATAACGGCCCGTCGCTCCCGGTCGAACCGAAACCGGCTGGATTACCCCATTCGCGCGAATCGAGTCCGCCAATTCGTGCAGCGTGGTTGCAACAAAATCGTCGGACTCCTGCTCCTCCTTGGTGAAATACCGCGTTTGATAAGGATTCTCATCAATCAGCTCGAGCGGAAGCTCGACCACGGCGTCGCCCCGCGCCGCCTGCGCCTGAAGCTCAGGCAAAACTGCGGAACGTGATAAGGGTGGCCCACCCGCGCTGCCCGGTTCCACTACCCGCGGCCCCGAAGGTAGCAACGAATCCAACCCTCGCCCCAAAGCCCGCCGCTTCTCAACCACCTTATCCGCAAGCTTCTCCGTACTGTTCGCCATCGTAGTCGTCATTTCGTGTCATCCCCTGTGCTGTTTCATCCCCGAGCGAAGTCGAGGGATCTGGCGTTTCAGTGCCCCAAGACATCGATAATTATCGATCTAATATATTGATGGTAGTCAATTTATTCCGCTCTTTGATCCACCGCTTCCATCGCGGAGCATTCACCACCTGCTTCTCCTCCCCCGCAACCGGAGGCTCAGCAGGCGCAGGCATCTCCTGCACCGGCATGCTGTGCGCAATAATCTCCTTGGCCAGTTGAATGTAGCTCTCGGCCCCGCGCGAGCGCACATCGTAAAGCAACACGGGCTTACCATGACTCGGTGCCTCCGCCAGCCGCACATTCCGCGGGATCGTGGTCTTGCACAGCTTGTCACCAAAGTATCGATTCAATTCCGCAGTCACCTGCTGAGCCAGGTTGGTCCGGTCATCGAACATGGTAAGCACTACACCTTCAATCGTAAGCTCAGGATTCAATGACACGCGGATCCGTTCAATCGTGTCGAGCAATTCAGACACGCCCTCAAGAGCGAAGTACTCGGCCTGCATAGGAATCAGAATCGAGTCTGCGGCCACGAGCGCATTCAGCGTCAACAGATCGAGCGCCGGAGGACAATCCAGCACAATGTACCGGAAACGTTCGCGCAGAGGCGCAAGCGCATCCCGCAAACGAAATTCCCTGCGCTCGCCCTCGACCAGCTCCAGGTTCGCCCCAATCATGTTCTTGTGTGCCGGGATGAGCCACAGCTGTTCCAGCTCAGTCTTCTGCACTGCGTCGTGAGCGCTGGCCTCACCCATAAGCAGATGATAGGTGTTGATGCGTTCAGGATTTTTGACTAAACCGAGTCCACTCGTAGCGTTCGATTGCGGATCGCAATCGACTAGCAGCGTATCCAACTCCGCTGCGGCGATGGACGAGGCCAGATTGATGGCAGTCGTAGTCTTACCTACGCCGCCCTTCTGATTGGCAACCGCGATAACGCGTCCCATTTAGTTTTTAGAGAATCGGAGAGACGCTTGCAGAATAGGCCGAACCATTACCCATTTGCAACGACAGATTTCGGTGCAACAAGGCTGGGACCACATTGTGCTACAGCGTTAGCAAGTTACAGAACGGAAGCACCCAACTTTCCACTGCCGTGTTCCACGTGGAACATTTACCGGTCCGTAAAGCGTTACCAAGAATGTTCCACGTGGAACACCCGAGGAGTGCGCTCGCTTTTCGCTTAAATGTTCCACGTGGAACGTTACTGGACATCAATGAGTCAAGACAAGATTTCACAATATGGACTCCTCGTTAGTGACTGGAGGACTTGATGTTCATGATTTACGGAAGGCGATTGCGAGGATACGGTTGGAGGATAGAGGAATTCGGAAGGGCGGCGTCCATGCAAATGCCGGGGTTAGGTCTTTGGCGTGGGCTAGTTGTGGGTTACTGATCAGGAGGGCTAGGCGGCCTCCGGGGGCGACTAGGCTGGCGGCGATTGGGAGGGTCGTTTCGAAATGCTCGACAGCGCGGAGGGTTACCACGTCCGCGGGTGGGTTGGAGTAGTCGGCGGCGCGTCCGGGGAAGACATTGATGTTCATCAATGTTAAGCTGCGGGTTACTTCGCGCAGGAAGGTTGCTTTTTTTTGGTTGGACTCGATCAATGTGAGGTCGATTTCCGGGGCCCAGATTCCTATGGGTAGGCCTGGGAAGCCTGCTCCTGAGCCGATGTCGATCACGGTGCATGAGCGCGGACGCTCGCGCCTACATTGCTCCGCAGGGAAGAGGTGGCGGGCGGCGAAGAGGGATTCGCCGAAGTGGCGAGTGACGATTTCTTCTGGTGGACGGATGGCGGTTAGGTTGATGCGGGTGTTCCAGCGACGAAGCATATCGATGTACGTCGATATATATTTTAGTTGATCTGCGGAGAGGACTGCCGATTTACTTTGCTCGGGGTCGTTGAGGAATGGTTGCAGCAGTTCGGCTATGCGGGTTGTTTCCATGGGCTTTGAGATTGTAGATGGTAGGGAGGAAATCTTAAATCGCAGAGTTCGCGGACGAATTTCAAATAACGCTTAGGGTTGAGTTAGTGTCTCTGAGTGCGACCAGGTACTGTGCGGCGTTCTCGGTGTGCGCGACCTTCTTTGGTCTTTGGTGGCGCCGGCAAGTTGCAGAGGTCCTTCGTTGGAAGTCCTCGATCTTTGGCCGAGGACTCCGCTGCCTCAGGACGACATCGTGTTTCTAGGGTTAGGGGTTGTGTGGTGTGATTATGGTGCGAGCACTGACGGCGAGACGCCTATCCTCCATTCTTGGGGGTGGGTAACTGGAGTGGATTTGGCCGATCGGCACATTTGGAGATGTCCTTCGGGTATCTCAGCTGCGGCGGGAATGGCTGCTACACTCGCGAATTATGCCGGTAAGTATTGAGGAAACGCCCGCGGTTGGGGCGGACAAGGTTCATGCGCTGGTGCAGTTGCTGCGGAGCCGATCTTATGAGGAGATTCGGCAGCGGATGTATGACAATCCGCCGGGGAGTCCGTGGTGGTCGGCTTGCAAGATCGAGTTGGATATTCGCAACGGGGAGCAGATCGCGGCGGCGCTTTCAGCGACTTCGCATGTGCTGGAAAAATTGCGCGGGTCGACACAGCACTTCGAGCAACTGGCAGAGACTTTGCATGAGAGTACTAAGGAAGTGATCGATATGCTGGCGGGGACGAAAGAGGCTGGGCGGCGATTGGAGATTGCGGTTTATGTGACCATCGGGATCACTTTGGTGCAATTGTTTAACTTGATTTTTGAGGTGTTTCGCAAACGTTGAGCGGGGAGTGGTCCCCGATCAGTGTCGTCCCCGACGGGACTTGAATTTCATCTTCTTTCATTTCCCGGCACTGCCCGTGCCGGGCTTTCACGTTGCGCCGCGCCGCGGCTGGATTTTCCCTGAATCCCCGAATACTTGGAATCGTGACTTGACCTACACAGGCGATACAAGTTTGGTGCTGCTGACTTTGTCGCTGAGCCTTTATGGGTTCAGCGCGTTTACCGCAGCGCTCAGCGCTGCATAAAAGGGCTTTGGATAAGATTCACGCCCCGCAAGGGCGCCATCAAACTTCACACACACATCTCGGATTCAACACGGCCTTGGCCGCTAAGGTCATAGCTTCTTACTCGGAGGATTTTTTTTCTCGGAAGCTTCTACCGACGCGCCTTCAACCCTGGAAACTCATTCTCAAGACCAGATCAACGGTTCATTTCCGAGGAAGTCTCGTCGTCTTCCTCCGGCGCGGGCACAATCACGCCTCCCGAGCAGTCCAACAGCCGCTGCAAATCAACTCGCAGGTTGCAGCGATCTTCTTCATCCAACTCGTCAAATTCGAATGGCTGAAGATAACCTTGAGTAGCCCACATCGGAAATAGCATGCGGGCCTTCGTGCGCACGGTGCTGCTGCCCAGGTGGAAAAGCACTTCGACCTTGGTCCCCTCGTCCAACGGCGTCTCCAGGTGCAGCAACCCTCCAGTGATCGAGAGTTGATGCAACTTCCCGCGAGTCTGCCGCCCGTTTTCCAAGCGAACCAGGGACAGCACCGTACCCGCGAGTTTCACCCGCGGAGCTCGAGACGTAAGGTTGACCGGCGCAGCTTTGACCATACCCTACGCTCGACTATTTCATTTCCACCACTTCAGGCGGCAGATTACGAAAGACCACGGCCCTTGCCCCGCCGGTATAAAAGTCGCCTATGGCCCTCTGAGTCGTGCCGCGATATTTTTCTCCGGCGAGCGAATCTCCCCGCGCCGCGTTAATGTTTAAGTCAGAGATGACAAGGCAGATGGGCCGTCGTCTCTCTCGCAGAGGAGAAGACGATCTTCTGAGTGACTGCCATACGACCTTCTGTCGAGAGGGTAGCTTCACGGGCTTCAAACCTTTTTTCTTCGCCGATCCGAGATCCTTGACTCTCGAAGTAACCAGCGCGCACTCCGGCAGATATGTTCCGCGCATTGCTTTTCCACCTTGCGTCACAGGGGCCGCCTCGGCGAAGATGCGTTATCCGAACATTATCCGAACTCTGATTCCGCTAGCCTTGCCCGTCAAACCCAAACTCGCTCCCGCGAAAACGCTCTCCAAAGCCGCGGCCAAGCTTCGCCTGCTCAAGCGTCTGCATTGCACGCTCAAGTTTGAAAAAATCGCTTGGCAATCGGGCGCGCGGCTAATTGCGGGAGTGGACGAAGTCGGCCGCGGTTCTCTGTTCGGGCCGGTCGTTGCCGCCGCTGTCATCCTTGACCCGGAATATCGCGTTCGGGGGCTACGCGACTCCAAGCTGCTGCTCGCGGAACGGCGCGAGGTGCTGGCAGAACGCATTCGAGAACACGCCATCGCTTGGGCCATCGCCGCTGTGGATGCCGCCCGCATCGATCAGATCAACATCTACCAGGCTTCGCGAGTCGCCATGCGGGAAGCGGTCATGCGGCTCGATCCCGCCCCCGACCACTTGCTGATCGATGCACTGCGTCTCGACTGCGACTTACCCCAGCGCGCGATCATCCACGGCGACGCGCTCTCTGCGTCCATTGCTGCGGCGTCGATTCTCGCCAAAGTCGAGCGCGATCGCATGGTCCGCGAATGGGATCCGATCTTCCCCCTCTACGGCCTGGCTTCGAACAAGGGGTACAGCACGCCTCATCACCTTGCCGCCCTACGCCAGCATGGGCCTTCTCCGCTCCATCGGCAGTCGTTTGCTCCTGTATGGAACAATCCAGTGCCTCAGGAGGTGCTGGCCTTCATGCTCGAAGAGAGGCCGGAAGAGGAGTTTGAGGAGATGAAACAAGGGTAATCTGGCCGGATCCGATGCCGTTGCCAGCGCTTGCACGTTGCTAGCCTGAAGTCATCGGCATTGCCGGGAATCTTCTCCGCTGATTTGAAACAGACCTACGCGATTGTTCTGAGAATCCAGCACGTAAAGGCAGGAGCCTGAGGATATCCACATGGCTGACGGGTGGCCAAAGTTCGCGTCTTTGGTGGTGCTTGGATCAAACGAGTACAGAAGTCGCCCCTGGCGGCTGTGGACCTCAATCCGGTTGAGAATTGGATCGCTGACGTAGATGTTGCCTTGATCGTCGATCGCCAATCCGGTGCGATGATCCGCATTAGGGAGGTTGATGGCCCGGCTGAAATGGAGGGCTGTATCGAGAACCTGAATGCGATTGTTGCCGACGTCGAGTACGAAGAGTTCACCACCACTAACAACTGCTTGGCTAGGCAGTCTGAACTCGCCGGGCCGGTTACCACCGCCGCGCTTACCGGCCTTGCCGATGAGGCGCCCTCGGTCGTCCATGACAATGATCATGTGGCGATAAGTATCGCAGATGTAAATGCGTCCTGTTGTTGTGTCGATGGCGATTCCCGCTGGACTCTCAAGGTAAGATTCTCCTCCGCTCAGCTTTCCGAGGGAGCGGAAACTTTCCGGCTGCGTCGTAAACGAGTATGGTTCGGCTGAGCGTGTCGCCGACATATACGTTGTCTTGGCCGTCGACGGCGAGCGAAACTGGAGCGCTTAAACGTTCGCTGCTTTTGTCCAGGAGAGTATATTTCGAATAGATAAAGTCAAATATGTGCACGGCTTTGGCGCCGGGATCGGCGACGAAGACACGGCTTTTCGAATCGGTGGTTAGGGCGGACGGCGATCGCAACCTGTCGACCCGCGATTCAGGATCTTTTGGCCCGGCAATGATGTCGAGGGCTTTGTCGGCAAGCGGGTGTGCTGGTTGTCTCACGTCGTCAGCAGATGAAAAAGCACGTACAAAACTTGGATTGACTCTAGCCTGTACATTGGTCTGCACTGCTGGCGAGGCGTTTGCAAGGCCCTCTTCACCCGCTGCTGCCGGGCGGGATATGGTGCAACACACAGGAAACACGCAAACTCGCCGGATGAATTCGCCATCTGCCACAACAACTCCCCCCTGCCTTCGATTGAATCGGAACTTCCGCGAAGCTGCACTGTTCGGCGTCACAGCAAAATGTGAGCGCGGTCACAATGTTGCGAGTGGATTGCGCTCAGGTGTAGCAATCTGGTAACATGAATATGAATTTACATTCATGTTATGAACATTCTTCTTTTTCTCTGCGGACTTGCAATCTGGATGGGAGCCACGATCCTCTTGCGAGTCGGGGGACAGTATTTGCTCCATCCGGGTGATTGGAAGGGGACCCTCGTTTTATTCGCAGTCAGCTTTCCTTTGATGGCTTGGCTAGTGCGTCGTTTATGCAGCCGCTTTCTAGCGCGGTCCGAGCAATGGCCTGCGGGCGCGATTTCAATCGCGCTCCCAACCCTGTTGCTCGATCCATTCTCCAGCGCGTTCTTTTCAATCGTGTTCCCCAACATGGCTCCCGAAGTAGCGGGCGTGTTTGGCGGGTGGATGCTTTGGTGCTGCGCGGGCGCCCTGGCAGGCGCCACGATTCGCCCAGGAAGGCGGTCGTGAATGTGCGTCCGAACCTGCTCGCGGACGAGGACCTTCCGCCCGCACCGCGGCAGAAGCGAAGTCTGGAGAAGCGAGCGCGATTGAAAGCGGCTGGGCTGGTCCTGTTTGGTGAGAAGGGCTATGAGAACACTTCGATCGACGAGATCGCCCGGAGAGCGAAGCTTGCGGTTGGGGGATTTTATCAGCACTTCCGCTCCAAGCGGCAGTTGTTGCTGGCGCTCATGGACGAGTTGTTGGAAAAATTGAGTCAGCTCGATTTTCGCCCGAGTACGGGCGCCGATGTTCGGGCGGTTGTGCATCAGTTGTTGGCGGGCGCTTTTTCGCACGATCTCCGCTACCTGGGCGCATACCGGGCGTGGCAGGAGGCGGTGCTTTCTGATCCGGAGTTGGCGCGGAAGCAGGCAGAGATTCACAGGTGGACGACGGGCCGGGTTACGACCGTATTTCAGCTTTTGCAGCAGCTGCCAGGTTCGCGGCCAGGCGTGGACATTCCTGGGTTGGCGCGTGTGATGGACAGCTTTTTCTGGAGCCTGCTTGGGCACGCTGTTCGCATGCCCGTGGTGGAACTGAATCGCTGGATCGATTCAGCTACGCACCTTGTTTATCACGCGATGTTCACGGACCCTCCTGGGAAAGCGGAGCGGCTGAAGCCGCGTTGATCCGCACCACTACGATATGGCTGAAGCCATATCCTGATACGAATCGTCGATGTGGCAGCGGCCCGCGATTTCGCAAGCTGCGCCTCTAAAATCGGAGTGCTGTCGGACATCATCGTGATCGTCTGCCGGGGTTTGAGACCATCATCCATTTGCCTGATCTCGGCAGGACGCTCCAGGAGAGAACCAGCAGTTTTGACAAAGTTTTGCAAAGGGGCTGCCTTAGCGTGCGCATCGAGATCTGCAGCCACCTCCCAGTTTTCGTACATGACGAACTGGGCAGCATTCTCCGGGGATTGGTGGAGGTCATAGGTGATGCAGCCTTTCTCTTTGCGAGTCTGCGCCACCAATTCGAGCAAGGCCTCGCCGACCCGGTCCTCGTGACCGGACTTGGCAGTCATATAAGCGATAACCGTAATTCCTGTTTTCACGACCATCTCCTCAACGATGGTCGAGTATAGCGGATTAATTCGGAGTATTATGGCACCGCACGGGCGAGGACGCCCGCGCCTGGATTCGGTGACGCGGTCGTACACTCCCTTTCGGTAACCCTTAGTAACCATACGATTCTGAGTACCCAGCCGTACAATTACCCTTGTCCTAAAGACCATCTTCTGACACGGGTGCGATGCCGATGGAATGGTCAACTTGGACACGCACTCTCGTGACGTAGAGAGCATTCTCGGACGCGAGACTGAACACCGGAGCTGGAGTCCGTACTTTTATGGCGTTTGGTTTTGGCTTCAATAAGCAGAAGGTTCTCAGTGCTGCGGAGAAGTTTGTCCAACAGGGCAAGCTGCCAAACGCGATCACTGAGTACGAGAAAGTCCTCAAAGCCGACCCTAAGGATCTTACGGTGATGAATACCGTTGGGGACCTTTACTCGCGTCTGGGCAATGGCGAAAAAGCCGTGGAATGCTTCAAGAGCGTGGGCGATGCCTACGCCTCGCAAGGTTTCACGGTCAAGGCGATTGCCATGTACAAGAAGCTCAGCAAGCTGAAGGCGTCGCTGGAGTGCGCGCTAAGGCTGGCAGAACTTTACACGCAGCAGGGACTTTTTAATGACGCGCGGGCTCAGTACTTGCAAGTGGCCGAAGAATTTCTGCGCGAGGGTCAACTGGAACAGGCGGTGAGGATCTTCCAGAAGACTCTGGAAATGGATCCTGAGAACGTCGCGATGCGGACCCGGCTGGCCGAAGTTTATGTCCGCTTAGGCAAGAAGACCGAGGCTTGGCAGATCTTTTCCGCAGCCGCCGAAACGTTGCGCGGCAAAGGTCAGCTCGGTCCAGCGGAAGAAATTCTGCAGCGCATGATCACGCTGGACCCCGGCAACGGCTACGCCTTGCTGCTGCGGGGCCGAAATGCGTTCGACGCGGGCGATATGGCGGCTGCGATCCAGTGTCTGGAGAAAGTCGCGGACCTCGATACGCATCCTGACGGATTGCGAACTCTGCTGCAAGCCTATTTGCAGACCGGACGTCTGCCTGAGGCTGGTACCCTGGCGGCGAAGCTGCTCTCCGTCCACAATGATATTGGCGCAATTTTGTCGTACGCCGACGCCTTGATCGCAGGCGGACAGTTCGAGGATGCTTTGCAGCTGTATCGACAGCACTCCGACCGGTTGCTGGCGGCAGACTCCGGAAAAATTCTGGACAACTTGCATTCCCTCATCAGCCATGTACAAGAAAATACGGCAGCCCTTGAGATGCTGCTCGATCTGTTAAACAAGGCAGCAGACAATACCCATCTCACCGAGATCTACGAGCTTCTTGCGCACGGCTATGTGCAAGCGGAAGAACTGGAGAAGGCTCGTGATTACTACCTCAAACTAACCCAACTCGAGCCTGGGAATCAGTTGCATGCCCGCAACTATCAGCAGGTAATCGACAAGTTGGGGACGCCCTCTGGTTCACGCCTTATCACTCCCGAAGAAGGCGCCGTGATGGTAGACGAGCTTGAGGCTACCGCGTCCTTTATCGATCAGCGCTATGCCGATGATGTTGCGCTCTTTGTTCGTGCTGCTCTGACCGATGCCGAGCTTTTCATCTCATATAACATGCCGGCGAAAGCTTTGGGACCGTTGCTTTCGGCATTACCCCAGGCGCCCCGCGACTTGCGCGTTAACCAACGGCTGGCGGCTCTGCACACCCGAGCCAGCCGATTCACGGAAGCCGCGGTTTGCTGCCGCACTCTGGAAAGCATTTACCACGACGCAGGCTATCCTGACGAAGCTACCCGCTATGGCGAACTGGCGACGAAATATGAGGAGCGCGGTTCCCCGCCCCCGGAGCCTGGCCTGCCGGTGCTGGTGCGCACGCAATCTACGGCTGCGGTGGCTGAAGCTTTGGTCGTCGATGCTCCCGCTGAAGCCTTGATTGCGGAGGTTGAACAAATTCAAGGCGAACCTCCGACGGCGGAATCGAGCATGCACCTACATGCTCCGGTGGTACCCGCTTTCACGTCAGAAGAACCAGCGCCCGGGGAATTTGAGATCCGCTCGACCATCGCTCCCGAGACGGCTGCTCCGGAGAAGGAAATCGATCTCTCGGCCGAGTGGGAGGATTCGCTTTCGGAGCCGCCGGAAGCAGCTTCTGCTCCTCAGGAAGACGCGGTGGAGGCTACCGCAACTGGCGCGGAGGCGAATTCCGCCGACTCTGAAGCGGTCAAAGAAGCAGTCGAAGAGATTCGTTTCTACCTTTCGAATGCGATGCAGGAAGAGGCTCGCGCAGCTTATACCAAGCTTGAGCGCTTGAAGCCGGAGCCATCTTTGTTGGCGGTTCTGCGGGATGAGATTGAAGCCGGTTCGGAGCGGGCTCCGAAGTTGGAGGCCGAGGCAATCGAGGAACTCTCGGTTGCAGACATTCCAGCGATGCCCGCGGAAGAAGTCTCTGCGGTCCCGGAACCAAAGCCTGGGGCGCTGGATGCGCTTGTCAGCGACTTGGAGTCTTCTCTCGGGGATGGCTTCCTGCCGCAAACAACAGCCCGTGAGGTGACTCCTGAACCGCAAGCCGTAGAGCTTGCTAAAGCAGCCTCTGAGCGCCACTCTCAACATCCCGATGGCGGGAAGCTGAATAACTTCGTTTCCGACCTTGAAGCTTCCTTGGGAGATAGCTTCCTGGCAGAGGCACCGAGTGTGCAGGCTGAGTCCCGACGACAGACGCCGCCTGTTAGGGAACCTGAAGCCAAACCACAGCCAGCTTCAGCGAAATTTGAGGCCCCAGTTCCGCACACTGCCGCCCCGGCGCAAATTCCAGCAGTCATGGCGGCAGTTGCGGGCCAAGGTGGTCCAGCACACGAGCCTCTGAGTGCTCCGGGCACTTTCACCTATCACCCCTCACCGGTTCGACCGGTAACTACACAGAAGCCAGGGCCAACCCCTCCAAAGTTCGACTCTGGTCCTGGGGTGGACCTCGTCGATATGTTCGGCGAATTGAAGCATGAGCTCGAGGAAGACACAGCCACTGCCGATGAAGATCCGGAGACGCACTACAACCTGGGAGTGGCTTTCCGAGAGATGGGTCTCTTGGACGAAGCGATCGGTGAGTTGCAGAAGGTGTGTCAGGCGGTGGATCGCGGGCATCCCTTCCCGCATATCATGCAAACTTACACTTGGCTCTCCCAGTGCTTTCTAGACAAAGGCGTTCCAGAAGCGGCCATCCGCTGGTATGAAAAGGCACTCCAGTTATCCACCATCGATGCGGAGACGCGCACCGCGCTGCACTATGAGTTGGCAACTTCCTACGAGACTGCAGGGGACAAGGTCGCAGCCCTGAACCATTTCATGGAGGTGTATGGCAGCAACATCGATTACCGGGACGTAGCCGAGCGCATTAAGAGCCTAAAGTCGTAGAATGTGAGAATGGGTTTCTACTCTCTTACGCTGGGCATGTACGTCTGCCAGACCCGGTTCGCAACCCTCACGCTCGTCAGGAGCACACGGTGACTGTGGACCCGAATACACCCCAAACAATCCCTCCAGGTTCGTTGCGGTCGAAGCTCCGCTCCTCGGAGCGTGGTGATACGTCTGCGACGGCGGTGGAAATTCCGCTAGGGCATTCTGAAGGGCCTCGCTATGTGGGTTTCGAGCTTTGGCTGCACCGGATTACCGTGCTGACGTTCGGGTTAGTTTGCGCCGTCGTCGGAGTGCTTCTGGTGATTCTTCCCTGGAGACCGGAATGGACGGACAATCATCTTCTGATGGCATACCCCGGATTGCGGGCATTCGTCGCCAACGGCTTTGTCCGAGGGATCTGCAGTGGACTGGGAATACTCGACATATGGATTGGATTCTCGGAAGCAATTCACTACCACGAGGAAAAGCACATCTGAAGCAAACAGAATCCTAGGCGGCTCATGAATCTGTTCCACTGGGATTAAATTCCAAGGAATTCATGGAAAGACGACGTCATTATGAGTGAATGCGATATGAAACGTGCGCCCCTGGCGTACGAAAACGAAGCATTTGTAAACAGTCCGGATGGACGCATCCTGCGCATATTGTCGGAGTATATGGAACCGATCGCACGTTTTCGTCGTGAACAAATTCAGGACACGGTCGTGTTCTTCGGCTCCGCCCGGTTCCACAGCCGGACTGTCGCAGAGCACAAGCTGTCCCAATTGGAATCAAGCGCCTTACAGCTTTCAGGCAGCCAACTCGAGACCTCCAGAAAGCGGGCTCTAGCAGCCGTCGACATGGCGCGATATTACGAGGATGCGCGCCGGTTGGCTTTTCTCTTGAGCAAGTGGTCCATTCAGATTCCCGCGCGCCGTCGGCGCTTCGTGGTCACAACGGGCGGCGGCCCGGGCATCATGGAAGCAGCCAATCTTGGGGCGCAGGACGCAGGCGCGAAAACCATAGGCTTGAACATCGCCTTGCCATTCGAGCAGATGCCCAATCCTTACATCACTCCATCGTTAAATTTCGAGTTTCATTACTTCTTCATGCGCAAGTTCTGGTTCGCCTATTTGTCTAAGGCATTGGTGATTTTTCCCGGCGGCTTCGGGACCATGGATGAGTTTTTCGAAATTTTGACGCTCGCGCAGACGCAGAAGCTCGCGAAGAAAATTCTCGTTGTCGTCTACGGCAGCGAGTACTGGAACCGCCTGATCAACTTCCAGACCATGGTGGATGCGGGAACAATCTCTCCCGAGGATTTGGAGCTTTTCAAGATCGTGGACTCTCCGGAAGAGGGATTTGAATTTCTGCGTGATGGCCTGACCAGATACCATCTCACGCCGGAACCGAAAAATAAGGGCGAACAAGCGGAGCGAGTCCCCGAAATCGCTAAGACAAACCCGTAAGGCGTGCTTCTCTGCTACATTACCGATCGCACCCAGTTTCCCGGGGACGAAGCCGGCCGCCGGCGCGCTCTGCTTGCGAAGATCGCAGAAGCAACTCGCTGCGGCGTTGATCTCATTCAGTTGCGCGAGAAAGACCTTGTCACTCGCCAACTTGAAGTTCTTACACACGCGGCCTTCCGTGTTGTCAGAGAGAATTCTCGGGAACCACTGAGCCGTTTGCTTATTAACTCACGAAGCGACGTCGCCACAGCCTGCGGCGTTGATGGAGTGCATTTGCAATCCGACGATATTTCGCCATCGGAAGTACGGTGGATTTGGGCTCATACCGGCCACTCTGTCCGCCCCTTGGTCAGTGTTTCTTGTCATTCCGCGGACGACGTTGCTCGTGCCGCCGGCGAAGGGGCTGACTTCGCTGTGTTCGCGCCAGTCTTCGAGAAGAAGGATGCCCCGCAAACCCGCGCGGCTGGCCTCGATGGACTGCGTGAAGCTTGCCGGCAAAAGATTCCCGTCCTCGCCTTGGGAGGCATGACGCTCAACAACGCTGGAGTCTGTATTGATGCGGGCGCGGCCGGTATTGCCGCGATCCGACTTTTTCAAAACAAGGACATCGCCGAGGTGGTGCGGCGATTGAGGGGCTAGCCGGTCCATTTCTTGCCAGTCTTCAGAATGTCCATGGCCTTTGCAAGACGGCGCAGGCGCGTCTCTTCCTGCTTGGCACCATGGATTGAAAGAGCAATCTCTTTCTGATTCGTAAACGAGAGTTTTTCCCAATTAGCCTGTACGGTCTTGCTTTTAGCCAGCTCTTTCTTTAGTGCTGGCGGCACCTCCACGGTCCGCTCACCCTCATCGCGTTCTATAACAATGCTCACTGTATCGCCGGCTTCGACTCCCGCTCCGTCGCGCATCGTCTTGTTCACGGCCATCCCGTGACACCCACCCATTGGCATCAGGGAGGTACGAAACGGAAACCCGTTAATGGTTCCGCGCACAGGCACTCGCGCGCGCGCGTTAAATATTTTAATGACATCGAAAGGTGCATTCAACCACGCGACCGAACTGCCTGCTTTGCCTTCCAGTTTCACTGTGAATTCGAGCTTCTTCATGCCTGCCGACTCCGCCGGGGATCTCGCCGAAAGACTATAAGCTCGCCCTCCGGGCCGGTGCAAGCCGAAGGGACTTATCTTGAACGGGAAAAACGGATCGAGAAGAAAATGAGCACCTGGACTTTGTGCTACGCTCGTCATCCAGATGAACGGTTCACGAATAGCATCCTCAATCGCAGAGCATACATCTGAGGAGCCGAACCTCGTGCTCATCCCGGCGGGCTGGTTCCGTATGGGCTCGGAAGCGGGTCAAGAGAACGAGCGCCCGGTGCATCCTGTCTGGATCGATGCCTTCTGTTTGGACTCGCGACAGGTAACCAATGCAGAATACGGTCGCTTTCTGGATGAGACAAGACACCACGCACCTCCGCTCTGGGAAAATCCAAGCTTTAATCATCCGGAACAGCCAGTCGTTGCGGTTTCCTGGTTTGAGGCGGTGAAATACTGCGAATGGCTTAGCGGAGTCACTGGTCGCACGTTCCGCCTCCCCACCGAAGCCGAATGGGAGCGGGCTGCACGCGGCGGAGTCGAGGACAAGCTCTTTCCTTGGGGCGACGACCCACCCCAATCATTGCCCAGCTACGCAGAGCGCTGGAAGACTGGGCCTGAACCAGTCGCACGTTTTGCGCCCAATGCATTCGGACTCTATGACATCTGCCAGAACGTGCATGAATGGTGCTTTGACCGGTATCAGCCCGATTATTACGCGCATTCTGCGGAGCGCAATCCGCAGGGCCCCGAACGCGGCGAGCGCCGCGCTTCTCGCGGAGGGTCCTGGCGCCATCACGTTAAAGTGACGCGCTGCGCGGCCCGCTCGAGCATCCCTCCACAGTTTCAGTACGCGGATTACGGATTCCGAGTCGCTTGTGACTTGAGCTGAACTTGCACTGAAATTATCCGCACATTGTCCGAACTAGGCCCGTTTTTGCCGGGGTGAGAGCATGGCGAGAATCTCGCGGAGTCCTTGGCGGATTTGCTTCAGATCAGGTGCGGTCCGTTCCGGGAAAGGCAGCGGCGTTTGTTTCTTGTCGCCTCTGTTCTCCGCCCGCAAATGTTGCCGCGCACCGGCAATGGTGAAACCTTCCTCATAGAGAAGCTTTTTTATGCGTAGTACGTTTTCAACATCTTTGTGGCGATACATGCGCTGCCCGGTACTGCCCTTGACCGGTTTGAGTAGCGGAAACTCAGTTTCCCAGAAACGCAGCACATACGCCGGCAAACGGCACAACTGGGCAACCTCTCCAATCCGGAAATAGAGTTTGTCCGGGATCACCACCTCGGTGGTCCTGGAAGATTTGGCCGCGGCTTTGTTGCGGGAACTCATCGGGGTTCTAGAAGCGGCTTGCATCGCAGCCTACGGCTCACTCCCTAGCGTTTCTAGCACGATCTGGCGTTCTCGGACAACCCCTCATTTCTTGGTTAAACATTTTTTCTCACCCTTAGCATTTTCGAACCAACTAAAAAACCCCTGGAGAGGTGCTTCTCTCGAGAGGCTTTTCTGAACTTTCTGGTTGGATGCGAAGTATCGTTTCGCGTACGGTTAGTGTTTCTTTTTCTTGGCAGCCTTTTTCTTTGCTGGCATGAAGTTTCCTCCGTGAACAAGTTTTCCCTTGAAGGGGCCCAAATCCAAAATCGTTGCCCAATTGTGGTAGGTACAACGAGGTTACCCCAAGATATTGATGACTATTACCGTTGTTGTCAATAGAATTCGCGTCTTGGGCGTTTCCAATCTAAGCGACCGGTTCATCAGAAGTATCGTAAACTGGCAGCCGTTGTCTTATTCCGTCATGCATCCCGCGGCTAGAAGACATGATCCCATCGAGCTCGAAGTATTCAAGAACATCTATCACTCCATTGCCGAAGAGATGGGCGCGGCCCTGCGTCGAACCGCTTTTTCGCCCAATATCAAAGAACGTCGCGACTACTCCTGCGCCATATTCGATTCCGACGGCGAAGTGATTGCCATGGGCGATCACATGCCGGTTCATCTCGGTTCGATGCCAATGTCCGTGCGTGCAGCGATCGATCAGTTCGACCTCGAACCCGGAGACGTGGCCATGCTGAACGACCCATTTCGCGGCGGAACTCATCTGCCAGACATTACCCTGATAAGCCCGGTGTACGTTTCGTCCGGTCGCCATCGCCTTTGGGCGAAGAGAGGGGGGCCCGATTTCTACGTCGCCTCGCGTGCCCACCACTCGGACGTCGGCGGCACCTATCCGGGTTCGATGGGGCTGTGCCGCGAGATCTATCAAGAAGGACTTCGCATTCCTCCGGTGAAGATCATGCGCGCTGCCAAAATGCAACCCGATATCCTTGCCTTGCTCCTAAACAATGTTCGTACACCGCAGGAACGTGAGGGTGATCTCGGCGCGCAGATCGCCGCTTGTTACATCGGAGCAGAGCGACTGCGCGAAATCTGCCGGCGTTATGGACTAGGGCGAGCCAGAAAGGCGGCGCGCGATTTGCTCGATTATTCTGAGGAGATGATGCGGGCGTTCCTGAGACAAGTCCCCAGTGGAGGCTACCGGGCGGAGGACTTTCTGGACAATGATGGAATCGGCACCAGGCCGGTAAAGATTGCGGTGACGTTGAACTTTGCAGGACCGGCGCGGGGCAGGTCTTCTAGTTTGGCAAGAGGCAGTCGCAGTCCCCACCCCAGACAGGCGGTGACCGCCGACTTTACGGGCAGCGATCCACAAGTCGAGGGTAGCGTAAACGCCGTGGAGGCGATCACGTATTCGGCTTGTTTTTATGTCTTCCGTTGTCTGCTCGCGGAAGATGTTCCTGCCACGGCGGGATTGATGCGCCCGATTGAGGTGATGGCGCCAGAAGGAACGGTAGTCAACGCCCGCCCGCCGGCTGCCGTGGCAGGCGGCAACGTGGAAACTTCGCAGCGTATTGTCGACGTGTTGCTGCGGGCATTGGCGCAAGCCATACCCGAGCGAATTCCTGCAGCAGCATCGGGAACCATGAACAATCTGACGATCGGTGGAATTGATCCCCAAACCGACGAGCCTTTTGCGTATTACGAGACCATCGCGGGCGGTATGGGCGCGCGTCCATCCAAGTCGGGGGTGTCCGGCGTACACACGCACATGACGAATTCGCTAAACACACCGAGCGAGGAGTTGGAATATTCATATCCACTACGCGTACGGCAATATTCGCTGCGCCCAGGCAGTGGCGGGGAGGGTAAGCATCGTGGAGGAGACGGAATCATACGGGAAATCGAAGTGCTGGCTGACACTGAAATCACATTGCTGGCCGACCGCCGCGACCGCGGGCCGTACGGGCTCGCGGGCGGTAAAGATGCCGCACCGGGGAAAGCCGTACTCATTCGCGAAGGTGGGGTCTCAGAACAGCTACCGGGCAAATTCAATATTCGGTTACGCGAGGGCGAGCGGCTTCGCATTGAAACGCCGGGCGGCGGCGGGTGGGGTGAATGACTGCGCGTCAGACGGGAATCTGTGTGTTTTGAAACGAATCTAATTCAAGGAGTGATTTTTACACCTCAATCGGGAGGAGACCTCAAAATGAATGCTGACATTGCCGGCCACTACCTTGACGAGGCGCGCCGACAGTTCCGAGGGCACAAACGCCTGGCTGAGAGCGCCATCGCTCAACTCAAGGATGAAGCGTTGTTCGTGGCGCTCGATCCGGAGTCGAATTCAGTCGCCGTCCTCGTCAAGCACCTGGCCGGCAACATGCGTTCGCGCTTCACCGACTTTCTAACCACGGACGGCGAGAAGCCAGATCGCAACCGCGACCAGGAATTCGAAATGACTTCGGCGACGACCCGCGCGGATGTTATGCGCTGGTGGGAAGAAGGCTGGGCACGTGTATTCACGAGCATCGAAGCGCTCAAACCAGAAGACGTCATGCGCACGGTCACTATTCGCGGCGAGCCTCATACGGTGTTACAAGCGATCAATCGGCAAATCGCGCACTATGCGCAACACACGGGACAGATCGTTTTTCTGGCCAAACATTTTCGGTCGGGCGAGTGGAAGACACTCAGCGTTCCCCGTGGAAAGTCGAAAGAATTCAATGCCCAGAAAGATGCTCAGAAATTTGAGAGAGGCGTGCTTCGGGAGCCAAGGCGCTAGTTTTTTTTCGAATTTCCCGGCGCTGTCCTAAACCTGCGTTGAAAGCAATTCTCTGAGGGTCCATATATGGTCGGTCAAGCCAGCTTCGAGAGCCGGGGAAACGCGAAGGGTGGAATGCACGCGGCAAAAGTTGTAGTAAGCAAAGTGCAGGGCTACGGCGGCCTTGAGGTTGTCCAATTTCTTCGAATAGGCATTGGTAAGCCGGGTCAGGCGGCGGATCGCCATACGCATTCCAAGGTTCTGCGATTCGATGTAACTGGTAGAAATATGCCGCATATCCGGCCTGCCATCCCGGATTCTTATTATGGTTTCTATCATCGGAGACGGCGAGTAACGTCCTGCCGCATCATGTTGGCCGTAGTCACCATACAGCTTTATCAGTTGTGCAAAGTCTGCTTGTCCGGCAAAAATCTCCTCAACTCCACCTCTGTAGAATTGAAAACCATCCGTCGTGATCTGGAAACGATGATCGGATGCCATCCTGTCCCGAAGTATAGTCAAGAACTGGTACGTATTGTCGTAATTGCGCTTTCCAACGATGTAGGCAGGAATCAATTTTGTATCCGCATCAATTGCGACGAACGTCCAAGCGTCTCCGAGTTCTTCGGACTCTCCCTCGCGTACGTGGCGTTGCTTCTTGCCGCAAAAACCCCACAGCTCATCGGCCTGTACGCGCTGGCAGTGCAGATTCTTCATTCGCGAATCCATCAGCTTTATGCAGCGTTCACCAGCAAGAATCAACAGCCGAATGATCGTGTCCCTGTGCAGCTTCGTGATTCGTTCTGCGCTCCGAATGCTCGTGCCTTCAATCAAAAGCTGAATCGCCAGCAAAGCTTTATCCTCGGGAACAATCATGTCGCCAAACAACCGGGCGTGTTCTTCGGTGTAGGTCTTGCCGCATGTTCCGCAACGAAAACGGCAAAGGCCATTCCTGTGTTTGCCGAACTTCCTACATTTAATCTCGCATTGCGGGCAATTCATGAATCCACCTTACAGCAAGCGGTTGCTGTTTGTCAAGAAGAAAGAGTACCGAAGTTATGAACAAAAACTACGGTTATCTGTGTACGAACCCCAAACTAGCATCATCATCTGAATACTAATGGCGAAATTTAAAGACATCTCCGCAGTACAAAACCGAGTTCGCGAACTAGACGAGTGGTTGCTAAAAAATGCTCCCGAATCCCTAGTTGAACAGAAACATCTTGATGAGGGGACTCGGGAGCGAGTCTATTGGCACTACGGTTACATGGTCGCCTTACGCGATGTTCTGCGCTTCTTGACCGACGCCGAAGTGTCTAGTCAAAAGTCTTACAGCCAGGACAGCTCCAGTTCGCATTCCTTGGCCTAGCCGGATGAACTTTATTGTCCGGCGGAGTGAACGTGTGATACAGCCAACACTCTTTATCGAATGCAGCCTTGGCTGACGGAAAGAACGCGTGCTTGAATTGCAGATACGGCTCAAGCACGTGTTGTTGAAGACGCCCAGCTAGATGGTCATCTGAGCGTCCTACGTAGGCGATACGAAATACGCCGTCTGCGTCTGTGCTTCCTAAAGCGTATGCTCCGGCTCCCTTGCCCTTCACATTCGCTGCAACGCCATTCGCAGTGAGAGGATAGGGGCCGTAAAGACCACTGTTTGCCATTTTGTAAAATCTCCATGTTTCCCTATGGAAACGGTAGGGATTGCGTTAAAATGGCGGTAGCGGTAGGATTCGGACCTACGGACCGGGTGTTTCCTGTCAGGGTGAGACCCGGCCAGTGGGGTATAAGCCCACGGCATTAAACCACTCTGCCACGCTACCGCGTGGATAGAAAAAAGTGCTCATCACGGCCTATTCCTTCGGCCCGATCAAAGACACGTCGGGATAGGCCAGTTGTGGCCTTCGCTACGGATGAGCGTTTAGCGTTGGCTAATTAGGGTATTTTCACGAGTTAGCTCCTCCTTCAAAACCTTGCGCCGTAAGCACGATCACCACGCATACCTGCTCGGAATTTGGCTGTGCTGCGAATGTGTTCAATCGCACGCCTTCCGCTTTCCGTGAGAGTCCACTTGCCATCAGGAAGTTGAGTCACTTCGACGTGTGGTTGCTCTTTCATGGTCGTGCTCAATACAGCCGAAACGTTGTTCGCAAAGTTTGCCGCTTTCGTCTTAACCCCTGCCGCAAGAAGGGCCTCAGCAATCTCGGCTGTTGCCATTGGCTGCGAGTCGTTCAGGAGATCAAGAATGGCCCAGCGTACGCTTAGGTTCGCGTACTTTTCACTGGGTGGGCGTGAAGGAGTTACTGGACGGGAGGAAGAAGTGTCTACGTTGAGACACTTTGTAATTGTGAGGATGCTGTGATGAAGGTCCTTCAGTCGAGCTTGTCGTTCCGCTACTTCTTGCTGGACTTCAGTGCACTGCGCTTCTAGATCGTGGAGCACAGCTTCATAGGACGCTTTCAGTTCATTGCTCGGCATCGCATTCCTCCTCGCGTTACGTTCGTAACGAAAGTTTTCTTGCGCTGCTTTAGGGTCGGATGTATACTCGCTAATGCGACAAGGCTGGCGTATACAAAGGCCATGACCCCTCGCAGGGATCGCACCCTAAAGACTTGCGCTTATATTGCTCATTTAGGCTCTCTCCTCTGGGCTGGGACACATTCCCGGCCCAAGGTGAGAATAAGGTAACATACAGAATCCAATTCATCCAACACTATTTTTTTCCAATACCGATCCACTCTTTTACCTCACGAAGATACGCTCCAATAGAGCCCAACGTCTAGTTCTTAACTTAGTGGTAAACACCAAGAGATAGTGTGTCTAGGCGCAGTACCGCTATGACTCGTATCAATGTAAGATATTGATCTAGTTGGTACTTGCCGACTTTTTGGGGCGACCGCCCTTGAAGGTTGTTCTTTTCGCTGCGAGTTCGCGGAAGTATTCGGAGCCGCGCTTGGCGGTAGTCTTGCCGCCCTTCTTGCCTAACATAGCGGCTGGGGATATTTCAAGGAGATTGTCAGCAAGATGCAGTGCAGCAGTCAGCAATTCATAAGCGCGTTCGGCTCTACGTTCGGGAAGTTTTGTAGTGCGGAGAATATCGTGGGCTTCGCCGATCATGTTGCGAAGGGCTTTCAGGTCATTTCGTCTCGCCATGAAAAGACCGTAACACCGTAACACCTAGATCGCAACCGCTTGCTGTTTTGTGCAACGCAGGTTTAGGACAGCGCCAATTTCCCCTGTCCGTCGGGCCGTGATCACCGGGATGCTAGAATTTAGGGTTTTGGTCTTGAATGCGAACTCATAAGGCAGGTTCATGTCTGACACCATGTGGGCAGTCGTAAAAACAAAAGCCGCACCGGGCGCCGAGATCCAAGAAGTGAAGGTTCCCGCGTTCGGACGTAACGACGTTCTGGTCAAGGTGAAGGTGGCGTCCATCTGCGGCACCGATTTGCACATTTATGAGTGGGACCGCTGGGCGCAGAACCGCATTCATCCACCGCTCATCCCCGGGCACGAATTCTGCGGAGAGGTAGTGGCTTTTGGCGATGAGGTTACCAGCGTCAAAGAGGGTGATTTTGTTTCCGCCGAAATGCACGTGGCCTGCGGCAAGTGCCTGCTGTGCCGCACCGGCGAAGCTCATATCTGCCAGAACGTGAAGATCATTGGCGTCGATGCGAACGGAGCATTCGCTGAGTATGTGGTCATTCCGGAGTCCAATATTTGGAAGCTCGATCCCGCCATCCCGTTGGAGTACGCCTCGATCCTGGATCCGCTGGGCAATGCCGTTCACACGGTTCTGGCGGGCGAGGTTGCGGCGAAAACGGTGGCTATTACCGGATGCGGCCCTATCGGACTGTTCTCGATCGCGGTGGCGCGAGCCGTGGGCGCAGGGCAGGTATTTGCCATCGAGGTAAATGAACACCGGCGCCGACTGGCGAAAGAGATGCACGCGGATCTGGCGCTCGATCCGTCAAAAGAGGACGTGAAGAAGATCATCATGGAGCGAACCGAAGGCCTGGGAGTCGACGCCGTCCTCGAAATGGCCGGCCACCCTGACGCCATTCGAACAGCTTTCGACATTGTCCGGCGCGGTGGGCGCATTTCCCTCCTCGGCCTCACCTCGAAACCAATTTCTCTTAACTTTTCCGAAGACATTATTTTCAAGGGCATTACGATTCAGGGCATTAATGGCCGCCGCATGTACCAGACCTGGTATCAGATGACCGCTTTGCTCAAGAATGGCAAGCTCGACTTGCATCCGGTAATCACAGATCGTATCGCTATGAAAGATTTTTCACGGGCTATGGAGCGCTTGAAGACCGGCGAGGCGAGCAAAATCCTGGTCTATCCCAATGGAACAAAGTAGGGTTCACGACGGCCCATGGCCTAAGCCTCTGCGGGCAGGGCCACAATTCTTTTCTGGATCGCATAAGTCACCAGTTGAGCGGTATTATGGATGTCAAGCTTCCGCATCAGATTGAACTTGTGGGCTTCCACTGTCTTGACGCTGAGGCCTAGCATACTGGCGATCGTTCTCGCCGAGTTGCCTTCCGCAATCATCCTTACAACTTCACGCTCTCGAGGCGTAAGGGTAGAACGACGTAGATTCGCATGCTGCTCCACAGACACAACTCCCCTTGACCAGAGTGTTTACGGAAAATAGCCTTCCCTGCAGCAAAAGGCGCGTCGGACGGCCTGAGACCTTCTTTGGGTTTAGAAGCATTGTACAAGTCTTCTACCAGATTCGTCACGAAAAAAATCATTTATAGGAACCTCCATGAACGGAACCCTAACTTCTTATCCCATCGGATACAATCCAGAACAATGCTCCGGTATTTCACATCTGGGGAATCCCATGGGGAAGCTCTTGTCGCCTTCCTGTCGGGAATGCCCGCGGGATTGAAGGTTGATCAGGCCTTCGTGGATCGCGAACTCTGGCGTCGTCAGCAGGGCTACGGCCGCGGCGGACGCATGAAGATCGAGCGCGATACTGCGCATATCCTTTCCGGAGTGCGCCATGGGAGGACGATTGGTTCACCCATCGCTATTTTGCTTCAGAATAAGGACTGGAAAAACTGGCAGGAGTCGCTTCCGGTGGAGGAAGGGGATCCTGCCAAACACAAACGTGTGGCTTCTCCGCGACCCGGGCATGCGGACCTCGCTGGCGCTCTGAAATACAATTTTGCGGACGCTCGCTATGTGCTCGAACGTGCTTCCGCCCGCGAGTCCGCGGCGCGAGTAGCGATAGGAGGGTTGGCAAAACTACTGGCACAGGAATTCGGAATCGAGGTGCTGAGCCACGTGGTCTCTGTGGGCAGCGCATCGATCGGGAGCGCGGAAATTACCTGGCAGCGGATCGCTCTCTTGCGGGACCGCGAGGAAGTTGTGCTCAATTGCGCTGACGCGGCGGCCGAAGGACGCATGAAGGAAGAGGTCGATCAGGTGCTCAAGACAGGAGACTCGGTTGGTGGTGTTTTTGAAGTCGTCGCCCACAATGTACCTCCGGGCCTCGGGTCATATGCGCAATGGGATGAACGTCTGGACGCGCTGTTGGCGGCTGCGATAATGTCACTGCAAGCGGTTAAAGCGGTCGAGATCGGCTCGGGCATCACTGCTGCCGCTTCCTCCGGTTCCGCCGTGCATGATGAAATAGGGTATACCGAGTCCGCTGGTTTTTCTGGATTCACCCGCAGCCGCAATAACGCGGGAGGAATCGAGGGTGGCGTCTCGAACGGAGAGGACATCCGCGTGCGCGGTTACCTTAAGCCGATTTCCACGTTGCGCCGTCCACTGCAGTCGGTGGATTTTGCCACTCGCGAGCCCGTGAAAGCAGCGTACGAACGTTCCGATGTCTGCGTAGTTCCTGCGGCCGGCGTGGCGGCCGAGGCCATGGTGGCTTTGACTTTGGCCCGCTGCGCGCTGGAGAAGTTCGGCGGCGATTCCATGACAGAAACCTTGCGGAACTACCGAGGGTATTTGGAGCAGCTAGAAAAGTACTAACTACTCAATGATCTATCCCATCGTAAAGTTTGGAAATCCTGTGCTGGAAAAACCGGCAGAGCCGGTTACGGTTTTTGACGATCAATTGAAAAAACTCGTCGAAGATATGTTTGAGACCATGTATGAGGCCCATGGAGTTGGCTTGGCCGCACCGCAAATCGGGATCTCGAAACGAATCGCGGTCATCGACGTTACCTTCAAGGAAGATCCCGACGCGAAGTTGGTGCTGGCAAATCCGGAGATCCTCCACACCGAAGGCAAACACACCCAACCGGAGGGCTGCCTTAGTATTCCGGAATTTCGCGAGCCCGTGACCCGGCCTCGCAAGGTGACGATTCGAGCCCAGGATGTCAATGGAAAGTGGTATGAGAAAACCGGCGAAGAACTGCTGGCCCGCGCCTTCGTGCATGAGATCGAACACTTGAATGGCAAGCTTTACATCAGCCACATCAGTGCCTTGAAGCGCGACTTGATGAAGCGCAAAATCCGGAAACTGATGAAGGCCGGAGAGTGGTAGAGATTCTTGAAATATGGAGTGATTGAAACATTGAGTGAATGACTCAATGACTCAATGACTCAATGGGTCAATCCTTCGCTCTCGTCTTCTGCGGCACGCCTCGCTTTGCTGTTCCTACGCTGGAGGCGTTAGTTCGCGCAGGTTTTCCGGTCGGTTTGGTGGTTACGCAGCCCGACAAGCCTGGCGGACGTGGTCTTGCCATTGCTCCGTCTCCGGTGAAGCAGTCAGCCCTTGCACTCGATCTACCGGTCATGCAGCCGGAGAGCATCAAGAAGAACGACGAATTCCGTGCCCACCTCACCGCCTTGAAGCCTGACGCGATTATCGTGGTTGGTTATGGCCGCATCATTCCGCAATGGATGATCGATTTGCCGCGTCTGGGCAACATCAACCTGCATGCATCGTTGTTGCCCAAATACCGCGGAGCTGCGCCGATTCAGTGGGCGATCGCCCGCGGAGAAACGACGACCGGGGTCACCACTATGCGAATCGACGCGGGACTCGATACTGGCGAGATCCTGCTGCAAGAGGAAACTCCAATCAATCTTGCGGATACGGCCGAAACTCTTGCTCCCAAGCTGGCTGCAATCGGCGCGGATCTCGTTGTCGACACCTTGCACGCGCTCCAGGCCTGTACAATCAGGCCACGTCCGCAGGATAGCGAGAAAGCAACCCTCGCACCGATCCTGAAAAAAGAGGATGGGCGGATTGATTTTCAGCGTGCCGCCGAGGAAATTCACAATCGCCTGCGCGGGTTCCAGCCCTGGCCAGGAGCGTTCACCACGTTTCGCGGCAAGAATTTGCACGTTTGGAACACAGCAACGTCGCAGCATTCACTTTCGCCCGGAGAGCTTTTCGTCGACCACGATCATTTATTCGTGGGTTGCGGAGGAGGCACAGCATTGGCACTGCTCGAACTGCAACCGGACGGCAAGAAGCACATGTCCGTGCGCGACTTCGTCCACGGTTATCGTCCCAAAACAGGTGAGAAGCTGGGCTCATAACTGAAGACTAAATGCCTATCTCTCCGGCTCGCATCGCGGCTTTCGACACTCTGCTTCGAGTTGAGGTCGAGGACTCTTACGTTTCGGAGTTGCTGCACTCTTCGCGTTATGCACAGCTTTCCTCTGCCGATCATGGACTTGCAACCGAGTTGGTCATGGGCGTTCTTCGCTGGCGATCCTTGCTAGACAACCGCATTGCGGAACACTCCTCGCAAAAGCCCATTCGCCTCGACCGAGAGGTGCTTACCGCGCTCCGCATCGCGGTTTACCAATTGCTGTTTCTGGAGCGCGTGCCCGAGCGCGCTGCCGTGCATGAGAGCGTAGAGTTGGTGAAACGCGCCAGAAAGCGCTCCGCCGTGCCCTTTGCCAACGCTGTGCTGCGGAAGTTTGCCGGAGTTGCGAAAGAGCATGGCCGCGCTTCCACGATCGGCGATGCCAAAACGTCTGCCAAATTGGCCGCGTCTTCCGCGCACCCAACTTGGCTGGTCGAACGCTGGATACAGGAATTCAGTCTCGATGCCGCAAAGCAAGTTTGCACTTATGACCAGCGAATTCCGGAAACCGTAATCAATGTCACCGATTCCACGCTTGCAGACGAACTGAAGCGCTCCATGGTTCGGCTATCTCCAGGCCGTTTGGCGGCATCTGCATATCGTATCGTAGGGGGCGATCTCACCGGCACGCGCGCGTTCCGTGAAGGCCGGGTCGTGATTCAGGATGAAGCCTCACAATTGGTTGCGCTTCTCGTCGGCCAAGGCGCAAACATTCTCGACTGTTGTGCGGCTCCAGGAGGGAAAACTCGAATGCTCGCCGCGCGCAATCCTAGTGCCCGCATCGTTGCGATGGAATTGCATCCGCACCGCGCGCGCATGCTGCACAGACTGGCTACTGCGGCCAACGTTCAGGCGATCGCCGCCGACGCCCGCATGCTGCCGACGCTTGTCCTCTTCGACCGCGTTCTGGCTGACGTGCCCTGCTCTGGCACGGGTACTCTGGCTCGCAATCCCGAAATCAAATGGCGGCTCAAACTCGAAGACTTGGCTGATCTGCATGCTCGCCAATTGGCTATTCTACAATCGGCTACGCAGAGCGTCTCCCCAGGTGGAAGAATTGTGTATTCGACCTGCTCGCTGGAGAAGGAAGAGAACATGGCAGTGGTAGAGAAAGCGATGTCGGTTGACCGTTCGATCCATGTGGTTGATTGCCGGGTTGAGTTGCAGAGGCTGCGCTCCCAAGGTGAATTGCGGTGGGAAGACATCGATTCGCTGACCAACGGGCCGTACCTGCGAACGATTCCCGGAGTGCATCCCTGCGATGGCTTTTTCGCCGCGATCCTGAAAAAAAACTAACCAGAGATTCTCACGGACTTACACGGATAGAAACTGGTTTTAGATCCATGCAAAATCCGTTCCTTTGCTTTCAACGCACTTCGAAGTTGACTGCTGAGCCCGTCACGATCTTTGCTCCGGGCGCCGGATTCTGGGAAATGATGACGCTGGCCGGTGTGGGCTGCGGCGGAAGCGCGGGCTGTGCGAGTACCGATGTTGAAACAGAGGCATCAGCGCCGGGCGCGGTGGGCGATGGAGCAATGCTGACACTTCCTAACCGGAAACCTGCATCTTGCAAAACCAGGGTCACGCCGCCTAGCGCCTGGCCCGTGAAGTTGGGCATCAGAAACGGCTCAGGTGGTGCGGATTCAGTCGTCAGCAGATTGATCCTGGGGGCTGCGATGCCGCTGGCGTTCGGCGGCGGGCTTTGACCCAGAACCTCGTCTGGGGGTGCCCCACGCATTTCAATCTGTGCTACGGCACCCACATCTAAGCCTCGCCGAAGTATGTTGATCGCCGCGGCCCGCTGACTTTCTCCGAGCACGTTGGGAATCTCCACCCGCTGCGGACCTAAACTCTGGGCGACTCGTATCTGCCACCCACGGCGCACCTGTGTACTCGCAGCAGGAAGCTGCGAAAGGATTTTTCCTTCAGGAACCGTGGCACTGTAGTACTGGCGTTCGATGTCCATCTGGAAACCGCCGGCATCGGCAATTCTCCTTGCCTCAGCCGGAGTTTTGCCCACCAGGTCGGGCACGGCTACCTCGCGCCCGTGAATGGCAAAACGCATCGCGGTCAGTGCCGAGACTAGCGCCACCACCATGAGCACCAGCGCGAGCAAAACGAATCGGAAGAAGGATTTCATTGCGGTTTGAATTATAGACCTCCTCTTTTGGCACCTGCCGACACTTCTCTCCGCCACGCCAATGTGCTCGCCACTTATACTGTTGCTATGTCTCCCGAGACGGATCTGCTTGCTCCCTTGCTGCGTTACTGGGGCTACGATTCGTTTCGCCCCTTGCAGGAACAAATTGTGCGCAGCCTGCTCGAAGCTCGCGACGCCTGTGTAGTCATGCCAACCGGCGGAGGCAAATCACTGTGTTACCAATTACCGGCGCTGGTCTCAGGCCAAACTGCGATCGTCATTTCGCCATTGATTGCTCTGATGCAGGACCAGGCGGCCCAGCTTGCGCAGATGGGAATTCCAGCCGCGGTGCTAAACAGCTCTCTGAGCAACGACCAGCAATCCTTGGTGATGCGAAAGGCACGAGACGGCGAATACCGTTTGCTCTACCTTTCGCCCGAACGGCTGGCGCGGGCTGATACGATCGGCTGGCTGCAGCACGTCCCCATTGCCTTTTTCGCTATTGACGAGGCCCACTGCATCTCGGAGTGGGGACACGAGTTTCGCCCCGAGTACCGGCAGTTGAGCAGCCTGCGCGTCCATTTTCCCGGCCACCCGATCGCAGCTTTTACCGCCAGCGCAACCCGGCGGGTTCGTCACGACATTCTCAATCAGCTCCAACTGCGTGACCCGGCTAAATATATCGCGAGCTTTCATCGCGCCAACCTGCGATATGTGGTGAAGGAATGCGAAGGGCGATCGCAACCGAATCTGCTGTTGGCGGCGCTGCGAAACTACTCTGACGACAACCTGATTATTTATGCGCCGACCATTGCCAAGGTCGAAGAGACGGTCGATTTCTTGGAGGAGCAGGGAATTCCCGCGATTGCCTATCACGGCAAGATGGAAACGAACCTGCGCAGGCAAAACCAGGAGCGTTGGATGGCGGACGAAGTAAAGGTACTGGTCGGAACGATCGCTTTCGGATTAGGCATTAACAAAGCGTCGGTACGCGCTGTAATTCATCTCTCGCTGCCCAAGTCGATCGAACAGTATTACCAGGAGGCGGGACGAGCTGGACGCGATGGGTTGCCGGCGGATTGCGTTTTGCTCTGGCAGAAGCGCGACGCGGGCCTGCTGGCGTACTTCATCGAGCAGGTTACCGATCCCGCCGAGAAGGAGCGCGCTTGGCAGCGTTACCATACGATCCGCCGATTTGTTGAATCGAACAGCTGCCGCCATCGTCAGATTTGTTTGCATTTTGGGGAAACTCCCAAGTGGACGGAGTGTAGCGCATGTGATGTTTGCAGCGGAGCACCCGAGTGGCTGTCAGAGCCTAAGGCATCGAGGCCGATCAAATCTCCATCGATTCCGCTTGCGGCAAGCTTCACGCAGCAGCCTGCGCAGGCGGTCGTCCCCGATTTCGACCCAGACCTGCGCGAGTATCTTCGCCAATGGCGGAGCGTGGTGGCGAAGCAGGAAAATGTCGCCGCTTTTGTCGTGATGCACGATACTTCATTGGCTGAGATTTGCCGCAAGCAGCCGGCATCGCTGGCGGAGATTCGTGGTGTTTCCGGATTCGGCGAGCGCAAAACCGAACGCTACGGCCAGCAGATTCTTGACGCACTGCAGCGCTTCCGTGGCGGCGCGCGATCGGATGCTTTGCCAGAGAACAGATCAAAGCCCGCGGAAGACACCATGCGACTGTTGGCGGAAGGTCGCTCCTTCGACGAGATTGCAAAGATTCGCAGCCGCCAACTTAAGTCCGTGATCGATTTGGTGGCCAGTCTGGTGGAAAAAGGAGATCTCGAATTTCAGCCCGCTTGGATTGACGATAGCAAGCAGGCAAGCATCGAGGAGGCCTGCTCCCGCCTGGGCATGGAGCGGCTGAAGCCTATCAAGGAAGCTCTGCCCCCGGAAATTACTTACGAGGAGGTCCGACTGGTCGCGGCACATCTGCGCCGCCAGCAACAGAAAACCGCTTAACGCCATGCACACGTAGCCCCGGACGCCTCTACGGGCGCCCTGCAAACAAATCTTGGTTTAAGATGGACTGGCTACAACTAGGATTTCACTATGAGCGCTCCTACGATCCCCGCAGAGAAAACCCTCCTCATCCGCGAAGAAATTAATCGCAAGCAGAAGGAGTACATTTTTCCTTCGGTCACGACTTACTTCTCCGACCCGCTGCCGATGGACCGCGGCTTGATGCAGCATGTTTGGGACGTCGAAGGCAAGAGATATCTCGACTTCTTTGGCGGCATCGTGACTATCAGCGTGGGCCATTGCAACCCGCGCGTTATCTCCCGCACCAAAGCTCAGATCGACCGACTGCAGCACGTTTCCACCTGCTTTCCGAATGAGCCGATGGTCGAATTGGCGGAAAAGTTGGCGCAGATCACGCCCGGAACTCTGAAGAAGTCCTACTTCACCAACAGCGGCACCGAGGCGAACGAGACCGCGGTCCAGGTGGCGCGCATGCACACGGGTAACTTCGAAGTGGTCGCGTTGCGTCATGGCTACAGCGGACGCTCTTCGCTGGCACGCGGGCTTAATGGCATGAGCACGTGGCGGCGGGGCACGATCGAGGTTGGCATCGTTCATGCCATAAATCCGTACTGCTACCGTTGTCCGCTGGGATTGAAGTATCCCGACTGCGAGGTCGCGTGCGCTAAAGATATCGAGAACACGATTCAGTTTTCGACTTCAGGACGTATCGCCGCATTCATTGCTGAGCCTATCCAGGGAGTCGCCGGCTTCGTCACGCCGCCGAAAGAATATTTCAAGATGGCTTTCAACATTGTGAAGCAATATGGCGGCGATTTCATCGCCGATGAAGTGCAGACTGGCTGGGGACGAACTGGTCGCAAATGGTTCGGTATCGAGCACTGGGAAGTTGAACCCGACATGATTACCTCGGCGAAAGGTATGGGAAACGGCGTCCCGATTGGCCTGACCATTGCCAAGCCTGAGATTGCTGATTCATTTCAGGGACTGAATATCTCGACCTTCGGGGGCAATCCGGTCACGTGCACCACCGCGAAAGCGGTCATCGACGTGATTGAAGAAGATGACCTGCGAACCAACGCCGCTGAGGTTGGCGGCTATTTTCGCAAGAAATTGGAAGAATTACAGGAGAAGCATGCCCTGATCGGCGACGTTCGTGGAATGGGACTGATGCAGGCGCTTGAATTGGTTGAAGACCGCACTACCAAACAGCCTTCACCGGCGGGCACAACCGCCTTAATGGAAGAAGCTCGCAAACGCGGCCTGCTAATCGGCAAAGGCGGCTTCTACGGCAACGTCATCCGCATGTCGCCGCCGCTGAACATTTCAAAGGCCGATGTGGACGAAGCGGTGCGAATATTGGACGAGAGCTTCGCGGCTGTCAGGAAATAGATTGTTGGCCGCGGATTTGGGCCGATTGACACGAATCGGAAATTCATCAGTGCGATTCCTCCGCTGCGGGCGCAGTATCCATAGTATCCACCCGCACCGGCCTTGGTGGAAGATCGGGCCGCGGCTGAAACTCTCCTGGATCCTTGCCGGCGAGCGCAGCCCTCATGAACTCCATCCAGATGGGAAGCGCGGCGCGGGCTCCACTCTCCTTGGCTCCGAGCGACTTCTTCTCGTCGTAACCGATCCACACTCCGGTCGTGATCGACGGCGAAAATCCAATGAACCAGGCATCGGTGAAATCGTTGGTCGTGCCGGTCTTGCCCGCGAGCGGATATTTCAGGCTGGCCGCGGCAATTCCGGTTCCGTGCAGCACCACCTCCCGGAGCATGTAGGTCATGATGCGCGCCGTACGCGCGCTGATTGCGTCCTTCACGTCCGGAAAATCTTCCTCCAGCACGCGGCCTTCGTAATCCTCTACCTTGGTGATATAACGCGGAAGGATCCGGACACCGTCGTTGGGGAAAACGCTGAAGGCGGAAGTTTGTTCGAACAATGTGACTTCGGCAGCCCCCAGGGCCACGGGTAGGTAGGCCGGGATGTTCGAAGTAATTCCGAAGCGATGCGCATATTCGATCACGGTTTTTATGCCGATGCGGTCGGCGACCTTCAAAGCCGGAATGTTTCGTGACTGCGCGAGCGCCCGGCGCAGCGTGATGGTGCCTTCAAACTTCTCATCGTAGTTATGCGGAGTGTAAGGGCCGGACGCGGTCGGGAAAGTGACCGGTGCATCCAGGATCGTGTCGTCCGGCCTTGCGCCTTGATCAATCGCGGCAGTATAGACATACGGTTTGAAGGACGATCCTACCTGCCTCAGCGCCTGCGTCGCGCGGTCGAATTTAGATAGTTCAAAATCGCGCCCACCAACCATCGCCTTGATCTCGCCGGTAGCATTGTCGATGGCGATCAACGCACCCTGTGCACCCGAATCCTGCTCCAGGCTTACTCGCGCCTTGCCCTCGCTGCTGAGGGTCACGATCTTCACATAGATCACATCGCCAGGCTTTAGAATGTCCTGCAGTTTGTGTTGCGTCCAAGATGCATCAGCTTGCGTCAGATTTCCCGTGTATTTGCCAAACTTGAACACGGCGGATCCGGGCGCAACGGTGGTAACCAACGCATGGATGTAGCCGTTCAGCTCAGGTTCCACGTCCCAATCGGGGTGCTGGTAGCTGGCGAGAGCTATATTCCCCGCCACTACATTCTGCAGATGACCTTTCCAGCCATGGCGGCGTTCATAGGCAGCCAGGCCCTCGAGCACAGCCTGGTTTGCGGCCCGCTGCAGGTCCATGTCGAGGGAGGTGTGGACCCGGAGTCCGCCCTCATGAACCTGATCGCTGCCATATTTGTTTTCCAGGTATCGGCGGATCTCCTCGACAAAATACGGCGCTAGCGAGTTGGGATCGTGCTGCAGGTGTAAAACAATCGGTTCGTTCCGCGCCTCGACAGCTTGTCGCGCCGTGATTTTTCCGTCCTCGAGCATGCCGTTGACGACCAGATTGCGGCGCCTCATCGCGCGGTCGGGGTGATTGATCGGTGAATAGAGTCCGGGCGCCTTCGGCAGTCCCGCCAGCAATGCAGCTTCGTCGAGCGTAAGTTGCTTTGCGGGCTTGCCGAAGTAATACTCTGAAGCAGCTTCAAAACCATACACGCCGTGCCCGAGAAAAATCTGGTTGGCATAGAGGGTGAAGATCTGTTCCTTGGTAAAGCGCCGCTCGATTTGAATAGCGAGTAAAGCTTCTTCGATCTTGCGATGAAAGGATCGGTCGGGCGAAAGAAACAAATTGCGCGCAAGTTGCATGGTCAGAGTCGATGCCCCCTGCACTCTCCCGCCGGATTCGATGTCGCGATATGCCGCCCCGGCGATTCGCCACACATTGATGCCCCAATGCCGGTAGAAATCTTTGTCCTCGATTGAAATCAGGGCATCACGCAGCACCTGCGGGAAGTCGTTGTAAGAAGCCACTACACGTCTCTGCAATGCGAACGAGCCAATGATGCGGCCCTGCCCGTCGTAAAGCTCAGTGATGGAACTGGGACGGTAATGTTCCAATTGCTCGACCTGAGGAAGATCGGTCGAATAAACCAGTAGCAGTCCGGCGGTAGCGCCCACGAGAGCAGCCAACAGGACCAGCAAGCCAAACAGGACACGGCCCACCAGCTTCCGTCCGGCGACTTCCACCGGGGGAAGGTCTTGATCGATGACCTTCATGGGAGATTGAACTCAGAATAGCATGCGCGCTACTAGCTTCTAGCTACCGGCTCTCAGCGCCGGGAGTCTTAGCCAGAAACTTAGGAACTAGAAGTTCCTTTTCTCACGGGAACAACTGCAGGAACTTCTCCCACATGAGCAGCGCCATGGCGTTGTGTACTCCAAGTGCGGTGACACCCTCTTGCACGGCCGTGGGATCATGCAGTAGCGCGACAGCCTTATTGGCGATGTCGGAAGCGTCGTCGGTCGCGGCCTGCCAGTTGCGCGGCGCCCACGCGATTGCGTCGGAGACCACTGAAGCCACCCCTTGCGCGATTCCGTCGGCGGTTACCATGTTGAAACCCTCGGTATAGGATGGCTGCAGCAGCAGGTCCATGGAGCCCACCGTGTCCAAGAACTGCGGCCACGATTGCCAGTTGCGCTCGATGACTTTGGCGCGCGGCATATTCAGATACATCTGCTGAATGGCAGCCATGATCGTCTGCCCACCGCCCTCGCGCCGGCCGCCCGAGATCCAGAATTCCAGGTCAGTCACCCGCAGCCGCTGTCCCACCTCGAGCGCGGCGGCTGCGGCGGTGAGCACATTCTTGTACGGACGTATGGCGCAGAAACATCCCATGCGCAACGTGCCTCGTTGCCACATCGGCCGCCCCCGAGCGGCGCCCAGAGGATACATATTCGGCAGCAAGGTCATGGCTGTACCGTAGGTCGCCTGCCACCAGGTCTGAAAACGCTGCGAGTTGCCGGCGACGTGGAAGTTGGGACAGCCCTGCCCGAGTTCGGAACCTTGGCGCAATAGTTCGATGGCGCGCGGATCCGCTTGCAGGAATCCGATGTTGCTGTGGCTGACGACGGCAATTTCCAGGTCAGGATTCTGCGACGCCAGGCTGGCGAGATTGGCGGTTGCGATCCACGGCGCACTGATCACGAGATGCGAGAGCGGGACGTGATGCGCCAGCGTCCGTGCCTGCTGCTCGGCGGCCATCCGCCCCTGCAGGTCCTGGAACGAATTGACCGGCCAGATTTCGACAATGTAACCGGCTGCGCGCAACGCCTTGGCATTCTGAGTGGCGCTGACTCCCAGCCCGATGTGGCTCACGTTCTGGGCGGCGGCGAAATTCTTGTAAGCAATCGCCAGCCGCGGCGTGTGGTGCTGCACTCTTAGCATGTGGACCTTTCGCTAAACGACCCGCGTGGCGAAGGCCTTGCGGTCGGTTGAGTGGAATCGAGGCGGAGATCTCCCCGGAGGTGACCGACTCCAAACCTGAGCAAATATTGTTAAGGGATTACGAGGACTTACCCTACGCTGTTATTCGGGCTTTACTTACTTTCTAGTGTGACAGATTTGAAGGGGTAAACCCGCCAAATTTTAAACTTTATTTGCGGCTTAGATTCAGCGAGTTGCGGGGAAACGCGTGGTCTAGGGGGCTTGACAAGATTCTGACGAGATTGCTTCCGGGTGCCAATTGGGACAGCCAACTTCAGGCTGTCCCAACTAGCTTCAACTTGTCCGGCTCTTCAAGACTTCAATAGCCTTTTGCATCTGCTGATCTGGCTGCGGAGGTTGGGCCTTCTTGGCAGCGTCGTCTGCCGGCGCTACATTTTCGTCTTCGTCCGGCACCGGACCATTATCCTCGGTATCCGCGACCAGAACGTTCGGGGTTACAGCTGTGTCCTGAATTGCTTTGCCGGTGGGCGTGTAATATTTGGCGATGGACAGAATGAGAGCCGACCCATTGGGCAGTTCCATGGTTTTCTGAACCGAACCATCGCCGAAGGTCTTGTCGCCAACAACGTCGCCGCGGGCATTTTCAAGAATGGCCGCAGCTACAATCTCTGCTGGCCCAGCTGTCCCCTTATTGACCAGCACAACCATGGGCAGGTTCGTAATAGCCTTGGACGGATCTGCATTGAAGGCCTCACGAGGATACTTCTGCCCTTGGAGGTAGGTGATGGTGCCATGATTCAGAAAAAGATTGGCAGTCGCAATGCCTTCGGCTTCGTCGCCTTCGGCGCAGTTACGCAAGTCCAGGATGAGTTTCTTTGCGCCTGACTTCTGCAGCGACTTGATTTTGTTTGCCACTTCCTGCGACTTGCCCTTGGTGAAAGCATCGACCTGGATTTCGGCAATCCCTTCATCGACTATCTTGTCACTTACCGGCGGGATAGCAACGATATCGCGGGTAATCACCACTTTCTGCGGCTCGGCTCGGCGGGCACGAACCAGAGAAACGGTTACGTTCGAACCGGGCGCTCCGGAGAGCAAGCTGCGAACTTCTCCGACCGACATTTCCCGAGTGCTCTTGCTCTCGATGGCTTCAATAATATCGGTGTCCTGAAGCCCGGCCTTATCCGCCGGGCCGCCAGGAATGACCGAGATTACCGAAGCGTAGCCGAAGCGCTTGGAAATGGCGGCTCCGATGTCGGCCTTGGCCTCGGTTTGATGAGACTTGTATTCCGCGTACTCAGTTGGACTCAGATAACTGGAATTGGCATCCAGGGACTCGAGCAGTCCATGCAGTGCGCCGGCGGTCACGACCGGAATATTGGGCTCCTCCACATACTCGCTGCGCACGCGAGAGAGAACTTCGCTGTACACTTGGAGCTGGCGGTAAGCACCGTCGTTGCTGGAGGCGCGGACACCGTCCATACCACCCACGACCATGAACAACAGCACGACTGCGGATGAAGCAAGAATTACAGCCTTGGCTTTTATCGACATCGGACTCGTTTTCTCGGAAAGGAAGTCACTTCCTAGGAAGTGTTGTTATTATATCTGGTTTGATGCCGATTGCTTAGGGTTTGCTTCGCCAAAATAATGCCCATTGGTAACTAATGAGCGTGAGGTCGCGCCCGGGTGTGGAGTCGGAAGCACATAGTTCGCACACTTCTTGCTTGTGTTCATACAAAAGGACTTAGGTGTGCTTGCTGGCTCACTGCACAACCTGAATCACAATCCCTTGGCTGAATCGGAAATCCGCGTCTCCGCCATAGTTCGCAGCGATACGATGCTTACCTTCCGCGAGCGTTGAAGTTTTGTACCGAGCTACCCCGCCGCGCAGTTGAACCTGCGCCAATGTTGTCGTTCCATCTTTAAAGGTTATGAAGCCCGTTGGAGTTCCGCCGTATTGAGCGGTAACGGTGGCAACGAATTTCACGGTCTGTCCCGGTTGTGACGGATTCGGCGAGGCAGTGAGTGTAGTGTTTGTGGCTGCCTTGAGTACCGACTGCTTCAGTGGCGCTGAATGGCTAGGCTGGAAGGTTGAGTCTCCGGAGTAGGTCGCGACAATCGAATTTGTCCCTGGCGAAGTAAAGGGATAATGCAAAGTCGCCTGGCCGTTACTTACCGTGGCCTGGCCCAAAGTTGTCGTTCCCGATTTGAAGGTAACTATCCCGGTGGGCGAGCCACGGAATTGACTAGTGATGGTGGCGGTGAATGCAACAGATTGATTCACGGCCGAAGGATTCGGGGACGAGGTGATTGTAGTGGTTGTGGGCAGCCGAAATCCCGCCGCTACGTTTAACAAGACAGTGACAGTGGAAAGCGAACCGCCCGCGACCACCACGTCAGGCTGATGGTCTCCATTGAAATCGCCACTTGCAATAAATATTCCGCCGGGGAAGTAATGGACTGGTGTCTGAAACGTTCCATCGCCGTTGCCCAGCAGGACACAGGTGCCGTCGCTATTGGCGACGACCATGTCTGTGTTGCCGTCTCCGTTAAAGTCACCCGCGACCAAAGAATAGGCGTTCTGTCCGCCGGAGCTGAACGTGTGCCCTGTGTAAAAACTTCCGTCACCCCTGCCGATTAGAGACTTTACCCAGCCGTTGTAGCATCCCGCCGTCGTCTGGCACAGATTTAACACCAGCAGATCCGCTTTCCCGTTTCCCGTCAGATCGGTTACCACCACCGAGTCAGCCTGGGTGCCACCGGAGCCATAGGTCTGCGCCGTCTGAAACGTGCCGTTGCCATTTCCCAGCAGCACGCTCACCCCGCCGTTTACACACCTGCTATCCTGGCACTGGCTCGCTAGCACCAGATCCGGGTTTCCATCTCCATTGAAATCTCCCACCGCTACGGAATCTGTTTTGTATCCTGCCGAAGAAAAACTCTGAGCGGGTTGGAAGGTTCCATTTCCGTTCCCCAATAGCACGCTAACCGCGCCGTTCTGGCAGTTGGCGTCCTGGCATTGATTCGCTACGGCAAGGTCGAGATTACCGTCCTTATCAAAGTCCGCGATGGCCACCGACAGGGCCGTGTAGCCTCCGGAAGAGTAAGTCGTTGCCGCCTGCAGCGTTCCGTTGCCATTTCCCAAGAGTACGCTGAGCCCGCCTCCGCTCTGGCAGTCGCTGGTGCTGCATTGGCTGGCCACTACCACATCGGCATTGCCATCGCCATTGAAATCACTAATTGCTACTGAGGAGGATCCAAACCCTCCGGTGGCGTATTCTCGCGCTGGCTGAAAAGTGCCATCGCCGTTGCCCAGCAGCACGCTTACAACGCCGTTATTCCCCTGGTTGCAGTTGTCGCTCTGGCAGAGATTGGCCACCACCAGGTCAAGTTTTCCATCTCCGTTCAAATCGCCGAGAGCGACGGAATCCGCATCGAATCCGCCCGGGGCAAAGCTGGGAGGCGATTGAAAGGTTCCGTCTCCATTGCCCAGTAGTATCGTTACGGTTCCGCTGCAATTGCCATTGGTTTGGCATTGATTGACGATCGCCAAATCAGTTCTTTTGTCTCCATTCCAATCACCAACACCCAGAGATTGAGCAAAGACCCCATCGGAAATGTAGCTCTCCCCGGGCTGAAAGGTTCCATCCCCGTTCCCGATGAGGACGCTCACACTGCCCACACCGCAATTGCCGAGAATCTGACACTGATTGGCCAGCACCAGATCCGTCCGCCCGTCTCCGTTGAGATCGCCGACGGCAACTGACGCCGTATTATTTCCTCCGGAAGCATAGTTCTGCGCGGTCTGGAACGTTCCGTCACCGTTTCCCAACAGGACGCCCACGCTGCCGTTGCTGCACTTTCCACTGCTCTGGCATTGGTTGGCTACCACCAAATCTGTGTTCCCGTCATCGTTGAAATCGCCGGCTGCCACCGACACAGCTGAATAGCCTCCAGAAGCGTAGATCTGCGCGGCTTGAAACGTTCCATTTCCGTTTCCCAGCAGTACGCCAACGCTCCCATTGCAGTTCCCACTGCTTTGGCACTGGTTAGCAACGACCAGATCAATTTTTCGGTCCTGATTGATGTAGCCGGCCACCACTGAGAGGGCCGTTAGGCCTCCGCTGGAGTAGCTCTGTGCGGATTGAAAGGTCCCATCCCCGTTTCCCAGCAGCACACTCACAGCGCCGCTGGCGCAAGTGCTATCCAGACACTGATTAGCCACGATCAGGTCCAGATTTCCGTCTCTATTCACATCCGCCATCGTTACCGACGAGGCCACGACGCCGCCCGAAGAATAGCTCTGCACGACTTGAAACGTCCCGTCTCCGTTTCCCAACAGAATGCCGACAACACCGTTCGCGCATTGGGTGGCACTCTGGCAACCGTTGGCCACGATCAAGTCAGCCTTCCCATCTTTGTTCACATCGCTCACCGCCACCGCGAACGCTTCAGATCCCCCGGAAGAATAGGTCTGAGGGGCCTGAAAAGTTCCATCGCCGTTTCCCAGCAGGACGCTTACAGCGCCAGCGTCGCAATTATTGTTCGGACACTCATTGGCCACTACGAGATCGAGTTTCCCGTCTCCATTGAAATCCCCAACCGCAACGGAAAAAGCGTACACACCCCCGGAAAGATAGGTCTCCGGATTGAAGAAGATGGGATTGTCAGTCGGAAAGTTCGGATTGGACACCGTACTGTGGAATCTTCCGCGATGGCGGCTGTGCCTGGACAACGCGAAGAAAGGAACCTTGCCTGCATCGGAGGACATTGCCGACTGATTAACGTTCGAGAATGTCGCTCCCCGATATGATTCCGGAAGCTTCTCACCCGAAGTAGTCAGGAAAGGGAAGAGGACGGGACTAAGCAACAGGAGAACAGTCGGGACAACCCGAGCTGATGAGAAGGGTTTTACAGCCATCTTACATCTCCCCACGAATGTAATGCTGTGGTCTGAAAAAAGGGCCGAGGGTTTACGAGTGCCCTGCCGAGCGGCTCACCCTGGCTGCGAGCGCAGCCATTCTACGCTGCTCTTCGGGAAAATTGTTGCTGTGATGAACTAGTGAGTATTCGGCGGCCGGTCGGCAGCCTTGAGAGCTAGTCTAGTGGGGCGCACCGGAGACAGCGGAAGGATCCGGCAGCGTTGAAGTTTCGCCGGGACCGCGGGAATTCGACCGGTTCACGCCGGTGATTTGATAGTCGGTGTAATCAATGGTCAGGACGGCTTTGCCTCCCATCCGGACCTGGGTCTCAGACTCGTTGTGTGCAGGAAGCCAGAAGCCTCCGATCTTGGCCCAACGATACTCGATCTGGGTGTGGCTGACCCATAGGGAAGGATTCTTGGCGGGCTCGCCTTGCATACGGGCTACGGCGAAATCCTTGGCGTCGACCCAAAGTTTCCCACGGTAGAGATACTTGCTCTTACCCTTGGGAGTTGCTTCGAGGACATAGAAATCTCCGCTGGGCGTGTGCTCGGTCCCAGCTAACGTAAAATCGTAATTCTTCGGGCTGATTTCCAGCTCTCTGCGGTTTTTTTCTTCCTGGGCCTCCTGTTCGCTGCTCAGCAGCTTCAACAACACACGGTTGGTCAGCAACTTTGAACCGGTCTCGAAGAGGATCTTGAATTCTTTCCGATCCGGCGCAGTGTAAATCGCTTCCACTTGCATTCCGGCTTCGTGGCTGCCGAAGAGTCCGTGATACTCCAAATGGTACACTCGCTTCCCGCGATATCCGCGCAATGTCTGGGATCGCTGGGTGTTCGCCGCCATCAGTCTTTGCACGATTACGTCCGTCGGAAGGGGCGGAGGCGTGTGTAGATCTGCGTCGGCAAAGCTGAAAGTGGCTAGGGCGGCTAGCAGAAACACGCTGGCCTGGGTTCGGAAGTCCAAACCGTACTGCTCGACGCGCCGCAATCGGGGCCGGTCCGAAGAGTAAGGAAAAATTCGCAGAGATTTTCAATCTACCATATTCAGCTGGGGATTGAAGTGACGGAAGGCCGGGAGCGCTTCGACGCTGAGACCTTGGCTCTAGGCTTGAGGGAAAAAAGCCCTGTCCACTTAGCATTGGCGTCAGAGTTTGCTCCACGCCGACCTTCTCCGTGCGCGATGCGGCCGTCCTCCGCGACTCCAGCGACTCAGGATTTTGTACTTGGCCTCACCAAGAACTAAAGGTGACAGGAGCCGCAGAGTACACGGGTAGCAAATCGAATTTCTAAGTGCGGAAACCTCGTCCAATTTATCGTACCGCGGCCAGTTGGGTACGCAACTTGTGAGTCGCGCGGAACAAAGTATTCTTGATGGTGCCTTCGCTCGTGTTCAGAATGCCGGCGACGGTTCGCAACCGCAATCCGTGATAGTGCTTCAGCTCGAACACCATCCGCTCGCGTGGGGACAGTCTTTGCATGGCGCGCCCAATATAGCCTCGTAGCTCGCGGCTTGCCATGTTGCGCTCCGGGCTGGCCCCGGCCCGCTGATCGGCAATGCGGTCGATAACTGGCTCCTCCTCACCGTCGGATGAAATCGTAGTAGTCAGGTCCCGATAACGAGACGATCGCTTGCGCAAGTGGTCGAGACACAGATTGGTCACGATGCGGTAGATCCACGTGTAAAAAGAGCACTCAAACCGGAAGCTGCCAATGTTGATGTAGGCACGCAGGAAGGCCTCCTGATAGATGTCTTGGGCATCTTCCTGGGACCCCGTTAGGTGAACCGCCAAGCGGAGCACGGGACGATCATATTGGCGCACCAGTTCTTCGAAAGCGGCCGCATCGCCCAGCTGAGCTCCCCGGATGAGTTGGGTGTCATCTACGCGAGCTGGACCAACCTTGTCTCGACGCTGGACTCGAATCTGTAGAGCGTTTTCCACGTTTCATCTCCGCAACAACACTTCAGCCGACGAACTTATACCCCGTCCCGTGCACCGTGAGAATGAATCGAGGTTCTTCCGGCTTAGGCTCGACCTTCTGCCGGAGGCGCACGATGTGTGCGTCCACGGTTCGCGTAGTCGGAAAGCGATCGTATCCCCAAACATCCTCGAGCAGCCGGTCGCGGCTCAGGGTTTCTCCCGGGTGAATGAGAAAGTACTTCAAAAGCTCGAACTCCTTCGATGAAAAGTCGAGAGCGTGACCCTTGCGCGATACCTGGCAACTGCGCAAATTCACTTCCACCTCGCCGAAGGAATATTTCTCGTCGGTCTTGGGAGCGATTCGCGCACGACGCAACACGGCTTTCACCCGCGCCAGCAACTCCCGAATGGAAAACGGCTTGGTGACGTAGTCGTCAGCGCCCAACTCAAGTCCAACCACTTTGTCCACTTCCTGTCCGCGAGCGGTGAGCATAATGATCGGAATCGAAGGCCGTTTGGCCTTGAGCTGCTTGCATACGTCCAACCCACTCATCCTCGGCATCATGACGTCGAGGATGACAAGGTCGGGCGACTCCGCGATCGCGCGCTCCAAACCCGCCACGCCATCGCCCGCGGTGATGACCTGATGTCCCTCGAATTCGAAGTTGTCGCGCAAGCCAGCCACCATGTTGGGCTCGTCTTCGACAATCAGAATTTTGGCCATGCTTTTAATCCCCGCCTACGCCAACGCTGCCTTGGGCGCGTTCGCCCCCAAAGCTACGGGCAGATTGATGGTGAATTTGCTGCCTCGCCCGGGTACGCTATCCACCAAAACCTCTCCACCATGCGCTTGCACAATGTGACGAACTAATGCCAGCCCTAAACCGCTGCCCTTGGTGTTGTGAACCAGCGGATCGCCCACTCGATAGAACTTGTCGAAAATCTTCTGTTGCTCGCCCTGGGGAATCCCGATGCCATGGTCCACGACTTCGAGTTTGACCGACCCGTTGTCGCGGAACAAGTTGACTCCGATATATTTCTGGTCCTGTGAATACTTGAGCGCGTTGTTGACCAGATTTAACAGGGACCGCGCCATGGCCTCGCGATCGACGCTGAGCGGTGGCACATCTTCGGCGATCTTTTCCTCGAAAGCAAACCCGCTCTGCTCGATCTGGTAGCGATAGGATTCGAGGGTGTTTCGCACCAGTTCGCGCATATCAGTCTGGCGGAAGTCATATTCCTTCCGGCCAGCTTCGATCCGCGAAAAATCCAGGATGTTATTGATCAGCGCGGTGAGACGCTCGCTCTCCTTGCGAATGATGCTGTAATACTCCTGATATTTGTCAGGCGATTTCAGCCTTCCCATCTCCAATGTTTCCGCGTACAGCCGGATCAGCGAGAGCGGCGTCCGCAACTCGTGCGAAACGTTTGAAACGAAATCCGACTTCAATCGCGCCAGCGCCATCTCGCGCGAGATATTTCGATGAGTCATAATGATCCCACCAGTAAGCAGCAGCGAGATGGCGCCAAGAATCAAAAAGCTGGTATGAACAAAGTGCTGGCCTAACGCGGCCAGCGTGGTCCCGCGCAGCTTGATGGCGAGAGTCAGGCCAGGGAACGCCCCCTCCAGGTTGCGTTCCACCTCGGGTTCACCGCCGTCCCATCCCACCGAAGCCACCATTGGCGCGGATTCGTGCCGGGAATGGATCATCATGACAACGTGGTTCCTCTCGCCTTTTTCTTCCTGGTGGCTTAAGAGCGTCTCCAGCATTTCGGGAAAGAACCGGTCGCCCAGGTACTCCGCATCGAACACCAGTCCGCCAATCGCCTTGTGCCCTCCCCAGGTGTCCTTCGCCAGGAAAATAGCACCGGATTGGTACAAGCGCTTTTCACCGCGTGGAACCCAATTGGGGAAGAAGTAGTAAGGCTTACCCTTCTTCGACATTTCCTCCAGAGTCTTGACTTCATCCCTGTAATCAACCTGCATCCATCCGCGGGTCATGCTGGAAAAATCGTCCGCCTCGGTGCGAAACGAAGAATCCTTAAGCCGTGACGGCTGGGAACGGAACGTCAATCCCGATCCCGGTTCATAGATGAAGATATGGGCAATATGCGGGTGGGTGGCGAGAATCCTGTCCATCGTTTCCACGCAAGCCTCGCCGGCACTGGGGAGTTGGCTGCGAAGATCGTCGGCAAGGTCGTAGGCCTTTTGGTTGATTTCCTTCTCGGAAATCGCCAGCACCTGGTTGAAATCGCGCTGGAACGCTGCCTCCACGCCTCGATCACGCTGGATCGCAGTCAAATGAACCACACTCAAGATGACGAGGGCAGCGGCGGGCAGGACCACGGCGAGCTCCAGGGTCAGCATCAACCGGGTTCGCTCGTTCCATCGCCGCTTCGATTTCATCATGATTCCTAGTTCCACTAATACTGCATAAGCTCGAATGCAAACATAGTTGAACAGGCAAAGGGATGTGTCAATCCGGGGTAAAAACAAGTAAAAAGTTGTGAACTGATTAATTCCTGGGGTACCTGGAGAAAAGAGACTACGGCAATCTGAAGTTCACCGTCACGTAAGTCTCGGCTTCGACGGCTATTCCGTTTCGAAGGTAGGGTTTGTAGCGCCATTGCTTGACGGCTTTCACCGCTGCTTGCCCAAGAAGCAAGGAGCCATCCACTAATTTCAAATCCCGAATGTTACCGTCTTTGCCAATCCAGGCCTGCAATATCACGGCACCTTGGAGACCGGCCTTCAAAGCCTGTTCCGGATAGCTAGGCGGGACTCTCTGCAAGAGCAATGCCTGGGACAAATCTTCAGACAGGCTCACTGGTTCCACCAGGCTAAGCAGAGAGGGAGAGCGCCTGAGGCTTAGGTTTCGAACTGCACCGGCTTCCGGTTGCGGCATGGTTAAGCTCTCCGGAATCAAAACTCGCGAGTCAGCTGTGGGAAGATTTGAGCTGGCCTGCAGTGTTTCTGCGGGGGCTGTCGAAATTTGTTCCGGTAAGAGCATCGCGTGGCGAATCTCGCGCACCCCCGAAAACTGATAACTACCGGACCCGGAGCGCTGGAAGCTGCGAGCTTGGGCCGTCGCAGCGGAGTCCGCGCTACCATCACTTAGGGGTGACAGTGGCTTGGTTGAGTTGGTTTCCAGAGCTTTTTTATAGGCAGTGGCGACGCTCGCAAATACACTTTGAACCCGCAAAGGCTGGCCAAAGTTGTAGCCAACAAAAACGAAAGCCAAACTCAATATGCCTCCCCATAAGAACCTGCTACGGCTGTATCTTTTGACTTCGCCAGATCCAGGCTCGCCGCGTTTCCGCTGGTTCAAGGAGCGGAACAGTCCCCGATCGAGGGTCGCAAATGAAAGATTCAGCCGCGCGGCCGTCATCCCGTAGCTATAGCCCGGTGCTGGGGAGGGCTCAACCGGCGGTGGGGCTAAGGGCGTGGGGGAGGGCTGCTGAGGCCGCTCTTCAATATCAACATCCTGTGCAATGGCCGTAGAGGGACTTGCTTCCTTCGGATGAGCAAAATCACCTCTGGCGACCCAAGCCCGCAAGCAACCCAGAAAACGGTCGTTGCTAAGCAAGGCATACTTGACCTGATCCGGGACGAACGGTTTGGTCAGTACGAGGTCAGGACTGTCCGGCGCGGTCGAAGGGGCGGACGTCCCGCTGCTGAGAGCAAGTGTGAAAGCTGCCTTATTTAACTTCAGTTTACGCGCGTTCGCAAGCAGAAACGCTGCCTCCGGCCCGCTGTCCCAATCGGCCACAACGACGTCAAAGCTTCGGCCCGTAAGCCACTCAACGGCGGTAAAGACGTCCGGGCAGGGCTCAATTTCCAACTCGAGTTCTCTTAGCGCCTGAATCAACCGGCGCGAGCTTTCCTCGTCAGAAGAGAACAAAAGCGAGACTGGTGACATCAACTATCAGGCTAAATTTCAGACGTGCAGGTGACAAGTTACGAACTACCACCCTTGTGCTATGTCAGAGGACGGGGTAACCGGCGAGTCGATTACCTGTACTATTGCACTACCCGTGCGAGGCAAACAAGCGTTGCCATTGACTTCGCTGGACGCATAGAATTCTGTGTACCGAAGATGAATACAATGTGATCAGTGACTAAGCTGCAGCACATGGCTGATGGAAAGAGGCTGATTGAAGAAAGTCATTGCGATGTATCCAGGCTCGTTCGACCCACCGACTAACGGGCACTTGGATTTGATCGCGCGGGGTAGCAAGATTTTCGATGAGCTGGTGGTGGCTATTTTGCGCAATGCGGAAAAGGCTCCCCTGTTCAACTTGTCCGAGAGGCTGCTCATGCTGGAGGCGATGACTGCGGACTTCAAGAACGTGCGCGTGGAGACCTTCGACGGCCTGATGGTGGACTATGCAGCCAAGGTCAAAGCCAGTGCCGTCCTGCGCGGGATTCGCGCCATCAGCGATTACGAGTACGAATTGCAAATGGCTTTGATGAACCGTAAATTACAGCCGGACCTTGAAACCGTATTCATGATGCCCGCTGAACAGTATTCTTACCTGAGTTCGAGGCTGGTTCGGGAAATCGCACAATTAGGGGGCTCGGTCAGAGACCTGGTTCCAGAGATGGTTGAACAACGGCTGAAAGAAAAGCTGGACCCAGCCATTAAACTGGCAAATGCCAGAAAACCGAAGTCGAGGAAACGAGAATGACTCCAGTTACGGAAGCGACTCTTGCATTAAGACTCACCGAGCGCATCAACCGCATCGAACCATCCGCCACGATGGCCGTGGTGGCCGAGGCCGACAAGCTTCGCCAGCAGGGGATCGACGTTGTGGATTTCGGAGCGGGCGAGCCGCACTTCGCCACGCCCCAGCACATCAAGGAAGCCGGCATCGCTTCGATCCAGGGCAACTTTACAAAATATACAGCGGTCAGCGGCACTACCGAACTGCGCGATGCTGTTGCCCATCGCCATGCCGTGGATTTCGATTCTGACTATCGGCGTGAAGAAGTAATTGCTTCAACGGGCGGCAAGCAGGCGTTGTTCAACGCTGTGCAGGTTCTGGTCGACCACGGGGATGAAGTCATTCTGCCGGTTCCGTACTGGGTTTCATTCAAAGACATCGTGCGCTATGCGGGAGGAAATTGCGTATTGCTCGAAACCGACGAAGCTCAAGGATTTCGAGTTACCGCGGAAATGATTGAACGTTGGATCACTCCGCGGACCAAGCTCATCATCTTGAACTCCCCCTCGAACCCTTCCGGAGCAGTGATGTCGCCGGAGAATCTGACGGAAGTAGTGCGCCTGGCACACGAGCGCGGCATCTGGGTAATTTCCGACGAATGCTACGTGTACCTGAATTACATGGCAAAGCGATTCTCCGTAGGATCTCTGCGCGAATTCCGCGAGCGCATGGTGATCGTCGGATCACTCTCGAAAACTTATGCCATGACCGGTTGGCGATTAGGATATGCGCTGGCGCCCATTCCCATCGTGAGCGCAATGCATAAGCTGCAGAGCCAATCCACGTCGAATCCGACTTCGATTGTGCAGAAGGCGGCAGTAGCGGCGCTGAAAGGGCCGCAGCAATGCGTGGCTGACATGCGTGCGGAGTACATCAACCTGCGCGATCACGTGGTCAACGGACTGCGGTCGATTCCCGAAGTGAAGTGCACCCTGCCCGAGGGCGCGTTCTATGCATATCCGAATGTGTCGGCATTCTTTGGCCGCAGCGGGGTAAAGTCGGCCTCGGATCTTGCGGGGAAATTATTGCGTGAAGCGCACGTGGCTACGGTTCCAGGCGAGGGCTTCGGAACCCGCGACCATATTCGTGTCTCCTACGCGACGTCGATCGCGGAACTGGACCGGGGAATGGAGCGAATGCGGAAGTTTCTCGCGGCCCTGTGACGCTCTGGATGTAGCGCCGCCGTCTCGGCCGCCTTCGTGGCGGCGTACTCGCCGCACTTCCGAGGGCAAGATGCCGGCGCTACAGGGCTTTATTCCTGCGAAGCAAATCTCTAGTTCTTTCTGCCACATGAATGACCTCTGTCCGCTGTTAATGTCGCCAGTTTTCGACCCACGTCCCTGGGGTACGACTGACTTATCTCCCATCTATCCGAATCATCGTTTCGCGGAGAAGATCGGGGAATCGTGGCTAACCGGAGACCACGGCAAGGTGGCAAATGGGCCTTTGAGAGGAAAGTCGCTTGCGGACTTAACCACACAATATGGACGGGAATTGGTGGGGGAAGCCGCAAAGGATTGCAGTCGCTTCCCATTGCTCACAAAGTTTCTGTTCCCCCATGAAAAGCTTTCGGTACAAGTCCATCCCGATGACGAAGCCGCACGCCGCGTCGGTCAACCCTGCGGCAAGACCGAGTGTTGGTACGTCGCTCACGCCAAGCCCGGGGCGCAGATCGCCCTGGGGCTGAAGCCAGCGGTTACGCGGGCTCAATTTGAACAAGCGATTCAGCAACAGCGCGCGGAGGACTTGCTGAATTGGATCAACATATTTCCTGGCGAAATGATTTATGTTGCGGGAGGAACTGTGCACACGCTGGGTCCGGGCTCGATCATCGTCGAAACCCAGCAGCAGTCGGACACGACCTATCGCTTATACGACTACGGCCGCCCGCGCGAGTTGCACCTGAAAGAAGGTCTGGCGGCGGTGAAAGAAAAAGCGGCTTCCGGGAAAGTTATCCGCCCTGCGCCTACTATGTTCAATAGCACTAAGAATCGCAGGTCACCGTTGGTTGCTTCGCCTTTTTTTGTAGTGGAGATGTTCGAATTGAAAAAGCCTCAAGATTTCCGAATCAGAGACGACGCCGGCAAGAGCTCAGTTCAAATCCTGGTTGCGATCGAAGGCTGTGCCGTGATCGAGGCAAGTGGCGCCGAACCGGTCACCCTGGCCAGGGGAGATGCAGTCGTTGTGCCGGCATCGATTGCCCACTTTCACGTGCGGCCTCAATGGACGGTGGAATTCCTGAAGGCCTCCTTGCCGGGGAACGCCGTGCCGGAGCCCGCAACCAGGATATAAGCGACAATGGGAAGAGAAGCGTGAATCCGTGGCGAAGACGAAATCCAATTTCTATCCTGTAATTCTCGCGGGCGGTCGTGGAACCCGCTTTTGGCCGTTGAGTCGCAAGCGCCGGGCCAAACAGTTGCTCGCGCTGGACGGCAAGCAGACCATGATCCAACAAACGGTTTCGCGCCTGCTGCCGCTCGCCCCGGCTAAGCATTTTTGGATTATCACCAATGAAGATTCGCAACGCGAAATCGCCCGCCAGGTTCCTCGGCTCAGCAGGACAAAGATTATTGCCGAACCGGTAGGGCGAAATACGGCGCCAGCCATTGGCTTGGCTGCTTTTATTTTGCTGCAAAGCGATCCCGACGCGGTAATCGGAATGTTCCCTTCGGATCACGTTATCGGAAACGAAAAACGGTATGGTCAGGTTTTGCAGGAGGGCATCAGAATCGCAGCCTCGGGCGAGAACACTGTGGTGCTGGGGATTCGTCCAATGCGCGCTGAGACGGGATACGGTTATATCGAAGTGGACTTGAAGAAGGAGCAGGAAGCCTACCGCGTCCGTCGATTCACCGAGAAACCCTATGCCGAACGTGCAGCCAGATTCCTCGAAGCGGGGAACTATTTCTGGAACAGCGGTATGTTTCTTTGGAGTGCGAGAACCCTGACCAACGCGTTGCGGGAGCATCTACCGAAAACCGCGCCGGTTCTCGAACAGATTGCGCAAACATTTGGCACGCGGAAGTTTGAAGCGACGTTTCGCCGGCTATATCCCAAGTGCGAGAACATCAGCATTGATTACGCCGTGCTCGAGCCGCGCTCATCCAAAGGGGAACAAAGTTCCAACATCTTCTGCCTGCCCGCAGATTTTGGATGGAGCGATCTGGGATCATGGACAGCCTTGCACGAGCACCACGTGGCCAAGGCACAGCCCGCGGACGGCAACCTGATTTCGGGAGCGTTCTTCACTCTCAATGCAGCGGGAAATTATATTATGGCGCCGGGCAAATTTGTGGCGGCGGTGGGTGTGAATAATCTCGTGGTCGTAGAGACAGGCGACGCACTTTTGATCACAACTCGCGAGCACGCACAGGACGTGGGCAAAATTGTGAAGTATCTGGATGAGAAAAAACTGCTCAAATTGGTGTAGCAGTCGTTGGTCGTTGGCCGTCGGTCGTTGGAAAAACAAAATAAGGATCCCTACCAACGACCAAGGACGAACGACCAACGACAAAGGCCTAATGACCACCCCGATTAAATTCGGCACCGACGGTTGGCGAGGCATCATCGCTGACGACTTCACTTTCGACAACGTACGCCGCCTCGCGGGTGCGATTGCTGCTTACGTTCTCAAAAACGAAGACGCGCGCCGCGGAGTAATTGTCGGCTACGATACACGTTTCATTTCACCGCAGGCAGCGCGGATTGCCGCGGAGGTTCTGGCTGCAGCCGGGGTTCCCGTCAAGTTGGCTAATGATTACACGCCAACTCCTGCAATCTCATTTGCCGTGAAACAACGCGGAGCCGCTGGCGGCGTGGTCGTCACATCGAGTCACAACCCATGGAACTGGAATGGCGTGAAGTTCAAAGGCAAGTTCGGCGGCTCAGGCACGCCGGTGATCATGAAAGCGATCGAAGACGAGTTGGCTGCCGGCACGATGCCCCGCGGTCGAGAAGCTGCAATTGAAGAAGTTGACTTGAAGAAACCATACATTGAAGCTATCAGCCGCTTCGCCGATCTTGAGGCGATCGCCAAGGCCAATTTCAAGTTCGCGGTGGATTCGATGTACGGCTCCGGGCGCGGTGTGCTGGCCGGCATTTTCACCGATCATGGCATTCAACACGTGACCATCCGGCAGGAACTGAACCCGCTGTTTCCGGACATTAACCCCGAACCAATTGAGCCACACGTAGCCATGCTGCAGCAAACCGTGGTGAAAGAAAGATGCGATGCGGGCCTTGCGACCGATGGCGATGCGGATCGTATCGGCGCCGTGGCCGAAGACGGCAGCTTTGTGGATTCTCACAAGATTATTTCCGTTCTCTTGCAGTGGTTGCTGGTGAGAAAGAAGTGGCCGGGAGAAGTGGTGCGTGCTTTCAACACCACGCGCATGATCGATCGAATCGCGGCAAAGCATGGCCGTAAAGTGAACGAGTGCCCCATCGGATTCAAGTACGCCGCTGACCTGATGATGCAACGCGAAATTGTAATCGGTGGCGAGGAATCGGGCGGCATCGGTTATTCGCGATTTTTGCCGGAGCGCGACGGTCTCCTCAACTCGCTGCTGCTGGCCAATGTGATGGCCGACGAACGGAAGCCGCTGGGCCAGTTGGTAGCGGATCTGCAGCGCGAGTACGGGCCGCACTACTACGGGCGGCGCGATTTGCACATCCCGGAGGATGTAAAGCAACGGGCCATCCAGCGAGCACGATCCGACGCAACCAACCGTTTAGGGAGTTATGGTGTCTTAAAAAAGGAGGGCCTTGACGGTATAAAGTTTTTCCTCGATGCGCCCACCAATGGCAACGGAGCTGAGGCATGGGTATTGTTTCGGGCCTCGGGGACAGAGCCGCTGTTACGTGTGTACTCGGAGGCTGCATCACCCGAATTGGTGAACGACATTTTGTCCAAGGCCGAGACATTCGTGAAAAGTGGTTAGGAGTAGCAGTCGCGCGCCACCCACCGTTCACTGCACTTTTGGGTCTCGCATTCGATGCGACCAAGTACGATAATCAAAACTACAGATGAGCAATGCGATCGCCACCATGCCTACTCCAACCGATTCGCCTGAAGCGCGGCGATATAACTCCATTCGGAGATGGCTCGGTATCGCCGATTTTGTTCTTGGCCTGCTCTTCCTCGTCGTACTTTTGATGACGGGATGGAACGGCACGCTCCGCGATTTCGCCATGCATGGAGCTTACGATCATTACACCCTCGCGGTTTTTCTTTACGTCGTGATGCTCATGCTAATTGGCAAACTGCTCGGACTGGGGTTGGACTACTACGGATTTCGAGTGGAGCATCGATACAATCTTTCCAATCAAAGGTTGGGCGCGTGGCTTTGGGACGAGACCAAGGGATTCATGGTCGGCGCGGCACTGGCGTCGGTTGTGGCCGAACTGCTCTACTTCATTATTCGTGAGTTCCCGCAGCATTGGTGGCTGATCGCATGGGCTGCGTTCCTGGGATTGTTCGTGCTGATGGCCCAGCTTGCTCCCGTGGTGCTGTTTCCCATCTTCTATAAGTTCGAGCCACTCGACAATGACGATTTGAAATCCCGCCTCGTAACCCTGAGTGAACGTGCGGGAACGCGAGTGCGCGGCGTCTACAAATGGAATCTCTCGGAGAAGAGCAAGAAAGCGAATGCGGCGTTGACTGGACTTGGCAACACGCGACGTATCATTCTCGCTGACACACTGCTCGAACATTACTCCGCCGACGAAATTGAGGCCGTACTGGCGCATGAGCTGGGACATCACGTTCACCGGCACATTCTGAAGAGCATCGCGGTGCAGGCCCTGGTCACAATAGTGGGATTCTGGGCGGCAAATTGGGTGCTGCACTATGCGGTGGAACGAACCAACATGTTTGTCACGGTCTCCGACTTCGCCAATCTACCGTTGCTGGTGCTGGTTTCCACCGTGCTGTCGTTCCTCTTACTGCCGGCTCTTAATGCGTATTCCCGCTATAACGAGCGCCAGGCTGACCGTTACGCATTTGAGTCCATCGCCAGCGTCGAGCCGTTCATTTCATCCATGAATAAGCTGGCCGACCAGAATCTGGCCGAGCGATCTCCCGCGCGGTGGGTGGAATGGTTTTTCCAATCGCACCCCGCGATTTCGCGGCGGGTGGATGCCGCCGAGGCTTGGGCGAAGTTGCAAACGCAGTCCGCATCTCAAAACTAGAATCTGTAGAGATGGGCTTGCTACGTTTCCCGCTGCCTGAGAGTTTCTTCTACGCGGCGCAAATCGTCTTCGGTATCGACCCCGACCGCGTCGTACGGAGTTTCTCCCACCTGAATCGGAATTCCGTTTTCCAGGAAACGCAACTGCTCAAGCCGCTCGCTGCGTTCCAATGACGACTCGGGCAGCGCGCAGAAGCGGTCGAGCACTGACTTGCGATAGGCGTAAAAGCCAAGATGCTTGAAATAATTGGGGCTCGCGCCGTCACGGTCGTAGGGAATGGTGGCGCGCGAAAAATACAGCGCCTTTCCCGCGGCATCGGTGACGACCTTCACGGCATTGGGATTGTTGATGTCCTCTGCTGACGCCGGCGTCTTTAACGTCCCGACCTGAACGTGGGGATCTTTCATCAGGTCGAGTAGCGCCGCAATTTGCTCGGGACGGGTCATTGCCTCGTCTCCTTGCACGTTGACGTAAATATCCGCCGCGATGGAATCTGACACTTCGCGCACACGTTCAGTGCCGCTGCGATGTGCTGCGGAGGTCATGCGCGCATTGAATCCATGTTGACGGCAGAGCCGCATGATCTCGTCTGAATCCGTGGCAACGATGACGTCTTCCAACAGCGGCGAGGATCGGACGCCTTCGTACACGCGGGCAATTAGAGGTTTCCCGGCTATCTGTCGCAGCATTTTTTTTGGCAGGCGCGTCGATGCCAGCCGCGCAGGGATGACCGCAATGGCTTTCATGTCATCAGTGTCAATTTTCTGCTTGCGGGTTGCAATAGGAGATTCGGTGCCTTATTTTCGCGGTATAAGAACGACCGCAACGGTTGCGCTCCGACCCAGCTAGGATTGATGTTTCGCACTATTTCCGACGGCAACCAGGAAAATTGCGCTCTTGCCTTCGGCGTGTGGAGAGAAGAAGTGGGTCACGTCATCGTCGTAGAAGGTGAGGCCAGTGGCGCCCAGGTGCCGGGCGTAGGCTGCCAGATAGAGCTTGCCGCCGAGGATACCAGCTTCGAGTTGCACGGCGCGATATCCGCGGTTGCCGAAGCGCTGCAAAATCGGACGCAAATCCGCCAGGAAAAAAATGTCCACGGCGGCGTCAGCAGGCAACTGCTGTTCTAGTCCTAAATACCCGGCCTGCTCGCGGAATTTCCCCTGCTTCAGACGCTCGAGCAATCCACGGTCGCGGTGAAAGACATATGCTCCGGCTTCGAGGCCGTTCACGGCGTGGACAATTAGATAGAGGTGGTTGAACTGAATTCCCGTCGGATCAAGGAAGTCAGCGGGCACACCGCGCGTGGCTCGATCTAGCACGGTCGAGAGCTGTGGCAGACTGATCGGCGTGCGGGCAAACTTGCGGCTCGAACCACGCCGTAAGATGACCTGCTCGATGGCGTCGCGCGGCATTTCGTCTTCAGATGAAGGTTGGAGCTGAACGACTGGCCCGGTAGGGAGTGGCAAACTGCTGAGGGGAGTGAGACCTCGCCAGGCGGCAACTTCTTCTGTCGCATGCAAGGAAGAGGCAGCATGCATTTCGCGCATGAGTGGATAGTCAACTTCGGTCCGAGAAAGGGGAACAGTTTCGAGGTTGAGAGCAGGAATTTTCTCGCGAGATTGCGAAGGAGCCTCGGGCCCGTTGCCCAAAGCGACCAATGAGAAGGCCACCTCACGCTGCGAATCGATATCCAGCAGACCATTCACCGTCTCGTCCACGAAGCCGCACACCACCTTGGCGGGCAAACCAAGAGCGGTGGCGACAGCCAGCAGGTTTGCGAGCAGGGTGCCATTGTCCCAACCGAAATGGCGGTATGTGCGAGCCTGATACTTCCATGCGTTGCGCCAGTACGTGCAGGTGCAGACGATGGTCAGCGGCGCGTGAGCGATGGCCGCCTCAGCGCCGCTGGCTTCGACCAGAACGCCACGATAGTCTCCAGCACGCAGCTTGCGTAGGCCGAACTCAGCGGGGGCGAACTGGTAGACACCCGCTGGAAGCCCGGCAAGGTCGCCGCAAACTAAATAGAGTTCGACTTCATAGAGCGCTCCAGTGCAAGCGGCCGCGCGAAAATATATTTCGCCGCCGGAATATTTCCTCTGTCGCGTGATGCCGGCGGAAAGATAGAGGAGTTGCGCCACTGCGTTTAAATCCGGTGCGGTGTGGGTTAGGGCGGGGAGGCTTTCAGCAATGGCAGAAAGGGCAGCTACCGCGGTCTGCCGCATCTCGTCGGGCAAACGCAACGGCTTCAGCGCTGGGTAGATCTTGAAAGGCAGGGGTTGGTTAGAAAAGTCCAAGAAATGCGCGTTGGCCCGGACGCTGGCATACGAATGCTTGGTTGCCTCGTGGTATGTCAGAGCGACTTCGGAATTGTGGTTGTCCGGCATAACGATGATATGGGGCTATTGACCTGAGCTGGATTGCTGATGGGTTACTTTGTACAGGTCGCTGGTCGACGCGTTTAGAAGATCGCGAAGCACCACCACTTCCGCCGTAATGCCGGTTCGAAGCGCTGGATCGGCATCAGGAGCGAAGAGCGGAGAATGATTGAATGGAAGCTTCGTTCCGGCGATTTTAGCTTCGGCATATTTCTGCGGATCGGCTCCGCCCAATGCAAAATAGAACGATGGGATGCCCTGTTCAATGAAATAGGCGTAGTCTTCAGAGGTGGTGGTAGGCTCGGCGGTTGCGACGTTGTCTTTGCCCAGCGCTACACTCAGTGTGCTCCTGAGCCGCTGAGCGAGCGCGGGATCGTTGTACACCGCATCCGTTGCCTCGTATTGGTCGATCGAAGGTTCACGCTGCACGCCTGCTGCATCAGCTTCGGCCTTGGTGATGCGCGCAATGGCAGCGAGAATCTGTTTGCGAACTTCGGGCTTGTAAGCCCGCACCGTGAGTCCGAGCTCGGCCTGGTCGGGAATGATGTTATTTTTTGTGCCCGCCTGAATGTACCCCACGGTGACTACGGCCGCATCTCCGGGCTTGACCTCGCGCGAAACAATAGTCTGCAAGGCGAGAATCGTTCTGGCAGCGATTACGATCGGATCGACGGTGTTATGCGGAGCAGCGCCATGCCCACCCTTTCCATAAATCGTGATGCGTAACGAGTTCGCACTCGCTTGAGAATAGCCCGAAGCGACTGCGACCTTTCCGGCGGGAAAGTCGTTGCCAACGTGCAGGGCGACCCCGACGTCCGGTCTCGGGAAGCGTGTCAGCAAGCCGTCTTCGATCATCTTCTTTGCGCCGGAAATCGTTTCCTCGGCAGGCTGGCCAATCAGCATCACGGTTCCGTGCCAACGGTCTTTGCTGTGCGCCATCACCGCTGCAGTTCCGATGAGGGATGCCATGTGCAGATCGTGCCCGCAAGCGTGCATGACGGGGACATCGCGTCCCGAGTCATCTTTGGCATGGACCTTGCTGGCGTAAGCGAGGCCAGTCTTTTCTTCGACGGGAAGCGCATCAAGTTCGGTGCGAAGCATAATGGTTGGGCCGGGGCCGTTCTTAAGGATGGCAACGATCCCGGTTCCGCCGACATGCTCGGTGACGTCGTACCCGAGACCGCGTAGACGGGCAGCCAATTTCGCTGCCGTTTGTGTTTCGTGGGTGGAGAGTTCCGGATTCTGGTGCAAATCCAGATAGAATGTTTGCGCCTCAGGAAAAACGGCGTCGACTTCCGTAGACGTAGCGGGAGTTTGCGCAAAAACCGAAGAAGCCAAAGTCGCCAGAAGCATAGCCCATTTCATAGTGGAGGGATAATATCTGTAATCTTGGACTGGCGGCAAATCAATGGCAAGGCGGCTTACGGAAGCTCATACGCTTACTTGTCAGGAAAGTAAAATGCCTCGGGAGCGGGCCGATACACGCGAATCATCCACAAGGGACGCCGAAGATTACCGGGAGCCGGGGCCGCGCGACACAACTGCAACCAGCGGCGATACTCTTCGTGAGCCAGGTTTGTATCCACAAAAACATCTCCGTAGCGATCCTCGGCGCGCGCCTTGCTCACCGTGACCTTTTGATGCCAGCAGTGCTGTCCACTAATCGGGTCAGGCTGGACTGGGAAAGTTAGGTTTTGATGCACACCCGCATCTTCCCAATGAATACGCGATGAGTCGGGGTCGTTGCTCTCGAAGGGCCGAATGCCGTGAATCTGCCGCATCATCCACTGGCCAGGCTCGACCTGCTTCAGATCGACTAGCGCAGTGGACCAGCGTTCCCCGCCAAAGTCTTCTTTCAGACGCCAGCGCCCGAGGTGGTGGGAACAGGCAATAATGCCGGGACGCATTCCTTCCGTCGCCCAGACCCTGTCGACGAAGTAGCCGATGGCAGTTTGAACTCGCACCAAGTCGCCGGTGACAACTCCTAATCGCGAGGCGTCCCGGGGATGCAACCAGACTGGATTCTTGTGCGAGATTTCGTAGAGCCACTTCGCGTTGCCCGAGCGGGTATGGATCAGTGTGGGCAGGCGGAACGTGGGTAGAAGAAGCATTTCGCCTTTGGCAGCGTCGATGTTGTCGCGATGGACGTGGCTTTTTATGTAGCCGGGGATCGAATGCTCCGGCCAGTGCCAGTCTTTCAGCGTCTTCGAATAAAATTCGAGTTTGCGCGACGGGGTCGGAAAACCGGCGACCGCGCTGCCATCGACTTGAACTCCGATCGGGGCTCCGTTCTTCTTTATTACACTCGTGACCGGATCGACCGCGCTGTCCTGCAGCTCTTCTGGCTTGAGAGCTTTCCGGTGCAATTCGTAAATGTTGTTTTCAACCAGGAATGCGCCGTATTTACGCATGTAATCGAGTGGTGTGAGGCCTTCGCTGACAGCCGCCTGAGGTAGGCCCGGAACGCTGTTCTCAAAGATCCAGCGGTAATACTCGTCGATTCTGAGCTTTTCTCCCGGCCGGTAGGGCGACTCAAAGTACCGTCGGATGCCCATCAATCCATCGGGATCGACACGCCACGACAACTCAATCCAGAATTCGTCTTCTTCCCAGACCTCGCCCAGTCCGGCTTCGCGGTGGGCTTCATAGGTGAAATTGAATTTCTTGCCCTGCTTCTCTAACGCCAGACGCAGCACCGGTTGGCGGAAACCGATCCAGCGGGCGGCATGGGTCTCCTGGCTCATCAGGTCGTGACGCTCCGAAGCATGGCCCATGGGTAGAACGTAATCGGCAAACCACGCAGTTTCACTCCAAGTCGGAGTGAGACACGCATGGCGCTCTACTATGCTCTCGTCGGTCAGCACCTCGATCCAACTCAGACCATCGGGATTGGTCCACACCGGGTTATAGACGCGGGAAAAATAGAGCACGAGTTTGCCACGGCCTTCTTTGAGGAAGTGCGGCAGCAGGAAACTCATTTCGAAAAATGCCAGCGGATACTCACGCGCCCACATCAACTCGTTCCATGCATTTGGCGGCGGCGGCATCATGGGCGGCGTGGGAATGTACTTGTTCCACGCACTGGGAGAAGTGCCACCCGGAGTTCCCACTGCGCCCACCAGTACGGCAAGGAATTCCAACGCCCGCGCCACCTGCCATCCTCCGAGATTGCCAGCCGCAGCGTTTCGCCAGACATGCGTGCTCAGTGTGGAACCAGCGCGGGCTGCTTCCCGCGCCACTTCGACAATCATGCCGGCGTCAGCCCCAGATTCTTGCGCGGCGAATTCAGGTGTGTACTTCGCGTAAGTTTGCTTGATCACTTCTACGAACGTTTCGAATGTTTGCGGCTTGGTGGAATGCTCATCGCGCAAATACTCCTCCCAGTTCACCCAGCTGAGGACGAACTCGTGATCAAACAGATCCTCCTGAAGCAGCACGTTACACATGGCAAGCAGCACCGCCGATTCGCTCCCAGGCCAAGTTGAGAGCCAGTAGTCGGCCTTCGACGCGGTGTTCGAGAGTCGAGTGTCGATGACGCAGACTTTTGCTCCATCCATCTTGCCGTCGATGATCCGCTGCGCATGAGGATTGAAGTAGTGTCCAGCCTCGAGATGCGAACTCAGCAAGAGGATGAAGCGTGCGTTCGAGTGATCGGGTGAGGGACGATCAAAACCGTGCCAGAAGGCATAACCAGTGCGAGCTCCAGCGGAGCAAACGTTCGTGTGACTGTTGTGTCCGTCGATGCCCCAGGCGTGCAGCACGCGCTGGTTGTAAATGAGTTCATGCCCCGGCCGCCCGACGTGGTACATGATTTCGTTCTTCCGCCCCTCCTGTAGAGCCAGTCGGATGCGCGACGCCAGGTCATCCAGCACTTCGTCCCAGCTCACGCGTTCCCATTTTCCTTCTCCCCGCTTGCCGGTTCGGCGCAGCGGATAAAGAATGCGTTCAGGATCATTCACCTGATTGATGGTCGCAGGACCCTTCGCGCAGTTACGGCCCCGGCTGCCGGGATGCGCGGGGTTGCCCTCGAACTTCTGTACCCGCATCTTGTCCTTATCCACGTATGCCAAAAGTCCACAGGCAGCTTCGCAATTGAAGCAAATGGTGGGTATCAGAGAATAATGTTTTTCGACTTTCTCCGGCCACCGCGTCGGATCGTATTCAGTCCAATTATCCCAACGATCGGATGGAGGATAGCTGGAAAGTGGTTCGTCCAAGTCCAACGCTTGCGGGTTCAGTGGTAGGTGGTCTTTCATAGATGTCTAATCAGCTGAGCGGAACCGATTGTCCTGCCTTGACCCACAGAATTTCATAACTCCAAACGCCAGCCAAGGCGAGTACCGCCGCTGCGAACTCGATAGCGATTGGGACGTCAGTCGCTACCATCGCGGCTAGAATAATTGGAGCGACCAGCCCGGCGCCGATGAAGGTCCAAAAACTTCGGCTCAACCGTCCCCTGATCAGCACCTGGGTAGCAATCCTTGCATCTTCGCCCATGTGAGGAAGAAAAATCTCACCAATGATCATGGCCAAATTCACGCTCATTGAAATGAGGAGGATCAGGGTTGCCCGACTCAGAGTTTCGGGCGGTGTGCCCATCAGGATCCCTGCAATCAATATCGTACCCGAACCTGCAACTAACGACTGGACTAACAAGTGCCACAGGAAAAGCGGGCTCTGCCACAGATCGCGCCCTTTGGCTTGCGCAAAAAGAAATGCCGAATAGCACGCACTAGCAACTGCGAACGCGGCTGCAAACCAACGCAAACCGCCTGGTACGGAGCCGCCGAAAACTCCAAACAGCAACCATGCGACCCCAAGCGCGCCGTAGGCAAGTAGAAAATAAGTTCCAAGGACCAGCCAAGACCGGAAGTTCGGCTTAGTAATAAGGTAGAAGAAGCGGTCGGGACGCTTCAGGTCGAAAATGAGCAGAACGCCGGTTGCCACGAGGCCGACAAGCGCCACACTCGGGCAAACGACATTGAATAAGGTCGAAGCGGTCTGGTTCGCCAAACTCAGCAGAATCGTCGCGACCAGCAGCACTCCTGCGGCAATCGCCTTCGTCCACAAGTAGGCGGCAATCTTCCAGCCCCAGGGCGCGGGGTGGGGCACATCGTAGACTTCACGCGCCAAGGCGCCAACGAGATCGATCCCGTTATTTGTTGCTCCGGCTTCGAATGGTTCATCCCTCCGATCGGCCGCGAAATACGTGTCGTGCCGCGAGATCCGGCTTGGTTCGAGCAGATCGCCTTCGATGCCGACGTAAAACAGTTTAGGCTGCGTGCCCTTCTGCGGCTTGCGCACCGAAACTTTCTTGTTCGCCACGCTGCGACTGACTTTACTGCCAGGGTTATCCAGATCCCCAGCCAGAATCGCCTGCGTGGGACAGACGATCACACACGCCGGTTCGAGACTCATCTCCACCCGGTGTGCACAGAAATTGCACTTCGCTGCGGTGTTGCTGTTGGGATCAATGTAGAGGGCATCGTAAGGACAAGCCTGCATGCAAGCCTTGCAACCAATACAGCGCCGGTTATCGAAATCGACGATGCCATCGGCCCGGCGATAGAGGGCGCTGGTGGGACAAATTTCCGTGCATGGAGAGTTATCGCAGTGGTTGCAGCGCATCACCCCGAAGTGGCGCGAGGTATGCGGGAACTCGCCCTTTTCGATTTGCTTCACCCAAGTGCGAAACACACCGACCGGCACCTGGTGTTCTTCTTTGCATGCGACCGTGCAGGCATCACAACCGATACATCGATCCTGATCGATGACAAAACCGTATCGCATCTGTGATGTTTACTTTCCTGTTTTCCGTGCAAGATTTGCGGCCTCGACATCATAGCTGATTCTTCTCCTGCCAGATGTAACGGACCGTTTGAGGTGCTGACACACCAAAATTCCAGTTGTGGCTGTCGCCCTAGTTGAGGAACTTCTGGGACAGGGAGCACGTGATGTAACGTGTAGTAGAATAAACGGATCAGTGATTTGTCGGGGAGTGGCTCAGCCTGGTAGAGCACCTGGTTCGGGACCAGGGGGTCGGAGGTTCAAATCCTCTCTCCCCGACCATTTCAAATCAACAACTTCCAAAATCGCCGGGAATGCGAGGACTTCCAAAAGGACTTACATTCGCGTTGCCGGCACAGGTTGGATACCACATGCGGAGAAAGCCAAAAGACGACCATACATCTACTTCTTTGAAGGGGTGGCACCAGATCGCAAGATTCTTGGGGCGTACAGGCTTCGCCGGACGAGCTTAATAGATGGCTAGGACGCGAAGCTGCTGAACCTGTTCAGATCGCAACCGAAAATACTGATCTTTCTGCGGAACTGAAACGCGGACTATCGTATGCGCGGAAGCAGAAGGGGCAAGGCAAGAAGAAAGTTGCGTAGGCGTGGGCGGGCAGAGTGCCCGCCCACACACTCGCTTCACTTTCTTGGCTGGGATTCGGGTTTCTCCTGCTTTGGCGCGGGCATTTGCCCCTGCTCGCTGGTAGGAGGAACGATGCCCTTGATCCTCATGTAGGTGACGAGGTTTCCGTAGTGCTCCATGTTGTGACCGATGTTGATACTCAGCACGGCAAATTTCGGCACATCGTTTCCGAAAAACTTCACGGTCTGGATGGCTGCGGCGTCCGTCATGGCATCGTAAACCTTGTCACAGTATGCGAATCCGTCTTTGAGTGCAGCGACGAGATCGGCTTTCGACGTTTTGCTCTTCTCGATTTTCAGGTCAGGATTTTTCTCGCCGGAGGCAGTGGAACAGAAAAGATACTGGGCATCGGCGAGATGTCCGATGATCTGTCCATAAGTGCGTACCGTATCGACGGGCTTGAAGTTGTAATTCTCTTCGGGCACTTTTTCAGCCGAGCGAAGCAGGATTCCCTTCGTCCGTTCGTAGCCGCGCTTGTTGATGGCGCTGAACGGATTGTCGGAGGACTGCTTTTCCTGAGAAAAGGCGGGCAGAGCAAGAAGACACAACAGGATTATCGGAAGAGGTTTTCGGATGGGGTTTCTCCTTTTCGATTGGTATGCAAGCGTAGCAGAAAACTTGAAAAGGCTTGTTAACGGACAGGAATGCCAGCCGAATCAAAGAACCTTTTGATCTGAGCCCCGGCTGTCGCGGGACGGACGCAACAACCTCCATCGGGTTCGAGATAACCCTAGCTGATGTTTGCAGGCGAATTGGCGAGGCTGAATGGTTTGGGACTCTAAGTCGAAGCCGTCGAGGACGCATGGATGCATTGGCGCTCCCCTTATTTGTCCGATCCCGAGGGCAATCAAGTGGAAATGGTCTGCTACGACGAAAGTGTTTAAAGACGCGCATCCCAAAGCTGGAGTTCATCGAATTTTCCACGCCCTAGCACAACGCATAGCGAAGCGGAGGGCTATTCTTCTGCGCCTTACAAAGGCCTACGCAGCGTCCAGGAGGGGGGTCTCACCTTTGGGGTCACGGGGGTGGCGCGGCCCGAAATGTTCGGCCTCCGCCCTGCCCGCGACAACGCAGACACAGGCCCTCCAAGTCACCACAAATCTTGTTTTTGATTTTCCTGTTGATCAAGGCCGAGCGACCTAAAAACATTTTGCATCTATCACAAGACAATCATCGCCACGAATTATGCTATACCAGTATGATACGTTTTCCTACATTCTCCGTCGGGCCAGGCTTCGACTCTCCATTTCCCGAGGAAACGTTGCTGCCGCCGTGCCGCCGCGACACTTGGCGGCAGAGCGATAGGCACCATCACCGTCTCTCAGTGGGATTTCACGCCGCTCACGAAGATACGATCATCATTTAATATTGCGATAAAATTTCCGCAAAGCCGGGCGACAATCGCAACCTCCAAATTGCGGATCAGATGCAAGCTTAGCGAGCAGACAGCTTGTACGACCGACTCGGCGGCTGCAAAGGCAGCACGCTTCTGATTCACATCCGCCGTGTCAAAACTGTGTCAGACCCCCTGGGATTGATCAGGGCTACTTGCGAAACGGGATCAACTCGCGCACGCGCGACTCCCGGAGAAAAAGTCCTCCCCATGCCAGCGCGCCGAAGATGATCGGGAAGATGCATTCGAACACGGGATGGCCCACGCGAATATTCGACACAACCGCTCCTCCGAGATACCCGGTGAGCAGAACGGCGCCGAGAATCGCGGTTCGCGGAATGGCGTAAAGGATAGTGCACGCCAGCATGAGCACCCCGATTAATACCAACTCGTTGGTCGAAAAGCCGAACTCGGCACTGGCAGCGATCACGTGCGGTTCCTTGATGACCTTCATGAGGCCATCGAAGGCACAGAACAATACCACTAGTGTGGTCACAATGCGTCCGACCCAGATCCAGGTTTTCGAATGCGAAGCAGTGACGTTCGGTAGTGAGTTAACTTGAGTAGCTGCGAACATAGGGATCATCTCCTTTTATGAGTTTTGAGGTGCTCTTGGCGATTGCGGCTCTTAGGCCTCTT
>Ga0307474_10000070_pt1 | contig 74759 bp, 130 predicted proteins | sample atmos_gasesECM1C_2_FD_203312 | JGI IMG/M metagenome (GOLD analysis project Ga0307474, IMG submission 203312) | Hardwood forest soil microbial communities from Morgan-Monroe State Forest, Indiana, United States - atmos_gasesECM1C_05 | ecosystem: Environmental > Terrestrial > Soil > Temperate...
TTCTGGTTCACCCCGAAGAAATGAGTGTTAAGAAGTTGAAGTTACGGCCCAATCACATAGGAATTGGAGAAGATGTTCCAGTTTCCTCGTGGGTCCCTGCCGTTATTGGCTGATTCACACTGCGAGAGCATCGCCGGTGAGTTGATAGACCGGATAGTCCTCAGCGAGTTCCGTGCGGTTAGCATCGCACTCTCAGTCATCTTGCCGCCCTGGTTCTCAAAGCGATCGGCCAGGCGCATCGCGAGGTTGTATTCGATGGCCTCCTGATACGCCGGCGGAATAATCACCGTGTCACCAGAGGTCACAAACTGCTCGACAGCCTGCCAGAGATACAGGGCGATCTGCCAGCCGTTCAGCGGAACCGGAAACACGCTGACGCGGCCATTCGGCACGCTCGGCTCGTAGTAGAGGATGTACGGCACGTTCGATTGCAGGAGTTTTGGCGACACCGAGGCCCATTCCTGACTACCCCAGAGCACGCGCATGGGCTGCTCGATGACGGGGTCGACGTCGGTGAACAGGAAGCCAGCCTGCTCGATCTTCTCCGGTCGGTCGATTTCCCAGTCGATCGGTCCATCGGTAGGGTCCATGCCGATGATGTAGGTGTCCTGGCCGGAGTTTAGCGGGAACACGTTGCGCGTCACCGCGTAGATCATGAGCCGCTGGGCCTTCCAGGCGTCGAGCATGGAATTCAATACGTTGAAGCCCTCGGTCACTTGTTCGGGTGATGGGCCACGGCCAGGGGCGCCCATGACGTGGGCGATGCGGAGTGAGGTGTTGATGAGAGCGGAGACTAGTAAGGGCATGAGAAGACTGAATTAAGAGAAAGATGATTTCTTCGGGGTGAGCCAGGCGTCGCAATCGGCAACCCGCCGTTTGCGCCTGTAGACAGGTGCGGGGTAGTTCCTAAATCGGTCCGCGGGCGTTGAAATCGAACGCCAAGCCCCGGCGACGCTTACCCGAGAAGCGCGCCGGAGTTTTCAGGTGAATGGTATCGCCGATTTTGAGGGACGAAGAACTGGCGGCGTCGTAGGTTCTGAATCTCTCCTCAGGGGCCATCTGAAGCCGCAACCGCGCCTCGCGTTCTTCTTCCCGATTCTTTACCAGCACTCCGCCTTTGGCGTGGTCCTCCGGGTCGCGCGGCTCCGGGTAGACCCACTTGGGGAATTCCTGGTCAACGCGAGCCGCTTGCTCTGGTGCTGCAGCCGCTTGCTCTGGCGCTGCTTCCTGGAACCGTGAGCGGCGGTGGGCTAGTTGCGGATTCGCGGCGGCAAAGATGTCGGCGAAAAGGGGCGTTTCCTCGGCTGGTTCGACGTGTGGAAACTCCACAACCGGCTGTGCGCCGCCGTACTCGCCGAGCTTCTGAGTGAACATCTCAGCCATTTTCAGCGCTGCGGAACAGATGGTTGCTCCATCTCACTTTCGCCGGATCGGCTTTTATTTCGTCGATCTTGGCGCGCACCGCGTCAATTCCACTTTTCATGGGCTCATTGAACAGGCGAAACAGAGAGAGCGCATTGTTATAGAAAGAGACGCCCTCACCGTCCGTTCCCCAGCAGGAGCCCAGGCCGCATAGTGACGCGAGAGCCTCCAGGCTTGCGCCGGGCATGGCTTGCGGATTCCAGTGCTCTACGATCCAAGCAAGCTCCGATTGTTCTGCTGCTCTGGCCTCGGCCTTGGCTTTCAGTTGCTCGATGGCGTCAGGTTCGGCTTTACGGACTAGCGTCAGCACTGGGGCATCGAACCACGAGCACTCGCCGCCGTCCTCGGTGAATATGAGGGAATAGTGTTGCCGGAGATATTCTGTATTAGGACCATTGCTGTCGCCGTAGAGATCGCTGTACGAGCCCAGTACAAGCGCCTCTCCCTTTCTCCAGCCACTCGAGATTACGAGGTCGCCGCGCTGAAACTTCTGTGCGTGGGTTAACATGTCAGCCGAGGTCATCCCTCAAATTCCGTTCGAGGACGTCGAGTGCCTGCTCTTTGATCTGTTGTGGTGTGATTACCGAACCGTAGTTCGCTTTCACCATCCCAACTGCCTCGCAGGCCGCCCAGAGTTCGTCGCCATCAATCCAAAGGAGCATTCGGTCAACGAGTGGATCGGTAATGCGGGCATCAACGAAACGCTTGCGCACCTCCTCCTTTAGCTTCTGCGTTGCGTCGTAGGTCACATCCCTTCACCCTCTTCGCAGTCGATGGTCACCTTCACACAGGCGATACGCGGTTCCTCGTAGATGCGCCCTTCTGGCTTGGTGAGGTGTAAAAAGATGCTGCCGTCCTTGAAGACGTTGATCCACACGTCCCGCTTGATGCGACGCGGCATGTTGACCAGGTCGAGGGTATCCAAACCCGAATAGTATTCGCCCCGCCCCGTCCATCGGCCCAACTGCCACTCGCCGGAGGTTGGCTTAGCAATAGACCCATGTATTGGATATGCCCCACCAGCATCCGTTGCGTAGATCCGCACCTCGCGTCCGTCCCGCGTGCGCATATGCTTTGAGAGATCGAGCGTCGGCTTCCCTGGCTCTCCCTTTGGGCCGGGGCAGTCGGTTCCCCCGGCATAGTAGATACCGCAGTTCTTGCAGCGCGCCGTGTCCACGATGGTCCATTTGTGGTCCAAGTGTGTAACGACGCATGGATTGGAGTCTGTGATCCATCCGTTGTCACGGAGTTTGCCGCAGTTCTTGCAGCGCAGCTCCTCGATCGTGGTCCAGTCGTGTTTCACGCGGTACCCTCCAGGCGCAAACGGCGGATCGTCGGGGGCCGCGCCTGGCTCGCCCCGAAGCAAAAAGCATTTGTTTGAAGCTGGCGCCCACCCATCACAGGAAGCCTTGGAAGTTCCGGCTGGAGAAGAGAAAACAGTTAATTAACTATTCCGAGGACATTCAGCCGAACTGAACGGCCCTAGATCCTTGCATCCATTCACCGTGCAACCTTACCATTTGTGAAACCTTACAACCTGGAGCCTGTAAAAACCTTGAGCCTTGAAGTTTTGCCAACTGCCCCCCAGGAGGGCTTGCAAATTCATTATAATGAACGGGCCGATTCATTATCATGAATTCAAGCGCCCTTGGGGGGCAGCGGCTGGAGTCTGAAACAGGATTTGAACCTGCGACACCTCGATTAACAATCGAGTGCTCTACCGCTGAGCTATTCAGACACTTGAATTGCCATCAAGTGTTTAGTCTCGATCGCGAGACCAGCGTCCCATCTTTCCCGGTTTTTATCTCTGCGTGTCGGGCGTGAATTGTCAAAGACCAAAAATCTGGAACTTCTTTGCTTCGGGGTCTCGACTAGAGGCCCGCACACGTTGCGGCCTTGTCTGCAGATAATCTCAGGCCCTTATCTGCGTCTCTAGCCAAGTCAATTGCCCTCACCCCTGTTCGTTTGCGCCTGATCTCTCGACGGTTCCGAACGCAAACGGCGGATTGGACCACAGGCCGCTGAGGATACTCAGCCTTGTCCCCGGATAAGCAGGGACCTCCCGCGTGCCAATGGCCAGCGACAGCTACTCACCCCGAAGTCATAAAAAAAAACAGCGCTACAGCCCTATCACATCCGTGACGGCATTGGTAACTTCTAATTGCGCATCGATGAGTGATGGCTCATCGCGGTAGAGCGCGACTTTCTCATCCCGTGTCGCGGGATCGTAGTAGCGCCGGATCTTAACATCCACTGTCTGGCCAGCCGACTGCTGCGCTTTGCCTTCCCGCAGGTTGCGGTCGGTGAGCGAAGCCCAGATGGCCTGATCGAGTTTCGCCAGGTCGCGGCGACGGTGGACCCATTCGGCGATCGACTTCTTGATATGGTGGCCACCCAGCTCGATCGAGACGGTAGTCTCGATGTTGGTCTTCTGGATCGCGACCCGCAGCTTCAGGATGCGCTGCACCGAATCCGTGTACGACTGGATCCACTCATCCACCTGGCGGCGTTGATCGGGATACACTGCGGTCTCGAAATCGAGATCCGCGCAATGTAGCGCTACCTTTTTCTGGAGATCGGCCAGCTTCTCGGCCAGCCGCTTGATCTCCTTCATGGCCTCAATGATCTTCATTGAAGTCCAGTTTAGCGCTTATTTTCCTGCTGCTGCGCGCGCCCTGGCGTTCCGGCTCGGCGTGCGGACTGGCGCGGTCTCGGGTTCCGCCGTTTCCGGTTCCTCGGTTGGCTCGATTTCAGGGGAGAAGTGACCGTGCTTCTTATGCCAGGCGGTCTCTTCCGCTTCATTGCGCACGAGGGTTTTGCCGGAGGCGTGGTCGTCTGGGTCCGCGTTAGGAGCGGTTAGCCATTTGGGAAATTCTTGGAAGACATACGGGGGCTTGGGGGGGCGTTCGTCGAGGTTCATTATAGTTCCTTTTTCAAGATTTGGATTGCTTCGGGGTCGGTCAGAAGTCGCTATCGGCGGGCGTTCGTTTGCGCCTGTTCAGGCCGCCGCTTTCATTCAATAAAGTGGCCCATGTGCTCACAGACGACTGACCGTGGTGGCGCGAGAGCCGGATCCAGACCGAGTAAACTCCGCGCGTGCGTCAGCGACTCGGGCGTTACCCTCCAGGATTTTCCGGGGCAGTCCAGGTTAGGCTCAGCGGTCACGTATACCCAGACTGCAAACGGGTACGCGGATTGATTGCGAGCGGGTTTGGGTCCGCATATAGAACAGCCGTGTTCAACGAGGAATTGGCGCGTGGATGCTGCCGCCTCTTTGGTTGAGATCATGCCGTCGAGCGTCACGCTCCGCATCCCTTGGTTTCTAGTGCGCACCTACACAGCCTTCGCGCTTCGGCGATGGATTGCTCGGCGGTATCAAGGGAGCCATCCGCCGCGGCGCGGGCTGCGTCTTTGAGATTCTGCACAATCCCGCGCGTGAGCTGCTCGATGAGCGCGTGCCTGTAGTGCTTGTGGTCGGGATCGGGAACTAGTGTGAGGTCCGGCATCAGTGTTTGCTCCAGTGAGATCCGGGCTTGCCATCGCTCGATCTATTGTCGCCTTTCGGCATATGCCCTGAGCCGCCGAGTATGCGGTCGGCCTTGGCGTCGATCGAAGCCTTCTGCGCCGGGGTGATGTTTCCCGCGCTCTCCTGCTGTGAGGCGCGTGCTTTGGCATTGGCCGCATGACTAGCGTCCGGCATGGGATATTTTCGTTCCGCCGGCAGACCGAACGTGGAGGCGGGGAGCTTGTTGCGTTCTTCGGCGTGTAGTTTTGCCATTTGTATTTTCCTTTGGATTTGCCGGGCGCGCCGAAGTTCAGGCGCAAACGGCGTATGGTCGAGAGAAGAGCCGGGCTGACCCCGAAGCTAAGTGATTTGACTCAAATCCGTAAATAGTTGTTGGTAGTGAAACCCACTTGGCGCGACCCCATTGGCTGCAATAAAGTCTTTTGAGAGGATTGCCCAGGCTTCCGAACCATATAGTTTCAAGAATCTCCAGGTGGCATCGTAGATCGTGGCCCAGGTGACGAGCTGCGTCCCCGCGTGGTTCTGCTGATCGACTCCATATGCCACGAGCGGTACACAGTGGCCGCCCCAGCTTCCCGGAGCGCCGTCGCCTGTCGTGTCCTGTGGGACATCCCATACCGGGCAGCCATTTATGCCGGGGAAGGTCTGTTGCGCCGTTATAGGAAGATTGAGACCGACGAAACAGCCGCCAAACAGCCAGATGGCCTGCTTGACCTCGGCCTGGTTCGTAATATCGACCGAGACAAAGGCATCAATCTTGTGGCCGCCGATTCCGGTGTTGCGCCAGTACTTCAGTGCGTCCAGCATGACGCAACCGTTGTCGGTCGAGGGATCGCCAGCAACGTAGCCGCTGACATCCTCGTAGGCTGCGAGGATTTGATTTTCACTCGGGGTGCAGAGGCTTTCGGCGTTTGCGGTCCAGTCCTGGATCAAGTGCCCAGCGGCGGCGATGACGCAGTCGCCCAATTCGTCGTTACCGAACATAGGAAAAGCTGGGACCTTGCCGGCATACCCGGAGTTTTCCGGGGGCGCCCATAGCCCGGTCAGGTACTTGCCCAGTTTGAGCGTTCGCTTGTCCGTTCTGGCCGGCTTTCGGCCCAGTTTGATAGGACCGTGAACCGGGTGCTGGAATGTCGGTAGGGTCACTTGTGGTACTCCGATTTCTTGCGGGTCTCGCCAGGTTTTTCAGCCGCTGCGACTGGCGGCGAGAGGATTCCATCGGGCGGCCCGAATGGGGCTGTCGTACGGCCGCTCCAGTTCGCGGCAATATGCGCATCGGCGCTTTCGAGGTGATAGCCAACAATCTCCGGAATGAGCGATCGCTTCGCGCGGGGCCACTGCATGGCGAATACGGTGTCGGTCCGGCCTGCGTCGGAGTGTTGCTCGGGATAGGTCAGCCTTCCACTCGCTGCGTGCCACAACTGGAAGAAGCCGAGCGGGATATAGCCCCAGCCCTCCGCTTCCACACAGAGGCGCGTCCCCAGCGGAAACTTGTCCAGGTGTACGTAGCTTCTCGATTCGTGCTGCAACTGCGGCAGGCTCATAAAACGCCGCCATTGCTGGTAGTCGCGGCAGACGTGACGGTCGATCCCGTACAGGAACTCAGGATCCGGATTCATAAACTCCAGGAATTTGCGTGTGAGCGGAGGGAGCAGAATATCGGCGTCCATGTGCAGCAAATAGGCATCGCGATCAAGGGCTTCCAGCCCCACATTGATCCCCCTGCCTTTGTAAAAGCTGCCCCAGCGCGTTTCGAAAAGGTCGGTCGGAATGCAGGTGACATTCCAGTACTCGCACACGCGGCGCGTGGCCTTGTCCTCGGGGGCCGTGACCACGACGAGCTTGTCGAATAGGACTCTGTTGTGGCAGAGGGTTTCCGCGAGGAAGTCGGCGTACCCAACCGACGTAACTACACACTCAATTTTCATTCAATGCCTGGCTTAATGCCCGGACCAGTGCGATTTTCCGCTGCCCTCGTGGGCGACGTGGTCCCGCTTGCCGCTGCGCTTGACCGCGTGGTTCTCGGGGTACTGCTCGGTGTTGGGCTGGGTGTTTGAGTTGCCGGTTTGCACATCTGGCTTGATGGGCGGCTCTTGGGTTGTGCCATTGTTCATGGTGTCGTAGTCGTTTGCGTTTGATGGGATTTTCATGGTTTGCTCCAGCGATAAAAGTCTTGATTGCTTCGGGGTGAGTAGTGTGCGCTCTGGACTAATCAGCGTTTGCGCCTGAACAGGAGGGACTGGCCATTGGCAAGCGGTATCCCGCGGCCACCGGCCAGGAACAGGCGCAAACGGCGGATGGTCGAGAGCGCACGCTACCGACCCCGAAGATAAAAGGAAACAGCTTGTGTTAATTGAAGAAATTCAAAGCGACGACTGCTCTTCTTCCCTTATTTTTTTCGCTTAGCATAATTCGGTTTCCGTATTCACTGGGAAGATGTGCAGATTGACCCGGTAACTCGTCGCGACGCCGGCGAGGGCGTCTTCTGCCTCCTCGCGGGTGGCGTAGTAGTAGAGGTGCTTGGCTAACCGCAAGGCTTCTACCCGATTCCGCGCAAGTGTAAAGACCACAGGAGGCAGCGCGCCATGCTTGGGTGCGATCTGTTTAGGGGGAACCACCTTGTCTCGATTCTACGCGACTTCGGAAGTGATGACCTGACTCAGGCGGGATCGTAGGTCACAAGTACAGTATTGCCAGTCGTCCCGTCTATCCACATTTCAGAAATGTTGATTGCGGCATCGGGGTCGGTGTCGGAGTAGCTGCCGCCAGGGGTGTTGACATCGGCTGCTTTTACGAGCTCAGCGATCAGTTGGCCGGCGGTTCCGATCGCGGGCGCTCGGCCCTGACCGGCCTGGAGCACGTAGCCGGTTCCGCCGCCGGCATTCGGGAGCATCTGGATGAATAGCCGCTTTACCCGGAAGAAGGGCACAAAGAACGTCGAGCCGGTGGGCGCTAGCGTGCTAGTCCAGCCTGCCGTGGCCATGGCTGCGGCGGAAAGACCGGAGTAGAGATTGACTGGTGCTCCGTTGGTGAGGGTGAGGGTAAGAGAGATTTTCATTTTGAGTCCGCGTTAGAGGATGAAGAAGGTTTCTTCGGGGTCAGCAGCCAACGCCCTCGTCGATCAACGTTTGCGCCTGTTCAGACAGCACGGAAGAACGGGCGCAAACGGCGGATCGCCGGGAGCAATCAACTACTCACCCCGAGAAAAGGCTTTAGAGTTAGCCTAATACGACGGAAAAAATGACGCTCCATCCCAGCATTCAATGAGTGTTTTACCCACTACTGCTGTAGATGCCAGCCCTATATTCCCGGCGGTGGTGGTAGTGAAGATGCCGCTAGGAATCAAGTACAGGCATTGTCCCGCCTGCATGTTGGCTGGAACCGTGATGGTAGCGATGGCCGTGGTTCCCGAGACGTGGAACACTTCCACGGTCGGAGCGATGGTGGTGGCCGAAGCGATCGCCGCGGCGACAAGTTGCGCCGTGGGCGAATTGGTGTAGTCAGTGAACGTGGCCCACTGGTTGTTGGCGTTGCAGCCCCACATATTGCCCGTGGTGTAAACGATCCAGGGAGCGACAGACGGCGTGACGGTCGAGGTGCCCGTGGCCCCTCCGCATCCGCCCGAGGGATCGAAGTTATGGAAGTAGCCGGGAGGGCCAACCCATACGACGGCGCCCGAGATGTGCGCGGTGGCGATAGTCCCCGAGTAGCCGCGTTCCACCGTGATGGTGGTCGAATTGACGCCATTGACGCGCATCAGTTCGCGATCGACATAGAGCAGGGTGTAGTTGGGGGCGGTCGAGGCAGCGCCGCCGAGGCCGCCCTGCGAGATAGCGACCCCAGGGGCGGTGATGCCGGTTGCGGAAGCGACGACGACGAAGCCTTTAGAAGTATTGGCGCTGATGCCGGCCGAGAGCGTGGTCTGGGTCATGGCGGTCTGGCCGTACATGACAGCGTTGATGGCGCTAATCGCCAGCAAGAGGGTGAGTGAGCGAAGGATGTTTTTCATGGTTGTAGTTTTTCCTTGTGTTTTTCTTGGGCTTCGCGGCTTAGCCCGGAATTCTACAGGCCAATTCTGGACGCAGAGTCTTACAGCCTCCGAGCACATCGAGACGCGTGATGCGCCGGTTGGTGCCCATGATGAACCCGCGGGTCAGGCGCATACTGAGCCCGATCTTGGGATTCGTTACACGTTCGGACCAGTCCAATCCACCCGGTGTCTCAAGCTGTACGACAACCAGCGTGAAAGCATCCCTGTGAAATGCGAGGGCCTGTGGAGAGCTGACCGCCGACATCGCCGTGATGGTCGCGGCAACCGTCGAGTTCCAGATCTTGATCGAAGCGGAAGCGGCCGGCAATGCCGCCACGGTCTGGAACGGGTCCGTGGGGTCGGCGGAAATGGGCGGCGAGATGTTGACGGTCGCGGCGCCGGCGCCGGAACCACTCGTCACATCCGCAGTCACCACGAACGTGCGCAGTACGCCCGTATCGCGATAGCTGATGGGATTGACAGAATTCACCCCGAGGATCGAGATGATGTCGCCGCGATTCAGCACCTGGGTGGACGCGGTCCAGCCGGTGGTGAGAATCGAGGAGCCGCTCTGATTGGCGGCGGTGGTCATGGTTGGAACCGAGAGCGTGAAGGCGCCGGTGGTAAACCGGGTCACGTTCTGGTCCATCGACCATTTGAAGCCCAGCCCGATACCCATCGTTCCCGAGAGGTACTGCTCGGAGATGGTCTTGGGCGGGTTGAATAGCGCCGCGCCGAACTCAACCGCCGCCGCTTCCATTTCGGGCGATACGGTCAAAGCGCGGAGTTTCCCGACGGGAGCGCCGGAATTGGAAAGCTGCACGCCCGCCGAGGTGTAAACCGTGCGGGTCGTTGGCGTGACACCGGGCTGCGTGCCGATCGCCAGGTTGTAGACGTCGGCGTAGAGGTCGAGTACTTCGCCGTCGATCTTGTTGGCTATGGTTTGGACCGCAGGTTCGATGTATCTTTCACCGAATCTGTCGATCGTTAAAGTGAGGTCCTGGTCGGAAACGTCGAGATCACACCTGAATGTTCAGTTCGGGGCGTTAGGCCGAACCCGTGGCCAAAAAGCCACCGCTGCACGTCACCGTGCACGAGCGGACCATGTCACAACCCCCAGGTTTCCCCGTGGGTTCTTCCCATTTCGGCTCACTTGAGCCTACGAGCTTTCGCTCTGGTCTCTGCGCCTTCTCCACGCTGCTCTGTGGAGCTTGGTTCACAGTTGTCTTCCGGATCGTTTCCATGGATTGAAAGAGATTCTGTGAGTTAAGGAAGTTTCTTCAATGGCGATTGCTCGCCAAGGGGGCTAGTTGATCCAACCCCACAAACGATTGATCGTGATGGGGACTGCGGTCTCGCGGATGTCCTCGGGCTGCGCGGCATCGCCGACGCGGCCACGAAACCTGACGGGAATTCTTCCGTTTACAGTGTCGTTGACGTTACGATAACTTCGCTAGAGATTATCGGAGCTTGCTCAGTTGAGCAAGGCTTGCTCACCTTTCGATGAGGACCAGACTATATCATCGCCCCGAAGGGCGTCCCGCGCTTCCGGCCGCTCGGCCGTACTCCCCGAAGGGATAGTCGTTGAACCTTCTCATCGCTGAGCTTGGCTGCTGATTGCCCTGGCGTATTGCGCTTTAGGTTTCCAGCAATTCACGGGATTTACAGTCAGGATCACTCCTGACAGGGGCTACACTATTAACCCGATTTTGTTGCCGGGTAGGGCGAAGTCCTGATCGAACTCGCGGTTCACGTTCTTGAATTGGACCAGGTTGTTTTCCAACCGCATGAGCGAGTTCTGTAGAATCGCCACAGGGTTGAGTAGTTCGTTTGCCATCTTGCCTTTTTTGGTTTGGCGATCACCGCACGCGCGGGACGCCTGGGTTGAACAAACTGCAAAAACGATTTACCGCGTTGCCTCTTCGGCTTCGTACATGCGCCGGTACACGTCGGGATCCAGCGCCTTCAACTGCTGGGCATTCAGATCCTTCAACGAACGGCGCGCGGTCGTGCCGCGGCTGCCCACGGGCCTGATGGGCGTGGACTTCGCGGTGTAAACGGGGGCAGGAACCACAACAGGAATCGGGCGCACTGGTCTCGCAGCAGCCACAGGTTCCACATGGATGGGGTCCTCGGGTACTTCTTCCGCCTGGGCGCCAGCTTCAGCATCAGCCAGCGCTTGTTGCTCCTCGGCGGTTAATCCGGCAAATTCTTGAGCTTCAGCCTCAGCCGCTTCCGTAGCCAGCTTCAGCGCAATGTTTTCAACTTCCCGATAAGCCAGGCTCAACAGGCGGCGCTGCTCAAACTGGGAGCTGCCAGCTTTTTGCATGGTCGCGTCATTAATGCGCTTCAGCTCTGCGTCGTGTGTCGCGAGGTAGTACAGCACTTCGCCGCCTGCGTCCGAGTCCCTCACGGCGAGCGTGAGAGGGCCAGAGAAGGGGCGATTGTTGTTTTCCGGTCGCTTCAGCACTTCGGGAAAATCAGGGTGTTCCGCTACAGCCGCGTCAAACTTGGTCTTCCAGCGCTCGGTTTCCGCTGCCTGCTCGGCTTCCGCTGCGGTGCGGGCCTCGCGGGCGGCAGTCGATTGACGCTCAGATTCCTCGCGTTCGCGCGTTTGCCGCTCGGTTTCTTTCTCGATCCTCCGGTTATCGCGGTAGGTCCAGCCTGCTAATGCTTCGATGAATTCTTCGTAGCTTGCGAAGTTCTCGAGGGCGGGCTTGCCTTCCGCGGCCGGCGGTTTGACTGCTTCCGGTTCGAGCTTCTTAACAGGTTCCGGGGCTTTTTCCACTAGCGGTGCAGCAGCTTGTGTAGTGGTTTTGGCTGCCAGTTCCCGTTTTAGACGCTCGTTCTCAGATTGGAGATTGACTATTTTCTTTCTGAATCCGCCCAATTTTTTATGAGGGACTACCGGAACTTCTTTTCCTTCCGGGTCTTGACCATCGGCACTCTCCAATTCCGTACCGTCCGGGGATAAGTTCGCCTGATCGGTCGCGGGGTCTGCGGCTGCTGGCTCTGCAACAGCTTCGGCAGTTTCAGGGTCCGGCTGATCGTTGACGGTTTCTGTGTGGACGTCGTTGAAACCTTCGTCCAGAATCTTCTGGATCGTTTCGGCGGATTGGGTGCGTGAGGTGACGATTAACTCGGGTAGTTCTTCGGTGACGCGCATGAGTGGTATGGTTCCTTTGATACAGGCCGCAGATCCCTAATTTCTTAAGGCCAGGTCTGTTGGGTTGGGATTAGGATTCCAGAAAGATAAAAATGCTTGTTGCTTCGGGGTCAGACACAAACTGCTTTCAGCCCCCAACGTTTGCGCCTGATCTGTCAGAATAAGAAGCATGAGATCAAGTTCGGATGTTCGCAGGAGAATAAAGGTGGCCCGGAACGTTGTGAGACGGTTCGTTCGCCATACGCCGAATGCAAAGATCGTCGAGCTGCTCGATGCGGCACGTCAAGGTAAGGTCACGTGCTTTAAGGCTGGGACCTGCCTTGTGGATAGCGTCTATGGGCGCAGGGCGTGGATGGACAGAGCTGGCTTCCACTTTGGTCAGACGACTTACCATGCCTGGGTCTTGCTTGGTTTCAGGGGGAATGAGAGATCCTTTTCTATCCTGGCTGGAGGAGACGATCGTCTGCGCAATCGGAGGCTGGTGCCTATCATTCTCGCGGAAGTGAAGCGGCGCAACGCTATCCATTGGCATTCCCCGGCAGTTGGGCTGGCCGGCCCTGCAGGCACGACCGTACTCGTATCTTGGCAATAGTCCCACGCACCCATGTGGTTATTGTTCCCCTTGTGGCTGGCCCTGCTGTGCCTGCGCCTGTTGCTGTTGCGTAGCCATATCCTGCTGGTGCTGCTGATCGGTCTGCTGCATCCCCTGCTCGTGCTGTTGCTGTTGGTCGGCCTGCTGGGATTCCGCCTGGATGCCGACGTTGGCTTGCAAGAGATCGAGGCGATGCTTGATGGAACCAAATTCCAAGGCCGCGAGCTTCTGGGCTTCGGCGCTCTTAGCTGACAGCTCGGCGACGACGATATTGGTCGCGTTGTTCTGGCTTGCGATGCGTTCGCGGCTCTCGAGATCCAATTGCTTGGTCTCGATGATCTGGCTTAGCTTGTGAAGCTGCTGGGTCATCATCTGGATCATGGTCTGTTGCTGCTGCATCTGGGCCTGGACCTGCGGTGGAACGGGGTCTTGGTCGCCGCTTTGTGCGACACCAGGGGGCATCAGGCGATCGGCGAGCTCCTGGGCTTGCGGGATGTCCAACATGCGAACCAGGATGTCAGCGCCGCGCGCCATCACCTGGGGCATGGCTTGCGCGAGTTGCATGAGTTGATCGGCGCCCTGCTGACGGCGAGAGGCGTAGCTCGGCCCGGTGCCGATTGTGACGTCGTAGCGCGCGGGCCGGTGGTTGATGCCGATTTTGAAGATCCTCTGGACCGCGCCTTCCTTAAACATCTGGTTGATCTTGATCTGCTTCACCGTTTGGTCCGGGTTCACGATGTTCATGACCCGAGGCTCGGAGTAGACGTAGGGGATCAAGTCCAGCTTGATTCGCGCATCGTGCTTCATGGCGCGCGCCAGGTTGTCGTGATAATTGAAATGGGCGTTGTCGCTCTGCCTCTGCCGGGCATTGATTGCCACCCCGGACTTCTCCGGGGCGGGAGCGCCTAACGATGGATCAAACGTCGAGAGCGCGGCCTTGGTGTCGTCGGAAGCCGCCCTGATCGCCTGGGTGATCGCCTGGACGGCCGGCTCGGCGTTGATGCGAATCGGGGCCGGGATGGGGTCGTTCTGGTCGCCGATGTGTTTGTATTCGAGGTAGCTGAAGGCTTTGCGGTTCGCGTCCGCCCATGTCGCCTGATGGCCTTCGAGCTGGCCTTCTGCCACGAGCCATTGCGAGATTGGCGCGAGGCCGATGGCTTCGGCTTCCTTCGACCGCATGTAGTCGTATTGCAGGTTGGCATCCTGGGCCATGCGCACCATACCGTGCAACTGGCGTTTGCCGTCCTTGATGATTTCGCGCCCCAGTACCGGTACGAGCGGTATCCACTTACCCGGCCAATCGACCTTCTCGATGATGCCCATGCCGGTTAATTTCGCCATTTTGACCGTACGCTTCTCCACTTGCCGCTCACCCAACTGGCGCATACCATCGGGGACTTTGTTCTTCGCAACTACCTTCCGGTTATCGAGAAGGACGACGGTTTCCAGGTCGGTTTCGACATACCAGTACTCCGCCACTCGCACGGCGCCGTTCGGGAACCACTCGGTCCGGACTTTGTCGCCGGTTGCCGAGAAATCGGCGAGTCCCGCTGCATGGGCGTCGGGGTACAGGTCTTCGAATACGTCCTTGTCGATGTCCTCGGTGACAAAGCAATAGCGCATGTCCGAGTAATCGAACTGGTCTGCGGCCGGGTCCGGATAGACACAGAACGGGTTTGCGATGCGGCCGACGACGATCTTCTGCTCAAACGAGTCGTCTGCTTCGTACTCGAATAGAATCCTCCACCACGCCCGCCCGATCTGCACCGCAGGCTCGTAGGCGCTCATGTAGGCGATTTCGGCCGAGGAGTCCTGATCGATGTTGCGTAGGATGCCTTCCAGAATTTCCGCGGTATCTTTATCGGCGCCGGCGCCTACCGGGGAGATCCGCGCCTCGGGCGGCGATTGCCGCATGTCGTTGATGACTTGATCGATACTCGGGCCGATCTTGTCGAACACGAGACAGGGACGCCCCTGACGCTCGGCCTTCATGACCGGGTCCCAGTGGTCGCCCGCGAGGAAGTTCAGTTCGCTTTGGGCTTTGATGCGCCATTCCGATTCGTAGGATTGGACGGTGCGGAATCGCTCGAGCGCCTGGTCGTGCAGGTCCTGATCGGCTTCGGAGACCGGTGCATCGCCCGATTTCACGCGGCTCGCAATTCCCACGGCCATCGGTTGGCGCACGCTTGCACTGGTGGCTACGGTGGCTAGGGATTGTTGGGTATTAGGAGGAGAAGGAGACAAGGCGAATTACTCAGAAAGGGGAAAAGCAGTTGATAACCGACACAAAGACAGATGATTTCTTCGGGGTCCGTGGTCGATTGCCCTCCGCGCTCGACGTTTGCGCCTAGAGGGTCTAAACTGTCAGATATGCCTTGTTCCGACTACCACGATCACGGGCCGACCCCAGAAGAGGTCCGCCGTCAGGACATCATGTGCCGTCTGGCGTGCGAGTACTGTTCGACGCTAAAGACCACGGGTAAGGAAATTCCGCTCTACGCGCGAGAGTGGTGGCAGCAGCACGAACGTGACGATAAGGCTCGAATTGTCACAGAAGCGAAGCGCGAGCGCGTGCCTCAATTGGTGCGCTCCGGCCTTGCAAAACTGACCCCGAAGGAGTGCGAGGCGCTGGGCCTGCGGAAATTCTGACCTTTATGAGTACCCCGTTGTATCCAGTTCCTGCGCATGCCGCCGCATCCGGCTGAACATTGGGACGCGCGTGCCGGTTTTATTGCCCAGCCACACCGATTTCGCGGTATGGGCCACGTGGTTGGACATCGCCTGCAATGCGCCTGGGTTTTTGAACACGAAAGATTTCGTGGCCTTTATTGCGTTCGGCCCCGAGCCGAAGTGGTGCGTGGCCGTGAATCCGTTCGCCGCGGGGTGAATATGGATCGAGGTCAGCTTGGGCGCGTGGACCGACAGCACCTTTGGAGGGTGCGGAGGCTTGGCGATAGCTAGCGTGGTTTTGGGTAGAGGCGCGAACATTTAAGTTCTTCCGTTTCCTTTTTTCTTCGGGGTCGGCCCGGAACTGCCATGAGCCTCCAACGTTTGCGCTCGGTCCTTTGGTTTGATACTAATCAAAAGCGAGGAAAACACAGAAATGGACAACATCCCCTTGGAGGAAGTAATTGCGCGTGTCTGCCACGCCGCTAATCGGGCCTACTGCGAGTCCATGGGCCACAATTCACAGCCGCCGTGGGACGAGGCGCCCGAATGGGAGAGAAGTGTGGAAATCCGGGGCGTGCAACTTCATTTAGCAACCCTCAAAGCTGGTGAAAAGCCTGGGCCTGGGACGTGGCACGAGAAGTGGATGGAGAAAAAACGTCGCGAAGGATGGTGCTACGGCCCGGTGGAAGATGCGGTTACGAAGCGTCATCCTCATTTCCTGCCTTATGTCGATCTGCCTATGGAGCTGCGGATGAAAAACCACATCTTTGTCGGTATCGTCGGTGGATTTTTCGAAGCGCTGGAGAGTTTCAGGAGCTAGGAAGTGGAAACTCTGGATCGAGCACCCATCCTTTCAGCACACGGCATCCATCGGCCCTGATTCGGCTGACCTCGAGGCCAAGCGGCAATTCTTCGCCGTAGTCGATCCTTACTAGCGCCAGCTGGTGGGCGTCAATGAATACAACGTTGTGCTCAATGGAATAGAATTCCGGCACTTGTCGTCGCTCAGTGGTTTGATAGAGTCCGGCCGGCAGCGTGTCGAGATCGTAGCCAGGTGCGAGCGCCTGGCGCGCAAATTCCCGCCCTCGCATCTACGCCGCCTTGGGTTTTTCCTTACCCTGCGCGGGCTGCGTTTTGACGCTCTTGGCCGGCGCGGCAGCATCTTTTTCCTTTGACTTCGGTTTCTTGCCGCCACCGAAGGTGTCGTTTACGTGCGCTCCCAGGTCCTCCGAGTCCATGAACACTTTGCGTTCCGGCTCGGGGAAGGGGTCGTCTTTGGAGGTGGGGTGGTGGTGGGTCATGGCGACGAAACCGTTGTCGGCGGGTTCGATTTCCATGCGCCGTACCCCTTTATGGGCGGCTGCTGGCTTGCGGGCTGAGGCTGTGACTACTTGTTGCATGAGGTGTGTTTCTCCTTTGAGATTTGGGTGAAGATGATTTCTTCGGGGTCAGACAAGACTCGCTCTCGGCCATCAACGTTTGCGCCTAGAGGGTTTAAACTGAATTCAAGAGTCCCACTATGAATCGCCGCCACTTCTTCGCGCTGGTTGCCGCTCTGTTCACGGGCCGGAAGGCGCTGGGCGCGACCCCGACTCCTGAGGCGTCGGTGGTCGAATACTCTTATCACCTTGTGAATGCGATGCCCGCCAACTTTCATCACTGGATAAGCCCGATGAAGCAGATGGGCCCCGAGTACTTCTTCTGTGATGGAAGCGACATCTATGTTTGGCCGCCGTTGCGGAGGATCACCGAAGAGACGAGGCCCGCGAACAGCAGGAAGAAGCCAAGCGGCGGAAGATAGTCGAACTTCGACGCGCTGAAATTACGAGCCACTGACGATCGGCTTCTGCGCGACCGGGTGCTCGCGACCCTTCGCCACCTGGTGGATCGGGACTACCTGCCCGTTCTTCACATGGTGGTAGAGCGCATCCGGGTCGTTCAGGGCAGATGACAACAGGTGGTACGGCCTGCCCTCGGGATCGTGAATCACGTGGCTCCCGTCGGTGGGAAGATGGCAGTGCTCGAGCAGCTCCTGGATCGACGTGTGCTGTTTCACTGTCGCGGTCTGCCGCTTCTTGTGCTCGCCGTATTCCAGTTCGATGCGCTTCGGCGTGAAGATCTCAGGTTCTTCCTTCTTGGCTGCGCCTTCTTCAGCCAGGGCGTCACCGAGCGTCGCGGCGTCCTGTTTCAGCTTAGCGCCCGATTCAGAGTCAGGGTCAGACGGTTCATAGTCAGGGTCAGACGGTTCATAGTCAGGGTCAGGCGTTGGATCGTTCGGGTCTGGAACAGCATTTTTGTTGGGCATTCAGGTTCTCCTTATTGGAGTTAAGTCTACTTCTTTTCTTCGGGGTCCGTGGTCATCGCACTGATCGGGCGTTCGTTTGCGCCTGATCTCTCGACCAGTCCGAACGCAAACGGCGGATTGGTGAGAGAGACAGCTACCCCGAAGCCATGATCTTTAGCTTTATCTAATCCTCCAGCACAGCCAACACATGCTGCGTGGTCTCGGCATCTTCGTGGAGGATCATATACTCCTTGCCTTCGAACATCACTTCTGAGCCTGGCCTCTGGAGGTAGAGGATGCGGTCGCCGATCTTCAGCTCCATGGGCCGACGCTCGGTATACAGGTGGCCATCAGCTCCCGTGTGCAGTAGCTCGGTGTTGTTTGATCCGCAGTGTGGGCAGTTGGCTACGGCGTGACCGAAATCATTGGGGCCGCTGACGCGTCGAATTGTGCTCGTGTAAAAAGGATCTCTATGACCACTCACATCGCTACAGTGTCTACACCACAAGCCAATGGCGCGGTCTCCCGGACCCACCGCGATCACCAGGCCGGTGCGGTAATAAACTTCCTCCTGGCGCGCCCGCTCCGGAATCCAGATTGATCCGCGCATCGCCGGCGCTTCGTCTGGGAGCACGAGCACCTGGTCTTCGAGGGGTTCGAAGGTGGCGGGGTCGAAGAATTGCCCCACGTATGCCTCGGTACGCTTATATGTGAATGGCATAACTAAAATCTACTTCATGGCTTCGGGGTCGGTGGGCAGAAACAATCCGCAACCCGCCGTTTGCGCCTGGAGCGTCGAGTACCATTGGAAACCCCGCTCTGCGCTCATTGCTCCGCGGAGATATTGCTCTCGGACTTTTGGTTCGTTCTTCACGCATGCGTCCAGGAAGTCGTGAATGTGTGCAGTAAGTTCCTCAAGGGCCGGGGGTCTCGTCAGCCCAGGCGCAAACGTTGAGCGCGGGGAGCAGCGCCGGGCGGACCCCGAAGTAATCGGCATTGCGTTCATCTTGGAGTTAATTCAGCCTCGCGAGAGCTCTCTCAACACTGGTAACCACGGATCGCTGCCAGTTTTGATCGACCATTTGAAAATAAACGCGCAGCGCTTCAGCCAAGCTCATGGTTCGAACGGCGCCGATCGAGGAATAGCCACTGCCGAATAAACCGCACCAGTAAGCTTCTGGTGGTTTGCCAACAGGCAGAATGCGGAGGCTGGGTTTCATCACACACTCCGCGCATACTCCAGGCATCGGCTGTCATCTTGGCGTATCCGCTGCTGCGCCGCCCAGATAAATGCGCCGTGAATCTCGCGATGCGCTTTATCCCCCCGAGGTTTTACGCTCGCGAGCAGCCTCACGTCCTCAGGTTTCATCGCCGCCACCTGGTCGTGGGCGAGCTGAAATACGTCGGTCGGCTCCGGCTCACGAAAGCTGAAGCCTTCCATGCGCACTGGCTCGTACACCCACTTGGCGGAGCCACTAGCGGCTTCGGCTAGAACCGCCTGCGCGGTTGCGGTCGAGAACCGGCTGTCGAGCAGCATCTGGGTGTAAGTGTAGAATAGCCAGTGCGATCGCTGCCATTCCAGCTCCTGAGCGATCAGGCTGACACGGGTTCCGCGCGTGAAGGTTGGATTTTTTTGTCGCATTCGCAGCAGTTTTAGCCGGGTAATTTGGGTTCAGCGGCGACGGTGGCCGCCTCGGTTTCGGCGATTGTCGAGTGCGCGTTGAAGTCCTTGCTCATGACGCCCATGGCGGCAAGGCCGCCTACCATTGCGTATTTTGAAATCGCAACGAGCCAGGGCATATGCACGAACAGCTCCGGGGAGAACACTACGAAACCGAAGCTCGCAGTGATAACGGACGTTACCGACGTCTTCCAGTTCTTCCAGAGGTTCAAACTGAGGCCTCGGCAAGAACCAGTGCCATGGAATACAACTGGCCCGGCGATACCTCGCGCGCCAGGAAGCCGGGGAAGATTCCATCCTGTTGCAGCGCGAGCACGCAGGAACCCGAGCACATCAGATCGTTGCGCTCGTCGGGGAGAAACGGCAGCGCAAACCCGATATCGGCGGCCCAGTCGTAGCCACGGCCGGTCTGAGCCTGCGCCCATGCGCGCACTGGAGCTTCGGGATATTTCGACGGGATCTCGACAAAGTCCCAGAGCTTGTCTGATCCGTCGAACGGCAAAAGGTTCACGGCGGGCGTTTTTTCCGCGCGCGCGCTGAACGCCACACCATCGGTAAACACCAGCTCTACGTGCGAATAGGGGGAATGCGTGCCGTATTCGATGGCAACCGACAGGATGCCGGCGCCTTTGTGGAATGCCAGTTTCATTGGAATTTGCCCTAAAATGGAAGAATCTGTGGCCCTTTGTCGCGGCCAGTGTTCGGGAGACACTGACACAATAAAACACAGATGAGCAATCGCATCGAATCGAACGCGGGAAACAACCTCTTCCCAAAGCCTAGTGGGCGAGCCGTCTTAATCGGGCCGGACGGCTCCAGGGCATTCAAACTTTTGGATGCTGCTCCCGAATCTCAGCCTGGAAGAACTTTCCTTTCGAACCGGATTCCAGAAATCGCTTGACCTTCGCGAGTGGAATTATATGCCTGCTGACTGCGCCGCTATGCCAGTGAATGCGGACCTGGTTGGTTGCGGGATCGTGCTCGATCGCCTGGATCGCAGAGGAGTCTACGGGATGGAAGTTCATGAGGCACTGTCGCCGCGCGCGGCATCAGCCATCCGCTTCTTCCAGTAGGTGACGACAAACTTGACCATGGACTCGCCAGCGATGCCGAGGAGTGCGCGTGCGCGGCTTACCTGCACCTTGACCGTAGCCACCGAAGTGCCAAACCGCTCCGCAATCTCCTGATAGCTCAGGCCCTCCTCGCAGATCAGTTTGATGATCTCACGCTCGCGCGGGCTGAGTCCGCGCTCGTGTTCGCCGGTACGGCCATCCAGGCTGATGCGCGCATCCCCTATCATTTTACCGGCTCGACATACTCGGCGGGCATCAACCGCACGCGGTTCGCGATGATTTGGCCGACGTGATTCACTTTAGCGGGAATCTCAATGTGCGCGAGGCCGTTCTCGATCTTGATGAGCTTGCCGATTATTTCCATGCTCGGGTCGAACGCTGTGGGACCGCGGTAGCGCACGGCATCGCCGGGCCGGAGATGCGGGTGCAGGATGAGATTCTTGACGCGCTCGGCTTCGCCCGCCTGGCGCGCCGTCCACAGTTCGGCTTGGGTTGGGGCTACCATAGATCCATCCAAATAAAAGACGGGGCCTTGCCTGGCAATTGATCGCGGATGGCTCGTTCGGACACTCTGCGCCGACGGCAGGTAGGGCGGAAGCCTAACGTCACGTCATCCAGCTCCGATCCCCGCCTGGCACATGGACAGCCGACGGCCTCGGCTGCGGCTTCGATGTCAAAGTTTTCAGACCCGTGGTGGACAGGACGTACCGGACGCAATCCATCAAATGGTCGTTTTTCTTCACGATCTTGCCCTTCTCGTCCCGATGATAGCGCGAGATCTCGCGGCGAAAGTTCTGAAGATGCTCCTGAACCTTCAACCTCCCCGATACCAGCCGCTCCCACACGATTTGAATGCCGGTCTCGACAGCGTTCTCACAGGGATGGAGCATCAGACCGGCCTTGCGGTAATGCTCCATCAGAGAACGGCCATCCACCTGCGAGCTTTGGAGGCAGCCGGGATCGACTACGCCATGTATCCACTCGCCCCTGGCGCGGATCGCCATCGCGTGGGAAGCTGGCTCGCCGGCGCTTTGATAGTGTTCGTCGTAGAGGACCAACTGCCCGTTGCCGGGATTCTCGGCCGCCCACAAGGCCGCCGTGAGCCGCCAGCCCACATCGAGTGCATAGACGCGCCGCCAGGAGGCGGGAATGGGCGCGGTCTTGATCAGGAAGTCCTCTTCCGGCAGGGGATAGATGGCGCCCGCGCCGAGCGACGGCTCGCCGAGTGTCCGCGCTTTGATCTGGTAGGCGGGAGTCGTGGCAATCAGGATGTCCTTCTCCGCCTGCTCCATGTGCGGAACGTCCTTCCAACCGGCCTGTATCCAGAATTTGTGCGCCGCGGCGCCTTCCTTCGGCTCCAGAAATCCGGTTACAACCTCACTCATGCCCTGGAGCGGCGTGAAAGTGGTGTAGAGAATCCCGCGGGTTGTGACGGTGCGAAACAGGATCTCGGTATAGATGTCCTCCGGAGGCTCTTCGTCGAGCCATGCGAAGTCCAGTGAGACTCCCTCGAAGCTCTTCCGGCCCTGCTCGTAGGTCTTCAGCCCAACGCTCGACCAGGCGCCAGAGACGTGCTTTACCCAGATCGTCTCGATCGATCCGCTGAGACCTGAGCGGCGCGGAAGCGTCTTCACGATCCGGTCCGCCGGGATCATGCCAGTGCCCTGCGCTTCGAGTGTGCCTGCGAGTTTGAACTGCACGATATTGCGAGTGCTCTCCGAGGTCGTGCCGCACGCCCAGCCCGCGGTAGGTCCACTGAAGCGCTTCCCCGTCCACCACACCGGATAATTTCCAGTTAGATGACAGGCGGTCTCGTACGCGCCCGCATCTGACTTCCCGATGCGATTCGCGGCGCAGAATAATCTTTCCTTGTACGTCGCGCCGGCGGCGAAGAATTCGAGCTGCTTCGGATAAAGCGCGCGCCGGCGCGGCCCCGTCTCCGGGAAATATCCCCGCCACTTGTTGCGCTTCTGGAAGTCCAGGGCCGCCTGAATGGTGCCCAGATCGACCATGTCCGGTAAGCTGACAACGGTCACTAGCCTCCCGAGTCCGCAATCGCCTCGCGAATCTGTTGCGCCGCGAGGCCGGGCCACTGCGCTTCCGGCATCCGCACGTACGTCCATGCGTCGAGGCCGGCAATGCGCCACTGCCCGCGCGGCGTCTGGTAGAAATATTGCTCCGCGTTTGCCGAGTAGGGTCCCGTTCCATAGGGATTTTCAGCCTTGATCTGCCCGTTCCCGAACGTTTCAGCCATATACTGGGCCGTCGCCTCGGTCGCAAAATACATGGGATTCAGGCCCGTCGATTGCCCCGTCTGTGAATTGGTTACCGCCGGCACGATGAACGTAGGGACAAACGGAGGCGCAACCGGAGCCGCGCCCGGCGTGGGAGCAGGCGAGGGCGCAGGTCCGGAGATCTCAAATGGTCCCCAGGTGGGGGGCGGCGTGGAATTACTCACAATGTGTTTTCCTTTTTTGCTTCGTGGTCAGTAGACTGCGCTCTCAGCGATCCGCCGTTTGCGTTCGGACCCGTCAAGAGACTCGAGGTGCAGTTTTCCCTTGCATTTCCACTGATTCCCATTTAGACTGTAAAGCGTTGATAGAGCGCAGTTTATGTGAAAATATTTCATTGAACACTTATCGCCCCCCGATAAGTGTTCCGTTCGATTTCCCAATGTTTTGGCACTTTGTCGATTTGCGCTCGGCTGGGCATAGAAAAACAGGAAATCAGCGTTGTCTTTAGTTGCAATATCCAGCTCACGGAAGAAGGTAGTGAGACTCAGCTTCTGCTTTGCGCTCTCATCAGTTTCTGCTTTGCGCCCTCAAGCTCCTCTGCTGTAAATAGCTCCGCGAGCGCCGTAACGGCTACTGGGATCGCTTGGCCGCCTGGTCCGCTCAGTTCTTTGCGATCCACCCAGTCGCCCATCTCGTGCGCCACCTGTTCCTCGTGGAGGCGCATCTCGCGCAGTATCCCGGTATCGACGAGGAACTCTTCTACGACTTGGCTCTCATCGCCCGCGCCGATCGACTTCAGTTGGCAGATAACCAGCCCGGTGCTGCCGCCTGGCGCTTTGCCGGCCAGCTTCGCGGCACGCTCACGGACGACCTGGTCCATGAGTGCGAGCCGCCGGTTCAGCCGCGCGAGGCGAACTTCCTTGACCGCAGCGCCGGACTCCTTCACGCGCTTGCGCCATTCCCCGACCCAGTGGTCCACCTCGCGGGCGAACTCCGGGGTGGCCTTCCAGCGTTGGATCTGCCGCGCGCTCACTCCGAGCCGCTTGCCGATTTCATCGTTCGTCAGGCCGCCGAGCGACACCATGCGCGCGGCTTTGTAACGCGTTTTATCCCAGGCCCAGTCCACGAGTTAGCGCACCCGGGGCACAGACCCCATCGAGCCACTGAAGATGCCGAAGACACTCAGCAGCCACAGCACGACGCAGATGATAACCACGACGTTCAGGAAGTTCTTGATGGGCGGGGCCATCGGAATTAGGGCGCATGTCATTCAAGGTCATCCCACAAAAGCAGCACTATGACGACCAGGGTGATGATGAGACTGATAATCGGCATGGCTTTTTTGTTCCTTTTTCAGACATTCCCATTTAGACTGTAAAGCGGTTGCAATATCCAGCTCACGGAAGAAGGTAGTGAGACTTTTCAGACCTTGGCAGTTTCCGCCGGCAGCATGGGAAGTATGATCGGCGCCGTATCTCCCGGGCTCAAAGCAACGAGTTTGGCCATTCCCTGTCGCAGCAATTCCATGCGAATCGTTTCCATCAGCACCATCTGATGTGTCGCGGCTTGGCGGGCGAGCTCGGCAACCTCCTTGGCGGACGTCACCGCTGTTGCGTTGACAACGGTCGCGGCTTCGAGACGGTTCATTTGGTCCTTCAGGCTCGAGCCGGTATCCGTTTTGAATTCCATCGCCATCGCGAGAAGCACGGGATGCAGCCTGGCGACCACGCCGAGAAAACTAATCAGCTTCCAGAGCGCGGCAAAAATAGCGATTGTGCTTACAGCGCAGCCAGCGACCGCGGCTAAGGTTACCCAGTTCATTCACTCCCTCCCCACTGGCTGATCTTCGCGCGGTGAGCCATCCGCCGTTTGCGCCTGAACTGTTCGCTACCATCTAGATAAGGCAGCGCGAGCGCCGCCGCACGCAGCCCGAAAAAGAAGACGGCAACCACCACGATGACAACAACGTCAGTCATTCTCTGCCCAACCGGTACTCCGCCATCCCCAGCTCGCAGACGACCGACATCTTGCGGCACAGGACTCCCAACCGTATGAGCACCTGCTCATGCGGTAGGCGCCGGTATTCGGCGTCAGACGCGGCCACCCTGATCTCGGCGCGCAGCATCTGGAAGCGTGCAAGCAGTGACTCCGCCGGAGGCTCGTAGTCGCGCGAGAAGGCCGCAGCGAGCTCCGCGGCTTCGCTCTCGTCCTGCGCCATAGATTTCACTGCGCTTAAAGCGGTCATCGATCGCCCGCGTCCTGCCTTCGTTTTGGGCTGCGCCCGCATCGCTGAAAAAGGAGAGTTGCGCTCGGTTCAAAATCGCGATATGCTCTTTCGGTCCGCGTCCCTCGCGAAGGACTACGGCATCACTTATCGATGTCGATAAGTGACTGGCTGGCCGCGCCCGCGCCTCTTTGGGGATCTGACACGGTAAAGCCGGTCCCGCGCCCGCCGAGCGCTACGGCTGTTTCACAGTCGTTCGCGCCAACTCGCACCACGTCGTGATCACGGACCAGAAGCTGGTACCAAGCGGGCATTCCCGCGGGCGCTTTCTTCTGCGCCAGTGGCAGCAGCGTGTTGAGCACCCCGGCTGCTACATTGCCCGTCTTCACCAGCGAGGGCTTCGCTTTTACGACGTCCAGATTCATCAACGCAGCCAGGCCCGCCGCGGCGTAGGAGCCATACGCAAACGCCTGCGCCCAGAACGACTGTGTCTCGACGGTGGCTAGCAAATCGTTGGCTTGAGTGTTGATCAGAAAACCTATACCGTGCGCGGCCAGCTCCTGGTATATCTGGCCCGCCGGAACGTCCTGCTGCCCGCACGCCACAACGTTCCAGACTGTGTAACTTGGCTGATCTTCGCGCGGTGAGTAGGTACGGCTGACCGCGCCAGGCACGGGCATACTGGTCGCGACACGCGGCTCTGGCGGAAGCTTCACCGCCGCGCGACGCGCGATACACGCGGTAAGAGCCAGCAACAAAATAGGAACGAATGCGCGACGACGCACCGCTTAGAATTTATCCTTGTCTTTCTCGATCCAGCCCGGATCGGAGAATAATTTCCGCCACGCTTGCCTCACGATGTGCGCTTGCTTCGCGTTGAACGTGCCCTTGGCTTCGAGCTCGTCTTTGAGACGATTCATTTCGGTCGCAACTGCGTTGAACTTCACGCGGAACTGCTCGAGCGCGTATTCGGTGGCGCGCCTGTTGGCTTCGCTGCTTTCGGATCCCCGATCCTGGAGCATCCGCGCAAACGCCTGGCGGTTGTACTCCACATCCTGTTGCGCGGTTTCCTGGTGGACCTGCTGAGCCAGGATGCTCGACGACACCAGCAAAACAAAGCAAGCGGCAACGCGAATAGCGGTGTGTGGCACGGGGCACGCTGAGGAAAAGTGGAATTGGGACTCAGGAAGATTTAAGGCAGGACGTTGCCGCTAGCCTGGGGACGGTCAAGTACAACAAACGTCACCATCGGCCAAATAGTGTCGAGCGTCAGGACGCTTTCCAAGCCGGTCCATCCGTCCACGTAATCCACCGGGCCCAGATCGTGCCGCCTGGTGCGCAGATGAATGCGTTCCCGTGTGAATACTCCGTTTCGCCGGATCGTCTCGCGCCCCACGACGCCCACGTCGCCGGCGCTGAAAGCGGTCCGCTGATGACTGTCAACGTGCATGAGCGGCGCGCGCGTCCCTGCGGACGGGAATGATTTCAACGTCGGAAACATCGACTTCAGTTGACGCGCCGGAACGCAGCAGATCGATCGCTATAACCAGCCGATGCTGCTTCTTAACACGAATAAGAACGCCCTCCAGGCCTTCGAGGGGTCCGCGCTTCACCCGTACGCGCGTGCCGGCCGTGAGTCCGGCGTCCCCATGGACCGGCTGCGGGGAGCTCATGAGTAGACGAAGCGCTTCAATCTCGCTATCCGGGATCGCTTCGATTTCCATGCCATGCCCCAGAATACGCGAAACTCCGCTGATTGAGAGCACGCTTACGCGCTGGTCGGCGGTGTCGGCAAATTGGCAAAACAGGTATCCGCGAAACAGTGGGACATCGACGAGGAGCTCGCGGCGCACGATCTGGATGCACGGAAGGAAGACGCCTAGCGCGGGCTTGCGGGTGATTTCGACAGAAACGCGTTGCTCGCAGTTGGAACGGGTCTGAACCGCATACCATCGACTCAGCAAGGCAGCGCTTCGCCCCTTTCATTGCAAGCACGATCCGGTCATTTGGATATATCGGCAGGGAGGGGTACGTTGTCCCAAAATCCAAATGCTTATGGCTTCGGGGTGAGTCGTTGTCGCACTGAAGCCGTCCGCCGTTTGCGCCTGATCACTCGAGCGCGCAAAGAACCAGGGCGCGGAGGGATAGCCAAAGCGGTAAGCGCTACTTGATATTCTGCGCCAACCGCGCGAGCGCGATTGCGGCAGGTGTGATCGCCGTTCTGTGGGTGGCCGCTCCCATATCCACGCCGTACGTAGGGTCCATCAGTGGATCACCGACAATGTGCGGCACGCCGAGGATGTGCCCGACTTCGTGCGCCATGATGGTGTACGCGTCCATTCGGTCTTGATCCAGGTTCGTGACTACAATTCCGCCATTCGTCGCGCACGCGATGGATTGCGGGCAGGCACAATTGTTTCGCAGTAGTTTCGGCGCCTTGATCTTTACCCCTAACGCAATCTCCCAGTCGCGCGTGGCTGTGGTGACCGCTTGGCGCAGCGTCGGGTCGAGTATTTCGTCTTCGTAACACACCTGGTCATAGAGCACCGAGAACACGCGAGCAGGAGCAAACAACGTATTCCCGCCCACCTCCGCGAATACGCCCACCGTACCTTCATTGCGCATTTCTGTCCTCACGTGGTGGCCCCACGCGACGAATATCGCCGCGCAGATGAAGGCACCCGGAGGCGCCAGGAGCGCCACCAGCACGACGCAGTAGTACGCTCGGCGGCGGCGTTGCTCGCGACGCTTCTCGACAAACTGTTGCACCGTCCAGGTGTCGAAATCGTGTTTCACTTCGCCTCTTTAAACTTTCGGAACCGCGACATTTGCGGACGGAAGGGACAAATTTCCGCTTCTGCCGATATTAACGATGGTAGAACATTGTTAACCGGAAAAGGTTGACGGCCCAACTTTCGCGTTTCGCCGATTTCCCCGGTTTGGCGCGGCGTTGAGCGGTTTCCGCCACCGAAGCGCTACTCTCAAACCAAACAGAACGGAAGGGCAGAATGCCATCCAAAACCAAAAACATTGACCAAAACAGCCCTATTTCAGCCCCAGTCGAACAGAATTGTCAAACTGTACGCCTCAGACGCCGAAGTTCGCCGGAACCGCCGAAACACCTCTCTCCTACGCAGCTCGAGGATCTGTTCCGCGTGATCTACTCGAAACGCGACGAGGCCATCTTTCGCATCGTCTATTGCAAAGCCCTGCGCGCGAGCGAAGTCGGCCGCCTGGAACTCAGTGACTGGGATGAACGCGAGAAGATGCTGAGCGTACATCGACTAAAAGGATCTCGCTCGGCGGCCTTCGCGATGCACGACAAGGAGCTGCGCGCGCTGCGCGCCTGGCTAAAGGTCCGCGGCCGAGCGCCGGGCCCGCTGTTTCCCAGCCGCAACCATCGCCCAATCTCGCGCATTCGCATCTGGGAACTGATGCGGCAGTACTGCAAAGAAGCTGGCATCCCCATGCGTCTCGCACATCCGCACGCGCTCAAGCACTCCCGCGGCTCACACTTACTCGAGGAGACGGGCAAGATCCACGTGGTGCAGGACGCGTTAGGACACAAAAGTATCGCGTCTACGATGATCTACGCGCAAGTTTCCAACCGCGATCGGACGGAGGCCATAGCGCTCAATCGCAATAAATACTGATGCGCTCACTTTTCTCTTGACGCTGTTTGCGCATTCTGCTATGATATCTTTGTGATCGAGAGATCAAAAGCCCGAATCCATCGGGCGGGAGAAAGAAAATGAAAAAAACGTGGACTATCAACAACGGCTGGAACCGGCTTAACAATTGTGGCCAGATGATTCTTTGTGAGGTCGGCCCGCGCGACTTCGACCCAGACTGGGAACGGCACGAACAGAATGCTGCAGCTGGTGTGCATACAGCGCCTTACGTAAACAAAGGAACCGCCTACGTTTTCGCGAGAAAGCGAGACTGGGAGGCCGCTGTCGAGTACTTGCGCGCGAACGGGTTTCTGGGCTGACTGGGCTGACTCAGGAGAAAGAGGAGAAAGAAAAAATGAGCCAAACAGAAACAAACACAAGATGTGCGCGCATGAAGAAGATCGGCGGAAACGAGTTTTTCTCGACATTGCGCGGAGCGAAAAGCGCCGGCAAGCGAAGGGGCTATGCGAGTGGCGCGAAAATTCTCGACACGGAAGAGGGATTCTGCCTTTTAGCTTTAGGGGAAGGCGCAAGCCAACGGTCTTATAATCTTCTGCGCCACTCCTCGACCATCGCAGAAATGCGCAATGGACGTTGGGAGGAATACTGACGTGTCCCGCATGGTCAAAAGTGCGTAACAAGCTCCGCCGCGTGCCTCGGTCGCGCGAGCGATCCTCCGCATAAGCAGAGCGTCCGAAGGGAAATCGGGGCCGGGTACGTAACTCCGGCGAAAGGTTCTAACACGGAAAAAATGAGCCGAACCCTGACATCGACCGCTGCTCGCCGCATGGCCGCAAGACGCAAGACCTACGCCGGCGGCAGGCCTCGTAAACCGACAGCCTGTCCGAAATGCGGCGCCGACTGCAAATCCTACCGCCTCGCCCAGGTCCACTGCGCCCGCTGAGCCTCTACGCCGCTTTTGCTTTCGCCTTCGGCACAAACTCCACAGACCGCTCGCCGATCCGTTCCTTCGCAATGAATTTCGCGTGCTCGTGTTTCGGCAGCAGCTTGCGCAACTCGCCCAGTGGTATGCTCACCCACTTTATCGCTTCCTCTTTGCCGAGCCTCGCGATTACCTTCGCTATGTCGATGATGCTGGATTTGTTGCCGCGCTCGCTAACCACAGCCATGTACTTGTTGCCCGAAACGCTTACGGCTTCGGCCGCACGCTGTTTTGGAAACCACGTTGGGATCGAGAGCCGGATGAATTCCAAGCGTGCGCGACGGGTTGCGGTGGCTGCATCATGGGCTATGTCTTCCTTATTGAGCGCTGCTTTTAGTGCTCCTCCTTCATCGATCAGCCGTATACGTTCGGGTGGTAATTTCATAACGCTTCTTTCTTCGGGGTCGGCCCGGCGCTGCACTCAGGCTTTCCGCCGTTTGCGCCTGATCGGTCGTGCAACTTTAATCGGGCCTTCCGCCGGAGCGTACAAGCGCGCTACGGTCCTGTACAGCGCTGCCACCTCCCTGGAGCCCAGCAGAAAACTGCGCCGATACGGCCCTGGACCGCCCGTGCCGTCGATTTTCACTGTGATCACCGCACCGCCGCGTGGAATATAGTGTCGAAGATATGGCCGCTCGAGGGTGAAGGTCATAGTCTGGGCGTCTTCAACCGCGAACAGCCTCAGGGAGACGCCTTTGGTGCGAGCCATATCTTCGCAATCCAACGTAACTCTCTTTTTCTTCTGACGCGCCATTTTACGCTGCCTTTCTGCCCCGCAGCTCCATGTGCCTCCGCATGTGATCGAGCGCACGGCGGTGCAGCCGGCTCGCATCGGAGCGCTTCAGCCCCAACTCCTCGCCGGCGGCCCTGATGCTTGTTTCCAGTCCGAAGTAGTGCCTATCGATCATGGCCAGCTCGTCGGCGCAGAGGCTTAGCCGTGCCTGCCGGATGTCTCGCCGCTGCTCGTTACGCTCGGTGAGATGGTGCGCCAGGCCGCCACCCGCCCGGTCGGCCGCCGGCATCTCCACCAGCTCGCCGTCCCGCAGCCGGTGATCTCCCCCGCAACGCACGGAATCCATGATTGCGTCGTGGATTCGCAGCTTCGCGAAGACCCAAAACGGAACTTTACACCGGGGCGCCTGATACCGTTCCGCGGCATGAATCAGTCCGATGCACCCGGCGCCCTTCAGATCATCCAACTCGAACCGGCGCGGGAGTTTTGCCTGCATGTCCTTGGCAACGATGTCTACCAGATGTAGATTGAGGAGAACGCGGTCATCGCGGACACTTAGAGACGCTAGGTCAGGGAAATGGACGAGTTTGGCGTGAGATTTGATGCTTCTATTATCGGCAGGATGGGAGGATTTGTCCCAATCACGCGGAAACTGCTTATGACTTCGGGGTGAGTAGCTGTCGCTGGCCATTGGCACGCGGGAGGTCCCTGCTTATCCGGGGACAAGGCTGAGTATCCTGCTGGCCTGTGGTCAAATCCGCCGTTTGCGCCTGATCCTCAGTGCGCCAACATCGAGCGCCACCGTTCCGCCGTCAAGGTAGGGTTTCCGGATGGTCCGGATACGGTCTCGCCAGGAAACTCGCGGCCATTACTTAGATTGGCGACTATCCTTGCGTGGCCAGCCAGAGCCTCGGACTCGCTCGCATACGCCTCGTGGTACAGGCCCTTACACGAACCCTCGTGAAACACCATTGTTTCGAAAGGCCACGGCTCCTCGGCAGCATAATCGGACTCCCAAAACGGACACAGGGCAGGCCGATTGTCTCCGCCGCCGCCTGAGTAGGTTCGAATGGTGCTCACGTCAAACCGTTCGCCTTGTGGATTAGCTACAGAACCAGAAAATCTGACCTTTTCACTCATAGTTGGCCTTCCCCGTCAAACAGCGGCAGTCTTCGTTTTTCGCAGTGCCCACGGTGGTGGCGCTCGTAGTGCCGGCCGGAGAAATAGCGCGCGCAATCCGGGCACAGGATGAGCCGGATCGAGCGCGAACGCGACTTCAGCCGCTCGGGCTGGCCGCGCCACACATGGAAGCGAATCGGTAGTGGATGCACCTAACGTGTAATATATATGGGAATGGGGAGTTTTGCTAGGGTCTTGCCGGAATCGCGTCAGTCTGGCTTAGCACTCGTCGGTGGCCGCGCCGCCGTCGCGATCCCCCTGCGCGAAGAGTTACGCGCTCTGTTATGGGACTCGCACCTTCAGCGCCAGCAGCAGTTGCAACGCATAGAAAACGCCGAGGAGCGCCAGCTTTTTCTCATCGCCCTCACTCTCGATCTACAATTCGAACTCGCCAACAACATGCTCGTCTCCAGAACCCAGACCCCCTTAATTAACCCCGGTCCGGGATCAGCACCAGAACAAGGCAAGTAAGATCCTTACGATCTGCGTCTCTAATTTCGGCAATTATATACTTGCCTCAAACACGGCACCGGGCGTACAATGAATCCGGACGAGGAGCCAGTTTCGCACGAGGCAGAAAATCATGGTAACCGGTCCTGCCGCCTTCGATAATTTCAAGCGGCTAATGCAGGCGTTGCTGAGGGCACCGAAGGAAAAGAGCGCAGGCGCTAAGCCGCCCACACGGCGAAGAGCGCGTCGCAAAGCGTGAACGTCTTTCGGCGGCTCGTCGTTATGATGCGCTGGAATCTTCTCTGGCTGCGGCTCCCTGTGGTTTTCTTCTTGCTCTTGGCCGCTTACGATGGATTGGAAGCGTACAAGTATGGCCGCGTTTTAATCGAGCATTGGACATGGGGCCTGCTACTTTCTCCCGCTGCTGACTTGTGGATTATGCTCAATTTCGTCGCCGTTCTATTGCCCGTACAAGCGTCGCTTGTGATTCCAACATTCTTTGATCCCAAAGCGGAAGAATTATACGCGCACCGTACGCGCAACACGCTGACGTGGGCATTCGGTCTTCCGGTCGCGGTGTTTGTTCTGTGGGTGCTCATGTGGGGATCTTTCCCGCTGGAGAATAACGCAGATGGCACCTACATGCGGATGCTCCCGTTTATTCCGTGGCCATCGGCTCCGTTCTTCTAATGGGCGAGCTTCTTAGCTTGGCTTGCGAAATCCGACCTTCATGTCTCGGTCGAATTTCTGCTCCATAATAACGTCAAGGTTAAACGGCTCTCCGGGTTTGTGGGTGGCGACAATTCTCAATAGATTCGCTTTATCGGCATACTGTATAAGAAACACGGCCCCCGCATCATCCAAGATCTCGAACTGCTTTCGCAAATATCCTTTTCGTTGCCCGAGTTCCAGGTTGAGCGCTCGACGAATCTCGAAGACAACTGCGTCCGCCGCTTGTAGGGGGTCGCATTCTTTCTCGTTCATTTTGGAAAAACTTGCCATGTATTTCGCGGCGTCTGGATTGGTGCGTGTCAAATTATCGTAAGCATCGCTCGCAAGCGCGCTGTGTTCTTCGTCTTGGTCGCAGACGTAGGACACCCTATCGGGCTTTTCTAGCCCCTTCATGGCCCTGGCACACTGAATCATCGCCAAATCGTATGCTAGCCGGTAGGGGTTGTCGCCTAGAATAGCGCGGGCATTTGCATCCTGAATGACATCGTAAAAATCTTCCTGCACGATACCTATGCCAGCAAGTGTTCGATAATTCCCGTATGAGCGCGGATCGACGATCACCTTCAGGAATTCGTGACTGATCGAGTCAAGCCGTTCACGTTCGGCAGGCGTGATGTTCTTTTCGTCCGCAACAAACTTTGAAAATTCCCCGGTGCCCCGTTCGCATTGGGATGCCTTGAAGTACTTAATGCCGATGTCGGGCCTCTTTCGCAGGGCCTTCCACGCGCGTTCCAGCTCAAAGATTGCAGTGCCTCGCGCGAGTAAACCGCCCACAGCAAAAATACCCGACTGTCTCATGTCGAAACTTTCGTCCATGTACGAGTCGATCACAGCGTAACAGCTTTCTTTGAATCTGCTTATGCGAATAGCTTTCGCCAATTCCTCGAACGGCCACTCCTGCATCCCACTCCCTTCCGGGAATTTGCTACACTTCCCTGCAGGAAGGGCTTTGGATGCAACGGTGGCACGCTGCGGCCAGCTAAGCCCGCCAAAAAAAGCACAATAAGACGGCCTGTAAACTCAGGCCGTTCTGCGTTTCGGTCTCCGTCCTCGCCGGATGGCTTTAGTTCGCGGTGGCGCCCACCTTGCCAGTCAATTCCGCATACGTGAGCCGCTTGCCAGCGATCCGCGACAGCACGGTCGTGAATCGCTCCGTGTCGCTAGCTTCATGGCGATTGTTGTAGCGAAAAGATTGTTCGTCGATGTAGCGGGCTAGGTGATAAGGCTCGACGCTAATGTACGTTCCGTGCAGCCCACGCTTTAAGAGCGACCAGAAATTTTCCATCGTGTTGGTATGGACGTTTCCGTTGGCGTACTCAATGGCATGGTTGATGACAGCGTGTTGATAATCAGTCTCTAGCCCTTCATACGATTTTAGTTCGTCGCTGAAAATCGCCGATCCAGCTTCCACATGCTCGCGAACCTGCTTTTGCAATTGCTTCTTGCGGCGGTTGTCCACCACGAAAGCCCGAACATCGCCGCCGCGCTCAACCATACCGAGGACAATGGTCTTGTCCTTACCGCCGGTTCCGGTGATGACGCGCTCTCGTTTCTCCTTGTGCATGTTGCGCGCTTTGCCGCCGATGAAACTCTCGTCCACCTCGACCTCGCCGCCAAGCTTCGTAAACCCGCCGCTGCGCATGACGCGGCGAATTCGGTGAAGCATGAACCATGCGGTTTTCTGGGTCACGTTCAAATCTCTGGCAACCTCACAGGAGCTAACGCCGTTCTTGCAATTGGCGATCAGCCACGCGGCGGCAGCCCACTTATCCAAGCCAATCGGGGAGTCCTCGAAAATCGTGCCGACCTTAACCGAGAACTGCTTCTGGCAGGCTCGGCATCTCCACAGATCGCGGGTGGAGATAACGGCAATGTTTTTGGAATCGCAGCGCGGGCAGATCGGGCCGTCCGGCCAGCGCCACTTGGCGATGAAGTCCAGCGCGTTCTTCGGATCGGAAAAGAATTGGATTGCTTCGAGAAGGCTTCCAGGTGCGCTGTCCATGTATCAACTATGCGCTTTTTTTGTGTTTGAGTCAAGTATATAGTTGCCCTAATTTCTTGTTGTCAAGGGATAATTGCCATGATCATTAAAAAGCAGGGGGGGGGGAACTGCGGGCCGCAGATGGCGCATCCCCTGCGGCCCTTCGCGTTGATAGCCCTCCGGTATCGATCTTTCGACGAGCAGCTCAGCAAACCGGATGCGCCCGGTACACGCTGGCCTCTAGGTCTGCACCAATCGACTTCGGCAGACTCACACCGCCCGGAACTGCGGGCCTCTCTCTCAGTGGTATGTCGAGATTACGAAGACGCTCCGGCTCCGGCTCCGGCCGCCATGGTTTTCGGCTGTGCTCCGATCGGGGCGCTCGTCCGCGCGATCTGGTAGTAGTCGAAGGTGATGCGGTTCCCACCGATGCTGAGCGCGATATTGCGCAGCTCGTTCAGTTCGTTCTCGTCGACCAGGCATTGGCCATGATCGTTCAAGCGCGTCACGCTCATGTGAAACCCTGGCGGAGTTCCCTGCGAAGCCGCGGTATTCTGTTGCTTTGCTTTCCATCCTGTTGGACGTGGCATTGATTCTCCTTACGAATAAACTATATAAAGCACTATATAACAAGTTGAAGCATCATGGCTTCGGGGTCGGTCAGGCTCTGCCGTCAGCGATCCGCCGTTTGCGCCTGGTCCGTCGATGGCCCTGAAGAAAACGCTTTTCCGACTAACCGCACGGCAGGCTCAACACATCCGGGCGACTGCAGTTTGTGCTCGTAATAGATTACGGTCCGCAGGGTGTGTCTGGTCGCTTCGCTGAATTCTACCGAGCCGGAAGTTCTGCAATTAGCGCAACGCCACCGTTGATGAAGACGGGGAAGCATATCAGCAAGACGATTTCTTCGGGGTCGGTGTTCCTGCGCCTTCAGCGCTCAACGTTTGCGCCTGTTCCAGCTCCAGCTCAGACTTCACCAGGTCGAACTGTTCCTTGTCGGCGAGTACCAGGCCACCGACCACCTTCCGGTCCAGCAGGACCGCGACGAAATCTCCTCCAACGCCAAACGTTAGTTGCGTACCAGCTTTTACTTTGCGCGCTCGTAGCACGTTCGACAGTGGAGCATACCAGACAGACATGGAACGCTCGCACATGCTCTTCAGCACATCGAAGCTGTTGATCATCGCTCGGCCCTCAAGGCGCAAACGGCGGGTTGCGGATTGCTTCCGCCCACCGACCCCGAAGAAAAACGCATTTGCTTCATAGTAGTTTCCTCAGTAATCTCAACCCAATGACCCCTATTGAATACCCACCAGGGATGAAACAACATCTGAATCTGGTAACTCAAAAGCCGTTTCGGACGGAAACTGAATTGGTGGATCAACTTTCCCCGTTTTGTCCAGAGGTTCACTACCAGCACCTAGATTCACTCCATGGCTTCGGGGGTCTTGACGCTGCTCGCGGCGTCAAAGATGTCGGCGAAAAGGGACGTTTCCTCGGCTGGTTCGACGTGTGGAAACTCCACCGTTTGCGCCTGCGTATTCAACTCCCATCGGGCCCAATGCCCGTTTCGATAAGACAAGAAGCGTATCGAGTAAGGCGTGCCCCTGATCAGGGCAGCATGGGTCGCCTCTCGCATACGCGCGAGGGCTGCTTTGACCGCAGATATAGTGGTGCAGCAAAGCCCCCCGTCGAGCGAGTACCAGCCGTTCGAAACGCGCCGAATCGGTACAACGGAAATGTAGAAGCGGATGTGGCCGAGTTCTTTATCCCATGCCCAGCGCTCGTCTGGCGATGGAGCGGGAGGCTCCTGCATGTGCCAAGGCAGGATATCGGCGTTATGTGTGGGCATCTGATGACTCCTCGATATCTACCATCCCCTGGACCGCCTGGACCGCCCTGCGCAACGCCCCGAGCGTCACGGTCAGATTGCCGTGGATTTCGCTCTCAGGGTTAAATGGCCAGTCGCGGAGCAGTTTCGTCGCGAGTTGCGTCTCGCGCAGCGCCACATGGAGCATCGAGAGCTGCGTCGGTGGGGGTTCGGGATCCGCGCAAGTATTCTTGCCCTCGCTATGCAAGGATGCTTGCGCCATTGCGGAAGAGTTCGGATGTGCTTGCGGGTTACTGTTTCGTGGTGCGGTGTGGGCGGTGTGGGGCATGGGTTGGCTTCTCTTCTTCCAATCGGGCGGAGTGAAGGGCTGTTCAGTGGGGGGGAACCAGAGGGATTTCATATCGGTTATCTCGCCTCGCGATTAGTCACTGCCGGCGATATCAGACGATCCAGGCCGAATGACATCTCGAAGACCGGCAGCCTGAAATCCTTCCATTCCCCGTCCTCGTGCTGGTGTGCCCCAGGGGCTTTTAGCTGCCGGCCACAGTCCGGGCACTCATAGGTCATGATCGTCATTTAGACCCTCCAGGCGCAAACGGGTAGTTCGCTAAATCTGCGTTGATAGTTCTTCACGTATGCTCTCCGGTACAGGCAGGCCCTTCGCGATCAGATCCCGCACGATCCGAATGGAGTTGTCCAACTGATCGACCCGCCGCGCCGCTTCGTCACGCTTGGCCTGGATATCGCGAAGCAAAGGCAGCCATGGACTTTCGGCACTTTGCACGTTCTCTGTTTTTTCTCTTGCATATCGTTTACCCATGATGCGAACCCTACTCCTATTCGTGTCTCTCTGTCCTGTAGCATCACCATTCACCCCTCAGCCACCGGAACGTCCACCAGCTCCACCAGTGGCCAAACAACAACGCACTGAAACCGGAGCCAGAAAAGAAGACCCCGACGGCCAAGGCAAGAACGCCAGGGATAGGTCGTCCCCTGAAGATCAAAAGGTCAAAGCCAACGAGGAAAAAGGCGCCTCCAAGACCGAGTCCGATGAGAATTTGGAGGTAAATAGGCGGCTCGCGACGTTCACTGGATGGTTGGTGGCCGTCGGCGTCGTCCAGTTCGCGGCCCTCTTTGCTCAAGCTATTATCTTTTGGCGCACCCTGAAGGAAAACCGCAAACTCATTCACGCTAGCCAGCGTTCTGCGGATGCAGCTAAGCTGAGCGCCGATGCCGCGATAAAAATCGGTGATACCCTCATTGGCGGCGAGCGAGCCTGGCTTCTTCCAGTAGATATCAAGCCGCCATCGCTTTTTGAAATGGGGGCCGGTGGTAGCGTATTCAACTCGTTTACGTTCGACCTGATAAACCAAGGCCGAACCGTAGGACGGCTGACCGGTCCCTTCAAAGCGAGATTCCGTTCGCTCCCGCGAAGTGCGGATCTGGCAGATGTTCCAGATTACGGCGGAATGGGTTCCATAGCTCCCGAAGCCATCTTCGGGCGTGTTCTCGCTCCCGGAGAGCGCAACGGCCTTATATCCATCCCTCTCGGAGAAAATGTTGACAAACAAATGCTGGCCCGCATCGAATCGCAGGAGACACTGCTCCACGTATACGTTTCCCTGACGTACTTCGATTCTTTCGATAAGAAGCGGGAGCTTCAGTTCGGCTACATGTATCGGCCCACAAGAGGCAGCGAGCCGGCCCGTTGGGATCTGATCAATAAACAGGAGTACAACAAGCACACGTAAAGCAACGAACGCGACCAACGCACATTTAGCGCAGTACCCGCAAACGGCGAATCGCGCCAGTGCGCCAATCACTGACCCCGAAGAAATCGTTTTCATGTTCTTAGAAATCGCCTTTTTTCGTGAATTGGATGGCAATGTTCCTCCATTCTCCAAGCCAGATCCCACACCCAGAAGAGCTGAGCGTTGTGGGTGTAGGGATTCTCGCTCTGGGGTACGCCTGTATTGTGGTGCGCTGCCCCCAGGTTGAATACCGTGTCCCATTGGGATTCTGACCAGGCCATGACTACTCCAAACCCGATGCTTCTAATTGCTTCGGGGCCGGCCCGGAGCCGCTATCAGCAGTCCGCCGTTTGCGCTCGGAAAAGTCGTGGTCGCCTTTGTGCTTGCGCTGTAGCGTGCAGCGGCGTTTGTGGCCGCCGATGTCCGCCCGGCCCATACAGCGCCGGACGGGCTTCTCGCCCAGCATGAACGCGCGGAACTGGTTCCAGCCCCTGAACCGCTTCGGGATTCCACCGCGCATTCCACGCCACGCCTCGCGCAGCTTTTCGATCTCGCGGCGGCGCTCGGCCGCGAGGAACTGTTCCCATAGCTTGCGCCGGTTCTCTTTTGAGCGCGCCCGGGCCTCTGGCGTAGCTTCCTCGTCCAGTTCCGGGTGGAACCTCCGCAGCTCCTTCACCGCGCGCGAGAAGGCTAGTTTCCGGCCCCGCTCGATGCTATAGGTATCGCCCGGCCGGCAGATCGCCCTGACAGTTACAATCTCATGGTAGTTTTCGTCCGCGGTCCTCAATGACTGCTCGATGATGATGCGTTCAGTGCGGTGGTACTTGGTATGTTCGTTTACTCGTAAATCTGGCATTTAGAAACTCCTCCTTCTTTCTTCGGGGTCGGTAGCTGTCGCTCTCGATGATCCGCCGTTTGCGCCTGATCGATCGAGCGCTTCGCAGTTGTCGCACTTTCGCCGGCCACGGGGGTAGTGCGAAATGTCCACACCACAGCGGGCGCAGAAGTGTAACCAGTTGGCGCGTTTGTTGGCCGACGCCGGCACTTCACCCATCTTGAGCAATCTGTCCAGGTACCTAAGGCGCTGGCGCCCGGCACGCAACGCGTATGTCTCGCGCCAGCTCATTGGATTGCTTTCGCCGGCTGCGTGTTGATCCACGCGTCCCTTTGTTCCTGCTGCTCTTTGCTCAGTGGAAAGCCCATCTCCCGCGCCACACCCCAGCATTGCCCCCATGGAACCTCGGCAAAGTTCGTCACGCCTAAACGGCTTTTGATGGCGCGCCACATCAGCTCGTCGAGGTTTGGCCAATACTTTCCCTGCGCCTGGAGATCGGCGACTTCCTGCGCCGCGACATCGTACTCGCGGCGGCTCACGGGACGCGCTCCATGCTTCCATGGAGATTCGCTTCTAGTTCACGAATTTCGCGTTCCCGCTCTTCGTCGCTTTTTCGCGGCGTTTTTGCCATGGAGTCGGCAAGTTCCTTCTCCATAACCCGCGAGTTGCCAGGCGCGCACTGCGCGATCTTCCGTTTCTTCTGTGCGGCCTGATACTCCTCTTCCGGGTACAGGTGGCGGATCGCTTCGAGGTCCGCAGCTTGTGGGCGGGGTATTCGGGAGTGCTGGATCACACGCGCTACGAGTTTGTCGGATTGAGCGTCGTTACTGGCGATCTGGCCGGGTAATAGCCTCGCTCTTGGTGGCGCTTCAAGTTCCGGGGTGATCACGGCGCCCAGCAGCTTCTTTTGCTCCGCTGCGGTGAGGATCTTCGGGCCGGCCCAATTCGGGTTCTCGGAAGGGACCCCGTCCGGATATACGGTGGAGTGGACTTCAAAGCCGTCGAGGGGTGTGAATTTTGAGCAGTACACCGCACGTAATTCGAGTGGGCCAGGCCATTCATTAAATAGAGCCACAGCGCGCGCTGCTAGCCAGCAGACCTGTGTATCATTCGCGCACATGCGCCCGATTAGATTGCCGATCTCCGCCCGCGTGCCGGGTTCCGACGGGAAGAACTTGAGCTGCGCCAGGACGTCGAGAGCTTCGTTTAAAGCAAGCGCGCTAACCACGGGGTTCCTTTCTCATTTGCCGCGCGTAGAGAATCTGCATCGCTTCCTGGTTTTTACCCGCTGCCCTTCCGCCGCGCGGATCCGGCGGAATTGACTCCCATTGCCGGTTATCGATCATGTCGCTCAGGGTGGGTTTGCAGAATTGCCAGCCTTTTATATCCCAGTACACGGCCCATGCAGCGATGCCGGATTCAATGTCATCGAGACGCACGCCGAGTCTGACCGCATCGCGAATCATCGTCTGGCAGGTATCGCGGCTGGCCCGGCGTCCAGCGCCGGTTTTTTTCCAAGAACGAAAGAGCTTGTCGAAGCGTGTCCGAAATTCCGGGTCGGAGAGTGTAGGCCGAGGGGGGGGGAATTCGCCGCCCCCCGCTTGCGGGGGGTAGGGGGGTTTCTCCTTAGTAGTTACAGTAGTCACATCCTTATATGTAGTTATCGGGGGGAGAAAGTGTTCGAGGGTCTTTTCGATAAGTGATGCGACCCCGGCTTCGATCTCTTTTTCGATAAGTGATCGCTTATCGATTTCGATAAGTGATGGTAACTCGAGATGTAGTTTTCCCTTGCATTTCCATTGATCCCCGTTTAGACTGTAAAGCGTTGATAGAGCGCAGTTTATGTGAAAATATTTCATTGAACACTTATCGCCCCCCGATAAGTGTTCCGTTCGATTTCCCAATGTTTTGGCACTTTTTCGATTTGCGCTCGGCTGGGCATAGAAAAACAGGCGTGTAGGAGAGCCGGGGCCACCTCTCGATCCACGGCGAATCTCACCGTCTTCGGCCATCGCCGTCAGCTCTGCGGACACGTTCGGCAATAGAATCCCCGTGTCTCTCGCGGCGTCCTGTGGCCCGGCGGGGACTTTCGCCAACTTGCCTTGCCGGTTGACGAGTTTCATGGCTGTCCGGCCGTGAAAGCGCGGCACGCCGGCCTTTGTGATGGAGTGCTGAATACTTCCGATGCCAACCGTGGCCAGAGTGAACCAGGCGCGTAACCGCTCCCGCCGGGAGCATAGGGGACTGCGCATGATGTATTCCGCCCGGCGGCGGATGTCCTGAAAATAGCGTCCGGCGTCAAGCCCTAGATCTTTCGCGAGCACTTCATCGCGAGCGAGCCCCAGGCGCCGTAGCCAACTGGGATGGTCGGGCCCTTCTTTACCGACGGGTTTTCTTGCCTGGCGTTCCGCGGCGGAACCGAGCATCTCTTCTCTCCCTCTTTTCTCTCAGCGTGTGATGTAGGCTATCCAGGCGCTGAGGGAGCCGATAGCGAGGGCGACTGCTGTGGCGATAGTCCTGAGTTTTCGGGTGGTCATAAACACATTTCTTTCTTCGGGGTCGGTAGCCTGCACAGTTCGGCTATCCGCCGTTTGCGTTCGGAACGATCGAGCGATCAGACTCATGCCGCACCTCGCGCGATCTTCTCGAGCTGCCATTCGCGCACCAGCAGCTTGAGCACTTCCGATTGGCGCGTCCCGATCGTCAGATCGGCATACCAGTCCTTGACCGCGTGAGCCCAGACTTCGCGGCGCTCTATATCTTCGGCGTTTGCCTCGGCCCACTCGAGAATGCGCAGCTCCGCTTCGCGCAGGCGGTCACGCTCGGGTAGGGAAGTGGCGTTGCAAGTAGCTGGCGCGCTCATGACTCTCGCTCCTGGCTCTCCGTGATCCGGAAATGCTTCACGTTTCCGGCCATGGCCTCAAGCTGCTTCAACCGCGCCTTCATGTCCGCGAGATGTTGCTCGCCCTCCTCAATCCATTTTTTGAGCTTGGGGCGGTCCTCTTCAATTTGTTCGCGCGTTGGACTCAGGCGGCGCTCCAGGCGCTCGGCCTCCCGGCGTTGCTCCTCTTCTTCTCTTTGCTGCCGCCAGCGTTCGCGGCGCTGCTTACGGGTCTCGTAAAACTGCGGGTCACATAGCAAATCGGCTGTTTGTTTGATTCCGCGCTCGGCGCCGACCGCAAAACTGTGAGCTACATCGCGGACGACGCATTCCGTGTACGTGGTCAGCCAGCGCAAAACGTCGGGAGTTCGCAAGGATGCGGGTGCTCGGTTCGCATACCGCTCTACCAGGCATGCAGCCGAATCAAAATGATTTCGTTTTGAAACCGCAGGGGGCAATTGGGCGTTCTCCGCGCTCATACCGCCCCGCCCGCCGCACGCACGCGCTGGCGCGGATCGATGTAGCGATTGCGCTTGCGGTGTTCCTTTTGCTCCAGCTCCACAACTGCGCGCTCGTAGCTCTCGCCGAAGTGAGGAATGCGAATGTAGAGCGCGCTCTGCGTCTCCGGCGCCAGCCGGTGGAAGCAACGGCCACAGAATGCGTGCTTGCGCTTCTTGCTGCGCCCGCAGTGGCAGCGCTCGCTTTGCAGGATGGCGTATTGCTCGCGCTCGGTGAGGGTTGTCATGCCGCGCCTCCTGTTTCAGGGCGACACGGAGCCCGCACCAGCGACGGCGCAGCGCGCCGAAGCGGCATCAACAAAACAAGCTTTTCTAAGGGATCTCCGACTTGACTATCAAGCCGATACAGGACAGAATCAAAAAAGCACAGCATCGTGTTTGCCCTCCTTTTTTGGGCACAGCATCGTGTTTTGTGTACCTGTGGCTGGTTTGGTTTTCGTTCGCTCTCAAGCCCTTCGAAAAGTTTAGGAGTGAACGAAAGGAGGACTCAGTTGCGGGGGCGGCCTAGCGGCCGCCGGCATAATACACGTTGTCGGGAGGCTTTTCTCCCGGCGACCGGGTGAGTCAGCCTCCCGCGACTTAACCGTGACTTCCGATAACGAATAACTTGTCCCGGTAACTTCCCCACCCAATTTCCACTGCTGTAAAACGAGAGCGCATGAGGTGCGCCTCTCGTGCGCATGGCGCAAGAAGCTATGGAATACGTACGCGACATCTGCGAGGAGCTTCATTCACTCTCCAGAACCGAGAGCCTGGCGAGCGGGGGTGTTCTGAAGGGCCTTAGGGAAAGCCCATCCCCCGCTGTCAGGATCCTTTACTGCTATCCAACGGGCTGGCCGGCCACGTCGAACCATTCCACTATACAGGATTCCACAAATTTCGCAATTGAGTTTACTAGGGCATCCCCGTCGCCAATAAACTTCGGTAGGCGTTTTTCCAGGGTACGTCCACAGCAATTCCACCGCAAGGGCACCCGTCGTTTCCCGGTCACGCGATTCGCGCGAGCAGGCTGTCATCGAGCATCGCGCACAAACGCCGGTCACCCCCAACCGGAGCGCCTTCCAGCTCCATCTCGAGGAATCGGAGCACCCTATCCCGCGCGCCCTCGTAGTCGAACGGAACAATGTGCTCGGGATCGGCGCGTAGTTCCCGGACCGCTATCGGCCGGATGGCCACAGCCCATTCATAGCCCGTGGCACGCACCTGGGCGAGATCGCGAAACTCGCGCCGCTCGCGGTCGTAGCGCCACAGTACCCAGAGATATTCCCGCCCGCCAGCGGACCCGGCATATTCGAGCAGAATCGCCGGCTCCGGGAGTTCCACTCGCGGGATGGCGTCGCCAGGCCGTAGTACTTTACCCTCGAAACCGAACCCGTCGAACGCTTTCGGATCGACGCGGGACAGTACTTTGATCCAATCGCCCGCATGGCGTTTCCGCGCCGACCGCGGCAGCCGCACATCGTCTTCGCGGCAGATCGCGCGTCCGCGGATAAAGGGTTTGGGACTTATATACATGACTCCCCGAGCCTCTGTATAGATTCTGCCGATGCTCCGACAGCGCTCATCCCGAGCGCAAGGTGATTCAAAGCTGCGTTGTGATCGCGTCCAAGCGTTAGCCCGCAGGCGCACGCGTGCGTTCGTTCGGCGAGCGTCTTAGGAACGATCTTTCCGCAGCCAGAACACTTCTGAGATGACCGCCATGGATTGACCGGCACAGCCCAACGCCCAGCTTGTTCGGCTTTGTACGTCGTGCACCAGATCAATACTCCCCAGGCAGCATCCATGATCGACTTTGCAAGATTCGACCGCGCCATGTTGCGAATCGTTAAATCCTCATAGGCGATCAAATCGTAGTTTGAAACCAGCCACTTTGAAACGTGATGAATGTAATTCAGCCGGGCATTCGCAGCTCGCTGATGAGTACGCCGCAGCGCTTCACGGGCGCGTACGCGATTCTTTGAGCGTTTCTGCTTACTGGATAGAGACCGGCTCGCCGCCGCAATCCGGCGCTCGTGTTTCCGGGTCCAGCGCGGATTCTCGATGGCCGAGCCGTCGCTGAGCGTTGCGAGTGACGTTAAACCTACGTCGATTCCAACAGGATTCGAGACGGCGCACTTATCCGGCGCGGGGCCGGCGTCGCACACTACCGATGCCGTCCAGCGCTTGCCGCCGCGCTTGATCGAACAAACCTTCGCGCGCCCTTCAATCTTCCGGCCGCCGCGCGCGCGTATATCACCAACGTTGGGAATCTTAATGGACTTCTCCCGGCACACTGGGAGACCGAACGCGAAGGAATCGTAGCGCCGCCAGGATCGGAAGCGTGGAAACCCCGGCTTTTCGCCGGCCTTGCATCTCCGGAAGAAAGCTTTGAACGCCCGGTCCAGCCGCCGTAACGGGTCGCGTTGGATATCGCACGCCATCCACTGGAATGCCGGATCTTTACGCAACTCCGTCAGTTCGTCCTGTTGATCGCGATATGTGATGCTTTTTCGGGCCATGCGCCAAGCGTCCCGTCTCTCCTGGAGCGCTGCGTTGTATGTCTCGCAATTGTCAGTCAGGATGCGTTCCAAGGCTGCCGTTTGCGCAGCATTCGGACGAAGACGGAATTGAAATGTCCTCAGCATAGGTCAGTCACGGGAATTATCTATATAAATCCCCTTATTTTCACATCCCACCAACCGTTCCCTCACGGCAAACAATACTGCTTCCACAACCGAGTGAATCCCAAGTTTCAGGTACAGCCGGCTTCGATGCGTATCAGAAGTTTTAGGTGAAATACCCATACGGAATGCTACTTCCTTGTTGCTTAATCCATGGGCTAATAGGATGAGTACCTGGGTCTCTCGTGAGGTTAAGGATAGAACCTTTAAGATCTCGCTGCGTCCTTCTTCGGGGTGAGCCAGGAGCTGCTCCCGGCGGTCCGCCGTTTGCGCCTGTGGCGTCATAGGGTATCCTTTGCATCGATTCTCCTGAGCAATTCACGCGCTCGTATCACAGCGGGCGGATCATTACCTGGTTGGTCCCAGACCACACCGGAGCGATATAGGGGTCCCGCGATCCATGCGTCAAAGAGGCTAAGAAGATCACGGAGCGCCTGGGCCAGCTCCCCGTCAGCGGCTTGTGCCCGTGGTGTCATGCGGTCTCCTTTGCTTCGGGGTCAGTGGTTGTCGCACTGGGGCGATTCGCCGTTTGCGCCTGTGGCGTTGATGGATCAGGCGCAAACGTTGAGGGCTGACTGCTGCCGTCTACTGACCCCGAAGAAATCAGCGTTCGTGTCTGTGAAATTGTAGTCACCTGGGGGTACCGTGTGTGCGTCTGGGCCCCGGATTCCCATTGAATAACCGTGCATTCAGGACACCTACGGATCTTGGAGGGCACTGGGAATACGTCCATTTCCGCGCCGCACGCTGGGCACAGGTACGTCATTGGCGCCGCCCTCCTATCAGTCTCCGCACTGTCGCAAGAACCGCGACGGCAATCAGCAGACCGATCATCAGATCGGTGTTAGGCGCATTCGGGATCTGACACTCGGCCAGGGCCATCTGACCAAAGATCCCGCCGGTGCACAACAAAATGATGAACACATATTCAGTCCAATCGCTTTTCATGCGCTCCTCCGCGCTGATAGTTGCCCTGCGGCGAAGCCGTGTTGCCGCACCTGGTGAAATAGGGCGCGCACGGCATTGTCTACCACGAGGATGGCTTGGTAATCGCCCTGGTTCCAGCCGCACTGCGCCAGGCGCTGGGCCAAGTAGTGATTGACGCTGAGCAGAAAAGAGAGTGCGCTGAATTCGTTGCCATCGAATAGCAGGGAGTAGCGCAGCCACGCTATGTCGTCGCTGGGGCGGACATCGGGAACCTGCATCTGGCGACGAGCGCGGGCTTGATTGAATTTCGTAAAATCGTTCGGCATGATTACTTCGCTTTCCGCCGCAGTGCGGCTTTCTCTCGCATCCGTTCTTCCGCTACACGCCGGGCTGCGAGCCACAGGGCAGCATCGTAGGCCAGGGTATAGCGCTGGCGCGTGCCCTTAAACCGCATCTCCATGTGCCGGGGATGCAGCGTCACCAGGAGCGGCTTGCCGTGGTCGATGAAGGCGGTTTCTCGGGTGAGTGGGGAGTCTGGTTTGATCAGGGTCATGAATCAACTTCTCTTTTCTTCCGGGTCAGTGGGCGGAAGCTGTGGCCGGTCCGCCGTTTGGGCCTGATCCGTCTTTCGCGGCCACCACGGAGAGTTGATGATCGGGTTGAGCGCGCATTGCATCCACCGCGGCTCCTGACCATTGATTTCCATCTGGCAAGGGGCAAAGCGATCGGAGATCAGGGCGCATTCGTTACCACCCTGTCCCATGAATCGCCCAGCCATTAGCGCCACGTGGGACTTTCCGTAAAAATGGCAGCTCATGCTATACCTCCGTCTCATCCGGCTCGACTTCCAGGATCTCGCCTACCGCCAGCAGGCGCTCGATATCCAGTTCCGCCTCGTGGGCGATCCTCGCGACGCGGATTCGGGCTTCTTCTCCGGTGTCGGCATCGATGTTCAACCAGACTGTCAGATTTACGAGAACTTTCATCGTCCTTCCCCCACACAGAGACTGAGTTCCTTCTTTAACGGCGACGCGGGCGAGATCCTTTCCGCAAAGCCAGGCGGAAAAATATAGCACGGCGGGACGATGTTGAAGCGCGATCCGCATTCCGGGTTGGCGCACATGATGTTCTCGCACATGCCGCCCTCCGGACCATGGAAAAAGCCATCCTTCCCATGACAGTCCGGGCATTTGCCGTTCGTGAAAAGACTCATCCTCAGGGCGTCCTCCTCCACGGCAGACTCTTCAGGCGCAAACGGTGGAGCACTGAGGGTGGAATCCTGGCTCACCCCGAAGCCATGAGCATTTTTATGTTTCACTGAACCTCCTTGGATTGACGAATTGTACGGCTAACAGGGTAAGGCAGCGCAATCTGCCCCTTCAACTCGCTCACCTCGAATACCCGATGCGTTCCACGGCGATACGCCCGGCGGACGGCCTCCACGTGGCGCCGGCAAAGATTGGCACAGCCGGTTCCCCAAAAGCAGTGCTTGGCCGCTGGCTCGTGGCCATTGTCGAAGGCGCAGCGGTCGGTGTGGCGCGAGGGTTTCAAGTAGCAGGGCATCATAGCTGCACCTTGAAATTCGGCCCTGCTGTCTCGGGATGCTCGACCACGTACTCGGCTTGGGCCTTGGTGCAGGGATGGTAAACCACGACGACCGGTCCGTCCGTGCATACGTGGGATTTGTTGTTATACGCCCGCTCCATCTGCCTCACGATGTCGTCGTCATCGAGCAACACCTCGAACAGCCCTTCGATGCGCCGGTTCATGCGGTCGGTGCAGCCGAATTGGAGATGAATGCGGCGGAGATTGCGTTTTTCTGGCATAAGCTAACTCCCTTTTTCTTCGGGGTCAGCCGGGTTCTTCTCCCGGCGGTCCGCCGTTTGCGCCTGGGGTTTCCAGTGGTAGATGTGGCCCTCGAAAGGCAGGCGCCCCGCCCAGAAGCCGATCATGTCCAGGAAGGAGTTGAAGCCGTCCCGGCGAGCGAGCAGCTCCTTTTCGGAGTCATCGAGCGCCACGCCGTTAATGTATACGTCCGCATAGCAGCCGCGCGGGCCCGGCGCCATCCGGATTTCCTCCACCTTCACGCAGAGCGCCCGAAGCAGTAGTCGCGCTCCCTTGCGCCGCAGCCCCGTATACAGATGCATCGTGCCGCCGACGAGGTCTATCAAGCCTGGGCGTCCCCTGCGCGAGCGGCGCGGAGCGCGGATGGTATGCGTCTTCCGTCCGTCCAGGATGAACGGCACGAAGCGCGGCTGGAAATTGTAGATGCCCATTAGATCCCCTGTCCGTTCGGCCAGTCAGTGAATGGCTCACGTTCCCGAGTCAGTGGCTCGCCGAGTTCGAGGTATCGGTCGTCCCTCCACGCTCGACGCGCCTCGCGCAAACAACGCTGATGCGTTGGCTCGTCCAGGTATCCAGCGAATTGCCGCTCCCCATCGGCGAACTGGTCTCCGCACCAGTCGCATCCTCTCGACGCCATGTACACGCTCATAACGCCTTCCTCACCTTCTGGCTGAACGCCTTCTCCTCCTGATACTCCTCCCTCAATTCCTGGATCGCATCGTCCAGATTGATGCCGTAACGCTGCTCCCATGCCCGCCGGCCATGTTCAATCGAGTAGCGCCCGAATCCGTGTAGGTGTTGGCATAGTGGGAGTGGTACCGTCCTGTGATCGTTTTTCTGCGCCCCAGCGCACTCTTTGACGTGGTGGGCGGTGGTGTAGCAGCGTCCCGAGCAGAGCGGATCGTGCTCGGTGACGAGCGGGGCCTGGGCGTGAATCCAGTGGAGATATTTGCGGTCCACGGTCCTACCGCGACGCGGCCGCGCGCGCCGGAAGTTTGGGCGCACGCGGCGAAGGATGGAGAAGAAGCTCATTTGCGCACCAGCGACAGCTTACCGAAAGCCATTTCTGCGCCCATGACCGGCTCTTTCGCATCCAGGGCCTTCTTCACAGCAGTTTTGCTGATTACCAGCTTGGGATTCTTGACGGCTTCCAAAACCTTGGTATTCAGGTCGATGTCGAGCGAGCCGATCAGCTCCTCCCACAGCACGGCGGGTAGGCTGACGGTTGCTGTCTTGTAGTCGGCGGGCACGGCGGCTTCGTCCGTGATGTTTACCGTATCGGGGCATTGGCGTACGCTGAGTGTAGAGACGTTACCTTCCAATTTTCTGTAGCGCCCTTTCTCGTCCAGCCCGATCGCTTCGATGACGTGGCAGACATAGCCTTCGAGCCGTTCCTGCTGCCGCTCGTACCACGCTTTACGTTCTATGAGCCGCTTGATCTCCTGGGCGGCGAAAGCCTGCTGCATTTCCAGATGCGCGAGGTAATGCGCCACACGGTCCCGCTTGTCGGCCGCGGCGAGTAGTGCGGCGCCGAAGTCGGCCAGAAACTGCTCCTGCTGCTCGGGGGTCACGGTTTCGGTGGATTCCGCCAGGGCGAGGACATTGTCCTCGCAGTCGTATAAAGTCAACGCTTGGGCAGCCATTATTTGGCCTCCTTTTCAGCGATCCCGACGAGCTCGCGGTATGCCTTTACTGCGTCTTCGGTTGAGGTGAATTGGGCGGCATTGGTCAATGACACGCCGGTGGCGCCGTGGTAGTGATTCAAAACAGCGAAGTACTGGACTTCACCGACACGTTCACGGAGTTGATCCATGAGTACGATGAATTGCCGCTTGCCTGTCCATGGCTTAACAAAGGCAACGCTTTTTGCTTCCGGGTGAGTGGTCGATTGCTGTGCGCTATTCGCCGTTTGGGCCTGAACTTTCGCTTTCAATTCGGCTTCGGCTTTATTGAACGCTTCGACCTTGGCGTCCGCCACGGCCTTCTGGGCTGCGGTTGGGGTTACCGCCGGGCCGTCGGTGGCTTCCGGGTCGGAGGCGTTACGGCGGCGGCGCGTTTCCGTGGGCGGGGGATTATTGTCCCGGCCCTTGTAAACCTCCATGCCGATCCCCAGATGGGAAGCGATCTTGGTCAGGGCGTCGGTGCAGGCGCCCTTGTAGGCGTCGCCGCGATCCTCGTTGTCATTGCCGCCGTAGGCTTCCATGTGTATGCCGTAGCGCGGGACTGTGAAGTACGCCTTCATGACCACCATGGTGGCGGGACGCTCGATGGTCTTTCCATCCTTGGTGATCGTCTTGGTGAATGCCTGGGACTCGACGAATTCGTACACTTCGTGCCATCCGCCTGGCCCGAAGACTTCGTTCAGCCGCTCGATGACGTACGCGGGCTTGATGCTGGACAGGTAGGATTTGGTGGGGTGCGGGGTAATCGCTCGCGCCGGCAGCGGGGCATTCAACTTCTCGATCATCGCGGGGGGTACTGGTTCCGGCTGTGCTGGAAGGACCACAGGGCGCGGCTGCTTCTCCTCGTAGACTTTCATGATGGAGGCTTCAAGCATGCGCTCCATATCGGATTTCGGGGTGAGTTCCAGGCTGCTCATTTGCCTGCTCCTTTCGTCGCCAGCGCAAAACCGAAAAGAAACATTTCCAGAAGGTTGCAACCGGGCGCGGGAAGCGGTATGGTTTCCTGTATCCGATTAACGACGACAACATGATCAACCGGCCCTGAGCACTTATCGGCGTCGATAACTGATAGTGTTCGGGGCCGGGCTTCGGTCTTTAATTCCTGCATTTTGCTTCGCTCCTTTTCCCCCCTGTAGGGGAATCTCTGTACCGCAACCACTATAATGCGTAGCGGCTTCGCATGTCAAGGAAAAACTGCGGAGCTGCTGCGCATAAAAACCTTGCATTGCTGAGCGAACCGGCTTAGCATATACTTGTCGCTCATGAGGAAGCGGCAAAAGGTGAAACTGATCGATCCTGCCAAGATTGGGAAAAAGGGAGGGAAGCAGCGCGCCAAGAACATGACGGCGCAGGAACGCAGCCAGAGCGCGCGCAAGGCAGCGCAGGCGAGGTGGAAGAAGGAAGCGGGCGCGTGAGGCTGAGGAAGCTGTGGCCTTGGCTGAGGGCTGTGGCGCTTTGGTTATTCAGCGTGGCGATACTGCTGGTCTGGAACCATGGGTTTCATTTGTTCTATCCCGACACCTGGGAAGGGTACCGGAACGGCCACTACAACAAGTCGGCGTTCTCGCTCGTGGTGCTCGCCGGGGTGACGTACTGGCTGGTTTGGATGACGCGAAAGAAGAAGGCGGGCGGCTAAAGAGGAAAAGCTCAAAGGCGAAGAAGAGGGAAAAAGCAGACTGTGGCTGAAGTAGGTCATCCATTTCGCTACCACTCAGGAGTGGTGAATACCAAGAAGGAAATCCTGGCGCGGGCCATCGAGCTTGTTCGGAACGCCATAATCCTTGCGCCCGATCTCCCGTCCCATGCGCTCGCTGCGCAGGTCATCGAAGAGGCCGACCACGAGTTACTCTCCCCGCTCGGTACCGGTCTTGTGCAGACCTTTTTCGTCCGGTTGATTTATCAGGAACGTGCAAGGATTGCGCGCCAGGCGCAACTAAAGTTGCCGGGGTTTGAGGAACTTCCGCTCCGTATCTCGACTCCAGAGGGAGGCCGCCCGCTTCTGGAGAGGTCTAGAATTACGCAGGTACGCGGGTACTTGGTGGTCCTGAAAAAGCGTCACCATGAACGCTTAAGGAACGATCCAAAAATCGCGCTGGTTGAGGCGCTAATCAAACGGATGCTCAAGTACACCCGCAAGCATCCGGGTATAACAGTTGGCGAAATCGTAAAACTGGAAGTGGAAAACCGGGATTTTACGCAGGGCGGTTTTACGGGAAATCAATAACTTGCAGAAATGCAATATATCCCAAACCCGCTACAGAAACGACGTGGGGCGAAAGAGGAAGGCGGCAAGAGTGAGTGACAACCAAAATGCAGTAGCCAGATGGAAGCGCTACCCGGTACGGATCAGCCAACTGATTGAAGAGTTACAGGAACTGAAGGCGGAGCATGGCGATCTCGAAGTCTGGCACGAGTACGATCCCCTCAGTTGCTCTGATGATCCAATACGCGAACCGGTCTTGCATATCGAAGAGATCGACGATGCAGGCGACCAGGAGAGGAAGCGCGTGGTGATCGGTCGCGTTTGCGTGGACGACGTGGACGACGACGAAGATCCCGGTGAAGGGAAGGAGGGCCGATAAAGTGCGCAGGCGGTTCTGGAGCGATGCCGAGGTCGCTCGCTTGCGGAATCTATTCCCAACGCGGCCCACCAAAGAAGTTGCCCGGATGCTGAACCGCACCGTGTGCGCGGTCAACGGAACAGCCCACAAGTACGGCATCGCCAAGTCCCAGGAGTTTCTCGATAGCGGGGAAAGCGGCCGCTTGCGCAAGGGCCATCACGATGGACGGGGAAGCCGCTTTCGATTCCAGAAAGGCATCGTACCGTTCAACAAGGGTCTGCGCCGGCCACGCTGGCACACGGGGCGCATGCGCGAGACGCAATTCAAAAAAGGCGAGCGGTCGGGAATGGCCGCCCGGAACTACCGGCCCATCGGCACGATCATGCCCGATACCCAAGGGTTCCTGCACATCAAGGTGCAAGACCACGAGGGGCGGATGGGCTGGCACCCGGAAGTCTGGCCCATGTACAACCGATATCTGTGGGAGCAGCATCACGGCCCGATCCCTCCGAAGCACCTGGTCGTGTTCAAGGACGGGAACCGCGCGCATTGCGTGATCGAGAACCTGGAGCTGATTTCAATGGCCGAGAACGCGCGGCGCAATCGGATGTGGAACATTCTGCCACGCGAGTTGGCGGAGGTGATTCAGTTGCAGGGCGTACTGAAGAGAAAGATCGGGAGGCTGAGAGATGGCAAAGAACAAAATCAGCGACCTGCGTGACCACTTGTTCGAAACGATTGAAGCGCTGAAGGACAAGGACAAGCCGATGGAGCTGGAGCGCGCCCGCACCATCAGCGCGGTTGCGCAAACAATCATCAACAGCGCCAAGGTTGAAGTGGATTTATTGAAAGCGATCGATGGCACCGCTATCGGGAGCAGCGCGTCCTTCTTCGGCGTTCCCGACGATGGCCCGGACCTCCGCAGGCCGAAGCGGATCAACGGAGGGGCGAACGGGCATGAGAGGTTCGCATCATGACCCACGAACCCAAATGCCGTATCTGTTCGTGCACCGAGGATCACGCCTGCGCCGGTGGGTGCTCCTGGGTGCATACGCCGCTCGATCGGAAGTTAGGGCCGATCTGCAGCACGTGCATCGGATTGATGGAGAAGTTGGCGGTGTTCACCGAGGATAGCCGGAACGGGAATCTGGCCGCTGTGATCCGGGCGTACAAGGAAGTGACGGCGCGGGCGCGGGCGCGGACAGACCAGGAAAGGCGGGAGGATAAACGGCATGAATCACGTTTACGAAGTGAAGTTCGAGACACGGTACACGGGATGGGGATGGCTGGAGGATAGTGCCCGCGTTCTCGCAAATGGAAGCGCCACGAAGGCCGTTGAGATGGTTCGGCGGCACGAGATGAAAGAGTCTTTTGAGGACTTCACCAAGGGCCACAAGCGCGTTATTCGCCGCGCCATTGGTTTTAGGATGACGGGCGTCCAACAGTTGACCCATGTCGACTACTAACGGAAGTGACGCGCGAGGAGATCGCGACATTCGAGCGCGAGCTACGAAAGGCCGGCGCATGACGAAGGCAAAAAGGCAGTCACCTCTTATCAGTTTGGCACGCGCGGCACGAAATAATCCGGGCGCGGCCTTGCAATTGGCTGCGATCAAATACCTGAAGGCCAAGGGCTGGAATGTGATTTTGATTGGTGAGATCGAGATTCAGACCTGGGACGCCGGAGATGCAGCCAAAGGGAAACACAAGCTGGCCGTCGGTTTCCAAGGTATCGGCGCTCAATCCTCTAGGCGCAAACGGCGGATCGGTGAGGGCAGCATCCGACCGACCCCGAAGCCATGAAGGAGACGAAATAATGTTCTTTCAGCGATTGCTCACTTTGGCGCTGCTGGCAACAGCAGCAAATGCGGATTCCTTGAGTTGGACCCTTGGCACAGTACTACCTGCCGGGGAGTACCGGCTCGAGCCGTTTTCCGACCCGGCTGGTGTTTCCGTGGCAACAGCCGTAAACGGCGACGGCATCATAGTTGGGGATGTAAGTCCTTTATGGGGTGGGCCGCCTGTCTATGGCGTAATATGGGCGCCTACCGAGGACTTTCAGGGGGATGTGTACCCTGAATTTGTGTTTCCCCCCTATGCAGACGGAGACTCGGGCACGCAAGCGCTGGATATTACCGATAGCGGGCTCGTTCTATTCTCGTACGACCTGTCCAATTCAGGGCGGCCTGGAGGGTACGATATCTATGACATGAACACGGGCACGTGGTCCCTGCCCGGAGATAGCCCCGCAGACCTCGGCTGGGACCACACGCCGAGCCTCACCAATGACAAGGGCTGGAAAATTGAGTACGGGACGATTTATGACCTACCGGAAGTAGGCCACCCGGTTATCGGCGATCAAGCGTTTCTTGTCGAGACGCCGGAGCCAGGAGGATTGTGGTTGATACTGCCGCTAGCTATGCTCCTTGTCGTTGCGCTTAACCGTTCTTCCGTGAAGGGTCGCGCACCAAGCGAAGAGGAGATTGCCGCCAACAAAGCGGCTGAGGAAGAGTGGAATCAGATGGGAGGCATTTGACCCTGATGACGGTGGACGAGGATTCAGAGGGGAATTATATAGATAATTCCCGTGACTGACCTAATGCTAAAGATCTCAGACGATCTCTCTTTGCCAAGAAATGCTGTAACCGAAAAACTGGCATGGATCGGAAGGACTGGTTCTGGGAAAACCTATGGAGCCACGAAAGCGGCTGAGCAGATGCTCGCTGCTGACGCTCAAGTCGTTACTCTCGATCCTGTTGGAGTGTGGTACGGATTGCGTCTGGCTGCGGATGGTAAATCTCCAGGGCTGACATTGCCAGTATTCGGCGGCCTCCATGGAGACATTCCGCTTGAGCCCGGAGTTGGTGCGATGATGGCCGATTTAATCGTAGATCGTGGTCTATCTGCTGTTCTGGATGTGAGCCAGTTTGAACACGACACCGAGAAGGCGCGATTCGCCGGCGACTTCGCTAGCCGCTTCTTCTTCAGGAAAAAGGCGCGGCCATCTGCCGTTCATATCTTCATTGAGGAAGCGCAGGAATTTTGCCCGGAAGAGCCGCGACGAGGAGAAGAGAACATGGTGCATGCGTTCACCCGCATGTGGAAACTCGGGCGTAACTTTGGCATTGGCGGCTCCCTAATTACGCAGAGGCCGCAGGAAGTTAGTAAGAAGGTGCTGAACCTGGCGGAATGTGTTTTTGCTTTTCAGTTAACGGGTCCCCATGAGCGTAAGGCACTAGAAAAGTGGATAGCGGAAAGAGGCATCGACGAGGATATCGGGGCGATTCTGCCGAAACTCACGGTCGGGCAAGTTCGCGTCTGGAGCCCTGCATGGCTAAAGATATCGAAGACGATACAGATTTTACCCAAATCTACGTTCGACGCATCGAGCACTCCGGGAGTCGGCAAGCGTGCGGCCGTACGAGAACTCGCACCGATCGATCTTGAAAGATTGCGCGTCGATATGGCCGCGACCATCGAAAAAGCCAAGGCTGAAGACCCGCGTGAGCTGCAACGCCAGGTCCGCGAGCTGAAAGCGAAGATCGCGCAGATGGATAAGGCCGCACCGGTTACGAAAGGCGGCGCGCCGGCAGACGCGGAACAGTTAAAGCGCGAATTCGACCGTGGGGCGAATTCAGTGAAGGGCCTCCTGGCTAAGGAGCTGCGCGCCTGCTCGAAGACCGCTGCAGCCATCCAGCCCGCAACGCTTGCCGCACTGCGCGACATGGCGGCAGCGGCGGCACGGGCCATAACACATGTCGAGCAAGTCCAGATGCCATCCATGCCGAGCCTCGAAGGTGTCATCGAGCAAGCGAAGGCAACACGCTCGCCAGCGGTTCTCCCGGTGCGCACAAAAGTTCCCGTGGAGCGCACGAAAATGGCCGCCGCGAACGGAGAGGCATCCAAAATCGGCAATACCGGTCTTCGGCGCATGCTGATCGCTCTCGCGCAGCGCCGTAACGGGATCTCCACCAAGCAGCTTGGGGTGCGAGCGGGGATCTCTAGTAAAAGCGGAACCTTCGGGACATACCTCGGGCGTGGAAGGGCCAATGGCTGGATCGCGGGAGAACGCGGGCAGTTGAAAATAACCGAGGCGGGAGTTGCGGCGCTGGGAAATTACGAGCCGCTTCCGGAGGGTAGGGAACTGCTGGAATATTGGCTGAACGAATTAGGGGATAGCGGGGCCGGGCGCATGCTTAGCGCGCTCGCTGAACGCTACCCGCAGGGTTTTACGGCGGAGGAGCTGGGGAAACAAGCGGATATCAGTTCTGCGAGTGGCACGTTTGGGACGTACCTGGGGAGATTGCGGTCGTTGGAGCTGATTAGTGGGTCGAGGAGTGAGTTGAAAGCTAGTGATGAGTTTTGCCTATGGCTTCGGGGTCGGTAGTCCGCTCTATCAGCGGGCGTTCGTTTGCGCCTGATCCCTCGACCACAGGAGCGCAACAGTTAAAATGAGGGAGATTAGTAAAAATGGCCGTGGAAACGAAAACTTATATCGCTTATACTTACGGCTGCCCCCAGCCCAATCACCAGGTATTTAATTATGCCTTGGCCGAGATGCGCCGCCGCAACGATCTCTGGAACAAACTAGTCGAAATAGATCGCCGATTTCGCCTAGCTTCCTGGAATATCTATGCGGATGTCCCCGAACAGAAAATCGCCGATGAGTTGGCGGGCGTGATCAGGGCGTGGCGCGAAGAACTCAAGGGCCGCCGGCAAAAGGCGCGCCGCCGCGTGGATGCCACGGATCTCGTGGAAAAGATCAAAACTGCGAAGATGGAATTACGAGTCGCCTCTAAAACCGCTAGAATTGCCCGCCGTGCGGCCATCGAACGAAACCGGGCGGCGCTGAAGACCCTGGACGAATTACGCCGGTCCGAAGTCAATAAGGCGTGTCTTGCGAGCAATCTCTACTGGTGTAACTGGGATGAAGTGCTCGCAAAATACGAAGTAGCGCGAGTTCGCGCCATGAAGGCCGGGGTACTGCTACGTTTTCATGCATGGAGCGGCGTTGGAAAACTCACTGTGCGGTTCCAAAAAGGGCTCGCTTCCGATCTGGTGTTTGGTGGGGATACGAGATTGCAAATCGATCCCGTCAACAGTGACGCCTGGAATTCCCCGGCGCGCAGTGTCCGCGGAAAAAGTATGTATACAAAAATTCGTATACGCATGGGATCACACAATCGCAAACCTGTATGGTTCGAAGCGCCCATGGCGATGCACCGCCCGTTGCCGGAGAGAAGCGTGATCCGCACCGCCGCGATCGCCTCCGAGCAGATCGGAGGCGTTTTGCGCTGGCACGTCATCCTAACGCTTGAACTGCCATCTGCGCGTCAGGCGAGGATCGGTCCGGCGGTAGGTGTAGATATCGGATGGCGCTTACTGCCTGGAAGGCTGCGGGTCGCATACTGGGTCGATGAATATGGCGGCAAAGGCGAAATCGCGCTCTCCGACTCCATTGTCTCGCAATTCGCAAAAGTACGGGATCTTGATGCAATCTTGGGAAATCATTTCGAACTCGCAAAGGTAAAACTTGGTGCGTGGCGCGCGGGGTATTTCGAACCGCTGCCGGAATGGCTCAATCTCACCCGTATGGATCAGTGGAGAGATCAGCGCCGGTTCTATGAGCTTTGGACACTCTGGAAGGATTCCCGATTTGCTGGCGACACTTATGGATTCGATACCGTATCCGAGTTTGCCGAGCGCTACGCTCATTTGCGGAACTGGCGCGAGAACTTACAGGATCAGGTCATCGCCCGCAGGAAGGACACGTACCGGAAAGCCGTATGCGATCTGCTCCGGAACCACGGGGACGTGTTTCTTGAGAAATTCGATCTTCGCAACATCGCTGAAACACCGGACCCGGAGACGAGTCCCACAGTAGTAGTAATGGATTCGGCTCGCCGCCGCGTGATTGCCGCGCCTGCGAGTTTGCGTGAGATGCTGGTCCATAAGGGCCAGTGGATGGAGGTTCCAGCACCGGGGACCACGCAGGAATGCGCCTGGTGCGGTTATGCCGCTGCCTGGGATGCGGCCCCAAGCATACTGCATCGTTGTGGAGGATGCGGAAAGCTCTGGGATCAGGATGAGAATGCAGCAGTCAACATCCTGCGGCGTGGTTTAGCGCAGATTGGGAGGGATTGGAAGCCGGAATTCGATCCGCGAAAAGCGGACGGGATGGAAGTGGCCGAAACCGTTGCGGGTTAACGATTTGCGGAGCCGTTGCAATACCCAGCTCACGGGCGAAGGAAGTGAGACAATCAGTCCGGTTGGTCCCGATTCAGTCCCGATTCAGGGTTGCAATACCCAGCTCACGGGCGAAGGAAGTGAGACGATAGACACGGCAGCATCGAAAACGACACTAAATATGTTGCAATACCCAGCTCACGGGCGAAGGGGTAGTGGGGTCTTTTGAATTTCCACCGTCTTGATTTTCAGTCATGCTGGAATTGTGATTCCTCCGGCGTTTCCTCACTTGCTGCCTCGCTTTCCCGGCGTCCCGTGGCGCTATCCGCGACCGCTCCCGCAGGTATATCCTTGGAAGGCTCCAAGGAGAGCAAGAGCCATGACGATAGCGGTCGGGGTCCTGGCAGGTGATGGGGTGGTGTTAGCAGCGGACACGGAGTACACGTGGGGCTATCTCAAAACGAGCGGAGAAAAGATATGGACCGCTGAAGGCCACGGAGCCTTGGCCATTGCGGGCGCTGGCAATGGTGCGTACTTGTCCGCAATCGCTCAGCAGATGATTGATGCGTTTAAAGCTGCGCCGAAGACGATCTCCGTCGAGCGCCTTTACGAGAAATTCTCAGAAATCCTGACAGACTTTCATAGCAAGCATGTCATAAGGTTCGCGCATCTCGGCAGTTCGGTCGCTATTTCGCTGCTAGTCGCGCTCCAACGAGGCAAGGAGGCGTATCTTTGGGCAAGTGAAAACGATTCCCTGGAGAGATGCGGACCCTATGCGTCCATTGGTTTGGGCTGCGAATACGCCAATGCCCTTTTGGGTGAGATGTTCGCGGGTACGGCGGTGTCTTGGAAGGCGAGCGTTCCGTTGGCTGAACGCATCGCGGCCTATGCGGTGTTTGAGACGAAAAACAACGTACGGGAGTGCGGAAAAAAAACCTCTCTCGTCGCCATCCAGAAGGGGCACATTGTGGAAACGAGCGCACAGAAGATGCTGCTCATTAATTCGCACCTCAATGCGTTTTCTGAGATCCGGATCTTGGGGACGAAATATGCTCTTGGGTTCCCATACCCCGACGCGACAAGTGCGTCAGAAAAACTCATGGCCTACTTGGGCGGATTGCGGCAAGACGTGCTCGCGATTGAAGGCCAAACCTTCGAAGGAAAAGGGCGGAGTCTTGAATAACCTCTCTAGGCGACACGGCTCAGTTCTCTCGTCTCGGACAACGCGACGATCTCTTCGAACGACCACACATGATCCGCGATCCCGGCTGCCATTGCTGGCGTAACTCGTAGCGTCTGATGGATGCGCGCGAAGTTGTAATACATGTAGTGGAGGGCCACGGCTGCCTCGTGGTTCTCGATCTTCTTTGAAAAGCCGTTCGTCAACCGAGTGAAGCGGCGCATGGACATCCGCATTGTGAGATTCTGGCGTTCCACATAGCTCGTGCTGATATGCCTTGGTTCGGGATCGCCGAGTCGGATGATCTTCTCGGCGCCGGTGCAAACCGCAGGGCTGTACCGCTTTTGCGGCTCGGGTTCGTTGCCGAAGTATTTCACGAGCTGCGCGTAATCCACTTCGTCGGCGAAAGCATCAATCACGGCGTTGAGGTAAACTTTGTGGCCGTCCGTGGTAAGTTGGACACGATGGGCGAGTTTGCGTTCCAGAGCGGCGATGAATTCCGTGGCGCTGCCAGCTCCCCTATCGCCCACGAGCCAGCATGGAACAAGCTTGGTATCCGCGTCGATTGCGACCCAGACCCAAGCGTCGCCTACGACGCGCTCTTCGGCCATCTTCGTGGTGACGTTCTTCTGCTTGCAGCCGATATAGCTCCAGATCTCGTCACATTGAATACGTCGGCATTTCAGGTTGCGGAAGACGCGGTCCTGATAGCGGTAGCAGGCGATCCCGACCTCAACGAGGAGACGCGTCACCGGGCGCTTCTCGTGGCCCGTCATGCGGCAGATGGAACGGATGGAATTTCCTTCGACGAGTGCGGCAATGATTCGGGCGCGTTCTCCGATGCTCAGCCTGTTCATAGGTCTATTATGCGCTAGCGCTCGCGCATAGTCAAGGGGAAATGACGATGGCTAACTGGATAGATGAGTTATGCGAGGAGATTCTCCGGGATGGCCGCCACAAAAGCGTGGCGGAGGAATTGCGATTACACCGCGCCGGGGTACTGGAGCAGGAGGGCCGGTTTTTCTTTGAAGAGCTGAGGCGAGAGGTTAAAGACGGGCTGCCGACCATAGGCACGCGCCTGGGCCTATCCCCAGCGGACCTCCGATTCGAGGGAAAGGACGATTTCTTCCAGATAACAAACCATTCTCACTACCCAGTGGTCACCGTCAAGGCCGAATACATGCTGAAGCGGGTTTTGCTCAATATCAAGAGGAAGCAGGCTGATGTCCGCACTCCAGCGGAAGAGACGCGGGATTCTATCGATTTTTGTGTCAAGGCTGACGATGAGCTTTACTTCTGCCACAAAGGAACGACACTCCCGGGAATTGATGAGGCGGTAAAATTGGTATTCAGGCCGCTATTTTCCACCTGATCCTTCAGTGCCCGTTAGCCTATTCGCCGGGCTGTTTGGCTGCTTGTAGCGCTTTGCGCCGGGCCGCCGCCGATACACTATCGATCTCAGACTGAGGCGCGCCATTAGCTTTCAACGCAACGATCCGCAAGGCCTCCGGCACAGGAATCGCAAGATTCTCGGGTTCCTGATAGAACCGGTCTACGGCTTTTACTAGCTCAACCATGCTGAGCGGTTCTGGAATGTACGGGCGTGACGGAGAACGAGCTGCCCGTAACCCATCCAGAAAACCGACTAGGTAATTCCCCTTGTCCATGAAAACCTGCCAGTGCCGCCCGTTGCACATGCCATTCGTAAAGGGCGGAATGGCTGGCTTTTCCTGAGCTACAGAGAGCAGAGTTAACGCAAGCAGAATCAAGGCAGGTTTCATCGGGGATCTTTACCCGTTTTTCCCCACCGCGCCTGCGCAGCTCGCTTGGCCGAAGCCTTGCGCTGCGCTGGGCTGAGCCTTGCGTTCAAGGTGGCCGCGCCCTTTAGCCCGCCACGCCGCCCCATTTCGCGCATGATCTGAGAGACGGTGGAGCGGTCATCGAGATCTACGGGCAGTTCGGAGCCGGTGCTCTTAGCTACGATGGATGCAGCAAACTGATTGATGTCCTGCGATTTTGTCCGCGTGCGCTTGGGCATGACAGCTTCAAGTATGGCAGGTTACGGGCCAACGTCAAGCCTGTGGAAATTCAAAAGACCCCACTACCGGCGAAGGAAGTGAGACTAGGAAGCTGTATCCGGCTCCCCGCGTTCACATTCGTTGCAATACCCAGCTCACGGGCGAAGGAAGTGAGACCGATCAGTGCAAGGCGTACTCGCCGAATCACAAGGGGTTGCAATACCCAGCTCACGGGCGAAGGGAGTGAGACACGAAATCGGCAAGCGGCTCGGAGTGAGCGCGCGGCAGTTGCAATACCCAGCTCACGGGCAAAGGGAGTGAGACCTAAACGGCGTTCCAGTTCCGGCGGAATGCACTCCGTTGCAATACCCAGCTCACGGGCAAAGGGAGTGAGACGTGTCAAGGCGTGGCTGAAAGCAGTCAAGCTGCTCGCCAGTTGCAATACCCAGCTCACGGGCGAAGGAAGTGAGACAGCATCACGACCGTAAGGCCGGTTGCAATATCCAGCTCACGGAAGAAGGAAGTGAGACGCTCAATCTCATGTCGCTGTGACGCCCGGATAACTGTTGCAATACCCAGCTCACGGGCGAAGGGAGTGAGACAAGATTTAGAAACAGGTTTAACTGGAAGCAGGAAGGGTTGCAATACCCAGCTCACGGGCGAAGGAAGTGAGACAATATGGTGCTGCTTCGCTTTTCAGAAGTTGCAATATCCAGCTCACGGGAGAAGGGAGTGAGACGAGACGAAAGAATCGCAGCAACAGCGGGGGTGGGGGTATTGCAATACCCAGCTCACGGGCGAAGGAAGTGAGACTATTATGCCCCTCGGCATGTGTGAAAAGACCAACCGTAGTTGCAATACCCAGCTCACGGGCGAAGGGAGTGAGACCGTTAAAAGCATAGGCTAGGGGAAGACGGATTTTCGTTGCAATACCCAGCTCACGGGCGAAGGGAGTGAGACCGGAGCATATCCCGCTGAAGGTTCTTTGGAACGGAGTGTTGCAATACCCAGCTCACGGGAGAAGGGAGTGAGACTCGGCAGATTTCCAGCGGGACCAAAGCCCGCAGAGCGGTTGCAATACCCAGCTCACGGGCGAAGGGAGTGAGACACATCTTGAGGGTTTCACGACAGAAGAGATGCCAACAGGTTGCAATACCCAGCTCACGGGCGAAGGAAGTGAGACAAACAAGTGCCCAGGTCAACAAAAATGTTTGGGGAGTTGCAATACCCAGCTCACGGGAGAAGGAAGTGAGACGTGGTCAACCGTTCCGAACGCAAACGGCGGACCGCTGAAGGCAGAGCCGGGCTGACCCAGGAAGAATTATGTGTGCGTTGCCAATTGGGGTCAAATGGGTCTTCATCCGGCCAGCGATCATACAAGAAAATGTCATCCTGTAAATTCACGGCATAGCTTGGCATAGTTCACCGCTGCTCCTTTCGGAAATCGGTCAGACGTTTCTTCCGCCCAGCCAAAAAGCCATCGTCACCATCAGCCTTTCGAAATCCAGCCGGGACTCCCCACAAACGGAAATGCTCCTCGAGCGCCGCCCAGAATGAGCTAACCGGAGATCGCGGTTCCGGGCCGGTCCAAACCTTGCTCTGATCAAATCGCAGCCGGTTGTGAAAGCGGTAATCTTCGGACCTCTGGAGTTTCCGTAGTGGTTCATTTTTAAGCTTGTCGCGCAACTCCTCTTGCATCTGAGCCAGTGGAATTTTCGGTGTGGATTTACTGCCCCGCGGGCGTCCTCGAACGGGTTTGGCCGTAAGTTGCGGTAGCATAGCAGCTCAGAACGTCACTACCGAACCAACATTCACAACGTTCCCCAAAGTTACCGTTACCCCCGGACCCGCAGCCGATGACGAGACCACCAACTGGATTGGGGACACTTGCTGGAATCCACAAGCGTTGGTAGCCGTGATCGTTAAGTTGTAGACGTTAGGCAGTGTTGGCGTCCAGGTGAATACACCGCTACTGCTGATGCTGGCGCCGCCTGGAAGTATCCCCGTCCAAGTAATCGGGCTGTCGCCCGTAGCGCCAAATGTAATACTGTATGGACTGGCAACGAACCCTGAAGGTAATGGGCTAGTCGTAGTAATGACCGGCAACGTGCACGTCGTCAGCGACTCGGTAGATGACGGGTTGCCATTCGTCGAAGTTACCGACACGGTGAATGTCGATGTGCTCGGAGACGTGCCGCTAGGCATTCCGCTCACCACATTCCCCGACAAGGAAGCCCACCCCGGTAGTGAGCCACTCGTGATACTCGTGGATGGGGACGGGCAACTAGCGCTGGGCACGGTCACGCTGTAAGACGAACCAATATGGGCGCTCGGAAAGCCGTTGATCTGACAGGTACTTGCCTCGTAAGCTCCTACGGACGGTGGACTTGGCCGTACGATTCCCGCAAAATCAGCGATGGATTCCAGAACAGCCGTGCCACCCGCAAGTGCTGGACTGCTCGACTGTAATGTGAGGTCCCCCGTAGCCGGGCTGGTGTATTGTGGGTCCGTGATCGTGCCGAACGTTGCAGCTTGCAGTGTGCTCCCCGGAGTTCCCAGTGAGTAGAAGATATTATTGCTGGACCCGGCCATCAGGGTGAGCTGCTGGGCATTCGTAATTCCGCCGCAGATATAAACGTTCTGCAAGCTGGTATTGGTGTAGGAGAGTTGGGAAATGATGTTGTTGGTGTAAAGCCGCGTGACGCCTGGCTGATTGCCTTGGTCATAAATGCCACAGTCGGAATTTTCGCTGATGGAGTTTAGCGCCGATCCGGTGTCGTAAAACGAATTGTTGTAGATCTGAACGGTTCCCGTAGCCGTCGTCAACCCATAGGCTTTATACGAGAAACCACAATGTGGATCGGTGGCTGATCGGCCCGCTTCTAAGCCTAGCCCTACGTGGGAGACGACGTTATTGAACACCTTCACGTACCCCAAATTCGGCACAATCGTGCTCAGGTTAACGCCACAGCCGCTGATATCTGAAATTTGATTGTCGTGGATTGAGATGTTGTAGAACCCGCCTCCAGGGGGATGAAGACTTGCCTGCTGGCTGTCATCGTGGATCTGGATTCCGTTGTATGCCCGTGTGTTGTAGATGTGGTTCCAGCCAAACTCAATAGGCGTGCCATCATTGCAACAGGCGGCATACATGGCGTGAAACGTTTTGCTCGATCCGGGAGACATATTCGTGCTAACGTTGTGTACTTGATTTCCGAAGACCACGGAATTTCCGCCGGGATGGTCGATGGCGCTTGCGGATTGATCGCAGTAGGCGCACTGCACATCGTTGTTAACAACGCGCAGATTCTTCATATCTCCCAATGCGATACCGGCTCCCGCCGAAGAGCAGGCGTTACCAGTGCAACCTTTTGGCTGATTCGCTCCATTGGCGTACAAACCGGATACCACCAGCCAGACACCGGTAGCACCGTCAGCTCGTATCCCATAAGCGGAAGTCCCTCCAGAGAGGCCGCCGCCAAGAGTTGCCGTGCCTCCCGGACGCCCCATAATTGTGACTGGATTCGTAGCAGTCCCGCTTACGTCGCCAATTGTTAGAGACGCGTGCCATCCTCGGCCATCGTAATACGGGTAGCTTACGCCGTTCAGGAATACGAGGGTGTCTCCAGCCACCAGGCAGCGATAGTAGGTGAAAGGCGTGTAGGTGTTCGTATAGGAATACGGACCCACCTCCGTCGTTGATGTGACGCTGTTCTGAAGTCCAAACGGATGCGCATAGCTCCCGTCGAACGTGGTTCCGCCTCCCCCTGTAGGGTAGACATGCGACGCCAGGGCGGTCGCGCACGTACTTGTGGGAACGCTGTTATCGACGCCTGGTCCAACGAAGTAAATGTGCCCGGTGCGTGCCGTCCATGTTGGCCCTGTTGCGGTGCTGCCACCCACTGTGACTGTAATCGCTCCAGTTGTCACAGACCCAACCTGGACACCGATCTGGACATTGGACCACGTGAGAACCTGAGCAACGGCAATACCGTTGATTGCGACTGAGGACGTTCCTTGCGAAGATCCAAAGTTATTTCCACCGATTGTCAGGTACGTTCCGTTATTGTTTTCACCGCCGGTAGTGGCCCCCGAGGTCTGGTCAACCCAGAAAATAAGAGGCGCAGCGGCCTGGAGGCTCACAGCAAGTAGGAATGCTAGAAATAGTCGCTTCATTGTTGTGGTCCTCCGTTACTTCATAAAGCCGTTGTTTAAAATCGCATTATTCAGAACTGCTCCTGATGTGCCAGCAGGAGCCAGCGGCACATAAGCGCCGCACGTCATGTAGCCAATCTGCGAAGACCCTGGCAATGCGCCAGGCGTCCCCGCCTGAAACGCGCCGCTCGTGTTCGTGATGGTGTAGTTGTCGTTGGCATGCGTCGGGTCTGCGTAGGGATTGGAAGTCAGGATGACGTCGTTGTGGTTGCGGTACGGGTAGGCGTTTGCAGCTTCCGTGATTCCTTCGTCTGAGTAGTTCAGCAGTGGCGTAGCAACACTCCAATAGCAATTTCCATCCGCCAGCGCGGACGCCCGAAAGCCCGCCGAGGTCCACGCCTCGATACCCACGGTGGCATTTGTAATCAGGTTGTTGCGCGCGTTGAGAAGCGTGGCAGAGCCAGTAACGTGCCCCACAATAGCCACGTTGCAGCCGTCAAGGGTGTTATTAAAAATGCTGGTATCCACAACAAACGAAATGCAGTTGTTGCTGGTGCCGTTGTTGTAGATCTTGTCGAACTCTATTAAAACCGAGCCATTCGTACCGGCAAGAGAAACAGGAAGGCAACTGTTCCCGTGAATGGAACTGCGGATGACGTTGTTCCCTTGTATAGAACCGGAATTGCTTATTCCCGCCGTGCACCCGGATTGCCCGTTCAAGATTTCGCTTCCTATGACGCTGGTAGTATTGCCAGTGATGCTGATTCCGGTTGCGGTGAAAGTGTCGCACTTGATGTTGTGGAACAATACGTTGGAACCGGAAACCGCCGCGCAAGTCCCCACGGTGTTCGTGCCAGTGCCGTCGATGTGGAAATTTTCGATATCATACCCGCCGCCGGAGACCGTTAAGATGGTCTCGCCCGTGCTTCCCGGCTGTATATCGACGCACGTACCGCAATTGGCGCTGGGGGTTTCCGTCCGGCTCGAAGTATACCCGATGATGCGAAATGGAGGTACAGTACTGGAGATCGTGTTCGAAGTCGCCAGCGTAAATGTGCTGCTCGCCGGAAGCGTCATCGTGCCGGTGGCTTTTACGAAGGCGGTGTTGCCAGTCACCGCCGCAGCCGCCAGCCCGGTCAGCGAGGCCAGCGCACCTCCCATGTTTGACGAAACGCTGCCAGTGCCGAGGGAGAACACGCTGCCGGGAGTGGTACATAACGGCACTGAGCCGTTCACCCCCCAAGCGCTCGAAGTCTCCGATATGATCTGGTAAGCCCCGGGCGCGATACCGGAAATGCCTGGCGGCACTTGTAAGATGTTTCCCAAATCAGCCGAACTCGGGGTATACCCGCTATTGAAAGTGATCGTGCTAGCTGTCGTGCAGGTGGCATTGGTTGTGATCGCAACTTGCGCTCCGGCTTGCTGGCTATAGTCCACGCCAGGGTACACACTCCAGCCGCCGCTTGAAGCCGATAGCTGCCCAGCCGCCAGTGGCAACACGGCTTCAGATCCTGATGACGAGATGATCTGGTAGAAGCCGAGGTTAAAACTCAGCGTAGCAGCGGCCAATGGAGTGGACGCGCACCCGGTCGGCGTCACGGTGACCGTGGGAATAGTCGTGTAGCCGGTATTCGTTCCACTGACCGTGTAGCCGGTAACGACGCCACCGGAGACAGCGACTGTGATGGTTGCATTGCCACCTGCCGTCGCCGTGGCGCTCGTACACCCGGACCCGCCGTTATTCGCGCCGACGGTTTGCACGCTGTAGATCGGGCTGGAAGTGATCTTGATGTACTGCATCGCGTTGCCGGCGAACGTGCCGTGCCCGGAGCTGCTGATGTTGGTGTTGGTAGTGGCGTCTATGGCCAAATCGGTTCCGGTTGTAGGCGTACCGACGCCAATCGAGAACCCGCCGCCGTTGGTATCGCTACCAACCGTTGGCCGGACTTCCCAAATCGTGTTAGCCGCAATCGCGGCAAAGAGTCCTCGCGGAAAGAATGTAACAGCGATCAGGAATACGGCGAGAATTTGTTTACACATGTTAGTTCAAAACCTCCACAATCAATTGCCGTGCGGTGAAGCTATTGCTTGCGCTAGCTGCCGAGAACGTCACAGTTGTTTGCAGGAACAAAGCGCCAGTAGAGTCTATGGCGCTCACAGTCGCAGTGTTGGTATCAGCGAACAGGGAATCAGCGGTAAGGTTTGTCGTACCGAGATCTATCCCAAGCAGCCCATGGGATTCATAGGCTGACGTAGCGCCTGCTGTCTGGGTCGTGATGTATCCAGTTAGGTTGGCTGCTAGATTTGTCACCGCCGTGGCCGAAGTTGCGGTGGACGTGACACTTAATGGAACGATGCTTGACCCGGTAGCGCATCCGGATACTGTGCAAAGCTTTACAGCCAGCGTTACCGTGGGAGCTGAAGTCACAACGTTCGAGTAAGTGCCCGCCAACCATACCTTGAATGTTCTGCCGGCTACGTTCAACAGATTGGCATTCAGAGAAACCGCCATCAAGTTCTGAGCTGTGGAGACGTTGGCGCTAACTGTGACCGGAGTGACGTTCACGGCGGCTACACGGCTGACCGGCATCGCGCCGGTGTTGTTGTTGTTGACCTCGACGGCGTGCTGCGCGGAGATCGCTTGAAGATTGTCCTGACCTGTTGATGGAGTTCCGGCGGTTCCTTCAGTCAGGCACACCGGGCCGCCTCCGGTGCCTGGAGTAGCGCAGCTTGGCGGGCTACCTGCCGATACCGGGCCGTTCGGCACTGCTAGCCCTGCCGTATCCCCAATAGTGTGAACGTTCGCGGTGGTGATGCCTTCGTCATCCAATGAGTTTGCCGCCGTCGTAGCGCTGGCGGCTTTGATCAGGTAGCCGGTCGTGAGTCCGCTCAATCCTCCACCGCCAATCGACCCCCACGTGTTCGTCGCCGTGCAGCCTTTAAACCCAGCGCTTGTGCTGTTGAATTCGATTTGCCCAGTGGAACAGGCGCCGGGGTCTGCGGAGTGATTTGGCAGCCGTACGTCTACCGCTGTGTTCGAGAAGTCTTGCAGGCCAGTCGAGTACGTATTGGCTTGATTGTTTAAAACTACAGCGGTTTTAAGGTACCCGGCATCATCGATCAGATTCGTGGACGCGTTGATGCTGAGCACGTGATTTGCGGTAAACGTGCTGCTTGGATTCAGCAACGGCCAGACTGCGGCAGTCGCGTTGTTCCACGAGCATACCGGGATATGCGTGGTGGAATTTCCGTAGCAGCCATCCACCGTGGCCACCGGAAATCCTGAAAGGGTAGCGCTCGTCTCTCCAAAGAAAAATCCGCCGCCGCCTACGATGGCAGACAAAGCTGCAGCAGGGTTGCCGGCCTGCACGGGACCGTTAGTAGCCGCAATGCCGGATGACCCGGCATAGGCCAATTGGTTACCCACATCACTCAAATTGGCATTACTGGCTATTGATCCACCTAGAGGCGACCACAAATAATGACCCGCTGTAACTGAAGTTGGATATGCCACCGACGCCAGACCAGCCGGTATCTGGAACCACGTTGCTTGATATGTGTTGCCCGTCGGCGTCAAAGGGAATGTCATTGCCCAGCCGTTACCTGTGCCGCTCGGTGGGGTCGTGGGCAGTAGGTATGCAGCAGACGTTACAATCGCGCCTGTGCCTACGCCCCACCCTAAAAACCCGCTCGGGTTCGCGGCGAAGAAGGCAGTTGGCAATGACGACTGCGCGCCCCAAAATGTGAACCCCGCCAGAGATCCAGCACCGATCGTTTCCGAAGACGCTCCGGCCATGTTATTGCTCGCGTCAATGGATACGCCGGATGCAACCACATCCCCGGTCGCGTTAAACTTCGGCACTGCGTTCGCTGTGAACGGCGCAATCGCGCTGGCAATCTGCGTTCCAGCGGTCCCGCTTTTCAGCGCTGAAGCTAAATTGCTGTTTACCACTACGCCTGGCTGCAACGTAGTGACGGTAGAGCCACCAGCGTTAGCCACCGCGCCGCTCAAAGCGGGCATTGCTGTGCCTGATAGCAAGCCATTGGAATCTGTGGGCGGGATGACTGCGCTCCACCAGTTCCCCGCATCGCTCCACCAGATAGCGCACTCCGGATTTCCGCCCGATGCCGCACCCAGAAGGCTGAGAACTACGTTGCCATTCACCGTACTGGTTGTTGGCGTGTCCGTGGCTGGAACGCTGCCAGTATTGCAGTGGATGAATGAAAAATGATCCCCGAACCCTGCTGCTCCGACTTGTGGCACGGTAACGTTCGTTTGCGAAGTATTATTGGTCGTCTGAAATACAGCGCCGCGATCCGTGTTCGGAACCGTGGGACTTGCGCCGGATTGCGCATCCACATAGGTAGTCGGCGTGTAATCCACCAAGCGAAACATGGAACCGGCGTTGTCCCATTGAATCCAGTAGCCATGTGGTCCGGGTTGAATCCGCCCCGCAGATGGTTGCAGCCCGTTCGGTGTCATAACGTTAAACGCGCCCAACGCACAGACGTTTAGAGTCGGCTGTGTGGACGTATTGGCGGTATCCACACGAAGGAAGAATTGCTGCTGGTCGGTAAGAGCAGTGAGAACCGGACTCGGGCAAGCAGCGTAATTAGTTGTGCCATTGATCGAAGTGAGCGTGTTCCAGGCGCCGGCCTGCAATGTCACAAGGCTTGGAATGACCGCCGTATTGACGGCCAAAGCTCCACTGGCAACAGCCAGCCCGAATGCATAGGGCAGCTCCGCGCTAATGGAAGAGCCCGAGGAGTGAAATGTCACGTTGAGATTCGACGATCCCGCTGCGGGGGTCGCGGCGTTGAAATTCGGGCTGGGTACGGACGAACCATTGACGCCCACCGCCGCGGTGCCGGTGGTGTTCTGGTTCAGGATCGGGAAATCGGCGGCGACGGCGATCACCGTGGTGTCGAGCGTGGTTCTCTTGACGATGCCGGTCGCGCCGGGATCGGCCAGAGCAGCGCTCGGTGGCGCGTGGCAACTGCCATCGGCCCCTAGGTAAAGAGTGCCCGAGCAGTTGGCGAACAGGCCGATCACGTCGGCAGCCAAAGCGTCCGAGATCGCGCCCGTGGCCGTGGTGTTCTTCACGATCCCGGTACCGAGCGCTGGCCAGTTCTGATTTGCCGTGCCGAGTGTGAGGGTCGCGGTATTCGGTACGCCCGTGCCGCCGTTGGCCGGCGGGTTGACGCCTGTGATGCTCGCTGAGGTGCCGGTCGAGTTCTGGTTCAGAATCGGAAAATCGGAGGCGGCGGCGATCGATGGGGTGCCGGCCGTATTCTTCAAGATTCCGGTAGCGAGCGAGCTGAGCGCCGTCCCGTTTAATTGATTCGCGTTGATGATGCCGGTGCCGGAGAAGGTAAATGATCCGCCAGATCCCACGGCGAGCGCCGCGCCATTCGTGCCTGCGAGGATATTGGCCCATGCCGTGGTTGCCGCGCCGGAGCAACTGCCGAATGCGATGGGGCCGCCATTGGTCGACGTCACACAGTAGGTTCCGGTGCCGCTCGTGCCGGTGGTCGCGAGCCCGGCGCCATTCCAGTAGGCCGCCCCGTTGAGTGATGGATTGGGAACGGTTGCGCCACCGATGGCCGTCCAGGTGCCCGGACTCTGCCTGTTGGCGGAGGCGGTGCAGGCGTAGATGTTCTGTCCTGGTGCTGCATCGGTGATATAGGCGAGCTGTGGGGTCTGGCAGGCTTGGGCGAATACCTGGGCTGAGGGGCCAATCTGGGAGAAGATCAGACTGCTTCCGGTTTGCTGAGCCAATAGAGATAGAGGGAGTAATAAGAATGCGACAAGGATTTTCATAAAAACTTTTATGGCTTCGGGGTCAGACAGGAGCTGCCCTGGGCCGCCAACGTTTGCGCCTATGGCTGGGTGCGCTACGATGTACAGGGAGGGCGGACCGATGAAATCAGAGCTGGAAGTTCTGCGTGATGCGCGAGAATTACTGGCACAGTGCTACGTGAAGTGGACCGTAGACGATGACGCCGGAGGACACTGTGCGATGGGATGCGTCAACCTGGCTCGCGTTGGCTACGCCAGCGTGGCACCGGTCAAGGGCGATAACGCCCTCGACCTGGTTAACCGGGCCTGTGAGCGATTACATCCCGAGTTGCAGGGAAAAAGAGCGCCACGGATGGAATACTACGATGGCATATTCATGGATTGTGGCCACGAGGACTTTTTCGATACTCACCCCATGGTCTTCGTGAACAACCAACTGGGTAAAGAAGCGATCCTCGCCTGCTTCGACGACGCCATCCTGCACGAAGAAATGCGTGTGATGCTGGAGAACGTTCAGGCGCAAACGGCGGAATCTCCAGGGCAGATTCTGTCTGACCCCGAAGAAAAGAGCGTCGCCCTACTTGGCTAACCTAGCCAGCCATCCACTTAGATTCGGAGCCTCTGACGGATCTCTCGCCACAATAGCTCTGTAGTGTTCCGCTGCTCTTTCTCTCAGCGCATCCAATACCGATCCGGCATTGAGCGCGTTCACAGCCTCGGCAGTCTCGGGGCCTAATTCCCCATCCACATCTAGCGTGGGCCGTTCCGCGAGCGCATCGACGGCTTGCTGCAGGAACCGGATTGTGGTTGCAGCTCCTTCGTTCGCGCTCAGGTCGAGCAGTTTGGTTGCGAGCGTGGCATTATCGATCCGGTAGATGCCCGCTGGAAACCAGAAGTACACCTGATAGAAGTGTGACGCCTGGTCGTAGGTCAGACCCGCAATTTGGCTCGGATCGGTGAAGAACCCGACAGCTTGCGCCGTCCGAAACGTGATGCCGTACTTGGACGGACCACGCCCGTGGTCTTCGGGAACGTAGCGGGATCCTTCGTCGTTTAGAAGAACGGCGGCGGCGGCGGGGAAATTGTCGGGCAAGTGATGCTACTTCTTAGTCTCGGGCTTGGCCGGTTCCGGCTTAGCGGGTGCTGGCGGCTTCTCTCTGACGACACCGTTACCGACCTGGCAGTCGTCGAACTTCACGTTGATCGAATCGCAGAGTTGCCGGGCGAAATTATCGAACTGCAATTGCATAAGCTGCAGCTTGAGGTTCTCGGTTTCGGTGAGTGGCCGGAGTTTCGGCCCTTGGGTAGCGGGCGCTGTCTGCTGCGGTGGTTTCGCCGCTGGCTCCTGGGCCGCGAGAACCGAAGAGAAAAGTGCGATGAGCAACAGGCTGCGCATTTGGTTCTTATTCTAGCGCACTGAGGATCAGGCGCAAACGGCGGATTTGACCACAGGCCAGCAGGATACTCAGCCTTGTCCCCGGATAAGCAGGGACCTCCCGCGTGCCAATGGCCAGCGACAACCACTCACCCCGAAGAAAAAAGAAATATCCTGAATTTTTTAGCACCCACTGGTACTCATAATCATCCCATTGAGCACGTTAAACGTACATCCGGAAATATAGGGATGCACCGTGGCAACTAATCCCCCAGCGCCTCCGATAGAAATGCTTCCGCCGCTTGTAATGAACAAGTTGGTGACGTAGGCGCTTCCAAAGGGCACTGAGCTAAGGCCAAGAGTTGACGTGCCTCCGCCGTTGCCTACGATGTTGCCTTTGATGCCGATCGCATTCGGGCCCGGGCCGCTGCTGGTCGCAGCGCCGGTTACCGCAAAACCTACTCCCCCGGAGGCATCCTGAATTTCGAACACGTCGCCATTGATATTGCCGGCGGTTTGCTTGATCGTAAAGGCAACCGCGCTGGTCGATGTAGCGTTGATGAGTGACGCGCCGGCAGAGACGACGTGCACTACACCTCCGGCGCAGAATTCGATCTGACTGGTATCGGTGCGGACCGCCATCCAGCCGTCGGTGATTCCGGCGCAGCTCGCGTCCGCTGTGGTGAAGGTTCGGTTGTAGAACGAGCCGCCGCCGCCGATGTAGATGGTCGAATTCGCACTGGATCCCACGGTGATTCCGCCGTTGAATGTGGCCATGTTCGGGAAGACCATGTTGCTGCATCCGGTCGATCCGCAGGATGCACCGTTGGCAAATGTCGCGGTTCCGGTGACGAGCAGCCCCGTGGCCGCGATATTGCCAAGCGCGGGTAGCACGTTCGAAGCGTTCAACCAGTCCACGGTCCAGACAGTCGCCCCGGTGTTGCCGGTGGCGCAAGCGCCGGCTGAGGGCGGCGCTGTGAGGACCATCTTGTAGTTCAAGGCCGAGAACCAGACGCTGGCCCGGCCGCCGGCGTCGAGAGTGAGAGGATTCGGGTTCGCTCCGAAACCGGTCGAGTCGGTGTAGGTTGCCTGTAACGTGGTCGTGCCGGCCTGATAAGAAAACAAACACCCAGCCGCGAGCGGCGCGCCGGTATTCGAAAAAAATTGCATCTTCGGATACGGCATGATCATGAGATTCTGGGAAAACGCTGGAAATGCGGCCAGCGCGGCCAGGAGGATGAGGCGAGACAGTATGTTTTTCATGGGAAAATTGTTCCTAGGTGCCGTTCACGAAAGAAGAAGTGCGAATGACAAAACTAAACGAAGCAATCCGACTAGCCGCCGAACTTCACGACGGCCAGACGGATAAGGCGGGTGTTCCGTATATCCTGCATACCTTGCGTCTGATGGTACGCGTCAAAATCGGCGACGAAGCTAGCGAGGGAATGATGATCGCTGCCGCGCTGCACGACGTAGTGGAAGACTGCAACGTGCGGCTTGAGTACCTACGGGCGGAATTCGGCGATGCAGTCGCGGATACGATCGACGCAATCAGCCGTAGGGACGGCGAGGACTATGAGGTGTACATCGATCGCGTTGCGCTCAACCCGGTGGCCAGGAGACTCAAGATCCTGGACCTCATGGACAATCTCGACCCGACGCGCGCGAGCACGGGCATTTTACCTATGGGCACGATTGCGAAATACAGGTGTTCCCTAGCGAGATTGATCGACGGAAAGTGGCCAGGTGAAACCGAGGAAAGATCAGGCGCAAACCCGGTCGAGAGTTGCCGAAAGCTGACCCCGAAGAAATTCTAGTTGTGTTTAGTGCGTGGCGCGCCGGCGTCAGTCTTTGTACGGGTCGAACTCGTTTTCGCCCGCCATCGCTACGCCGAGCGGTGTGAGTGTGTGTAGGACGCGGATTGAGTCCGCGTGCTCCGCCAGCACCTCGGGGAGACGCTTAT
>Ga0307474_10000071_pt1 | contig 74098 bp, 66 predicted proteins | sample atmos_gasesECM1C_2_FD_203312 | JGI IMG/M metagenome (GOLD analysis project Ga0307474, IMG submission 203312) | Hardwood forest soil microbial communities from Morgan-Monroe State Forest, Indiana, United States - atmos_gasesECM1C_05 | ecosystem: Environmental > Terrestrial > Soil > Temperate...
CATCCATTCGTTTGGCGTCAATCTTTACTCCCTCTTGCTTTAAGCGGTCGAGCAAAGCATCCATATCGTCCACGATGTAGTTGATCATGAACGGTGCGGGGCTGGGATCGAAATACTTAGTGGAGGCGGGAAAAACAGTCCAAACTGTAACGTGTTCCTTTTGCGGGTCGTCGTGTTCGCGCCACGGAAGCATCGCGCCTTGGCCTTTGTCAGCGAGTCCAAGATGCTTCGAATACCATTCGCGCATCTGATCACGATTAGCGGTTTTGAAGAAGACACCGCCGATTCCAAGGATGCGCCCGCGTTGCTCCATTTTGACAGGCGGCTTCGACTTTTCAGGTTGCGGAGATTGCACGTCCTGTCCTCCTATTGAGCGAGCCGAGATGAGCAACAGCGAGCCGAGCGCAATTGTGCTCCACAGTATTCCTTGCATCGGCGGATTATACATAAGTTTCGATTCGAATGGAGAAATCGGTTCGCTCAAGGTTCGCCGCGATTCACCCTTTCTAGATCGCGTGTGAGGTCTCGAACTGGCTTGGCATCGCCCCCTAGAGAACCAGGCGTGCGGGATGGCAAAGTATCCCAGATTGCGTGTTCCTCGGCACGAGGCGCGGATGACTCCTGCAAAACGCCGTATGCATCCGTAAAATAGTGCCCTCCTCGTCGCCCTACTAGCGGTTGCGTAAAGGACCGCTTGCGGAGGCGGCGAGCGCGCGCGAACGCGACGTTGCGGAGGATCGGGACGCCGTCCCTTCACGCATTCGGGAAAAAGGCAAAGACATAGACCCGAAGAAGCTTTCACGGGCAGTTTCATTCTGCGGCAAGTACTCCAAGCAGAAAAAGATTCGGGAGGTGTTGCAACATGCCGCTCGCGTAGGCATTTAGCTTCGGCCGGTGTTGCGTATTGCAGCTATTATAACAGGCAGCGGTAGAGTCAGTTGTCGGCGGTAGACACCGCGGTGCATACTTTCGCAGAAACGATCGGCCAAACTCGTTCGCCAGGTCGCGAATCATCGTCGGTTCTCATAATCAAGCATGTTTCGAAACACAACGATGGATCCGACAGTGGCCTGACAACGACACCTTCAGTGCTGAGGCCTACTGAGGCGGGCTTGGTCACGATTGCCACTCCAACGTGCTGAGATACAAGATGAATTGCTTCTTGGGCGGTAAGGATATCGTGCGCGTGCTTCGGAGCGACGCCCTGACGCCGTGCCGCGTCCATGATTGCAGCACGAACGACGGGATGAGATCGTTGAGCAAATAGAATCCATTCGTCTTTTGCCAAATCTTGGAAAGCAACGTCTTCCTTTTGAGCCGCTGCGTGGGTCTGCGGTAGTGCGGCATAGAGTTGCGTCTGAGCGAATGCCGCAGCCGTGATCCGTGAGTTCTCCGACGGTGCCGTCACCAATGCCAGATTCAAGTCGCCTGCCATGACGCGTCGGACCAACTCGCTTGAGAACTCGCTAATCAGCTGAATGCGGAGTTTAGGGTACATCGGCAGACGGATTGCGAGAATCGCCGAAATCCAGGCTAGGTCGGCATCAGGTGAGTGCCCAATGGTCAAAATGCTATCGCTGCCCTCGCGAGCAGCCTGAACTCCCCGGTCTAAGTGCCAGATCGCCAGTCGCGCTTCTTCGACGAAGATGCGCCCCACTTCGGTGAGTTCAACATTCTTCTTATTCGTGCGAATGAATAAGTGAAATCTGTGATGTTTTTCGATCTCGTTAATCTGTTTGCTGAGTGCAGATTGAGTGAGGTGGCGTACTTCAACCCGAGGCAACACTGCTCCAAGCTCCTTCCATACCAGGGAGAGATCGGCCAACACCCTACATCTAGTCAAGGAACCGGCACCGCGGAAAAGAGATGTACATGATTTCCATATCGCAAAGGAGTCCGTTTCCGCCGGTCTGCTTACTGACAAGCGATTTGACCTGTTCGATATTGAAACGGGCCGTAGTCGCCATGGCTTCGCGTTCTCAGACGTTTCCCCCAGATAACGTCCTGGCCGCGGCTGCGCGCTTTGACTCCGACAAAACGGGAGCGCAGTTCGATCTCTGGAATATTCCACAGAGTCGTTCGTTTTGGAACACTGACAGGAGAAGCGGTGCGCACTTTTTCGGGCCAGAGTCCATCCTTTAGCAGCGACGGAAGCCGGGTCGTAATTGCATCAGCGCACTATGAGGACCGGGCCGCGGGAGAAGTAAAGGCAAAAATCTTCGACGTAAGAACAGGTCAGGTGATTGTTCCACTGCATAGCGAACAGAGCCCACATACAGACTGGATTAATGTGACGAGCTATAGCCCGGACCAGCTGAGCATCGCGACCGGTAGCCAGGATCAGACCGCTAAAATCTGGGATGCTAGGACGGGAGATCTTCTCTTAACACTCGCGGAAAATGAGGTTCTAATTTAGCTATAGCTAGGTGGCCGAAAGGAGCCCAGTATTGAGGGTGTTGCATACTTACCGACTGGAGGCATAATCGCCGCTGCAGATGACGAAGGTGGAGTTCGCATATGGGATGCGAAACGTGGCGCATTGCTGTTCCGAATGGTAAATCTCTACCCGAGGGCGACTACAGTGCGCGGGATCGCGTTTACTCCAGATGGTAGTTCACTGGTAGTGGCGACCTCGGATTGGTTTGGGTCCCTTCAAATAACATTCCCCGAGGAAAGTCCGAGTTCAGTGGAGGCAGCAGCAGCAAGACTTGTACCCAAGGAAATCAAGAATTCAATGCCAGTCGAAGCGGCGCTGCAATAACAGTGCGTTGTTTTGCAGCGTTCTTGATGGAAAGCAGTCGCAACTCGGCAGACCAGGTCAATGGGCAACTGATCAGACGAGTATACTGCTCGAGAACCTCCTCCTCTATCTGGGTGCCAGGGTTAGTGCGCGTGCAACCTGGTGCGGGCGGGCCGTTTAAGCCTGCGGATTTTAACACCGTCTACGACTCAGCCTCGTATTACCGCTGCTCAAGGTCCCGCGCACGATTGCGGAAGTGATGGGAGTAGTACTGATCTCATGCGAGGCCTATTCCCAGACTATATCCTCGCACGTCTTCGGATGGCTTCGCTCCTCGTACGGAAACTTGTTTCGTCTTCGGCGTATGCGGCTCTTGCATCACCTCTGTTGCCGTGCGTTGTGAGGTCTCGCGACCGAGGCTGCGGGAGAGCTTGCTAGCGTCGTTCGTGTAAATGTGCGCATCGTGTTGCGCCCGCGAAACAGATACGTATGCGAAGCGGTCGTTAACCAAGAGTTCGCTCTTTTCAGTGTCCACATGGATTAGAACCCGTTGCGCGGTGTGCCCCTGGCTGCTGTGGCTGGTCACTGCGTATCCGTGGTCAAGATGCGGATGCTCGCGGATGTTGAATCGAACCTCACGGCTTGAGTCCATCCGGATTCTGAAGTCACCGTGAGAGTTGACTTGTTCAACTGTCCCGAGGTCACGGTTGGCAACTTGCAGTTCTCGTGATGGCGCAGTGAACTGAACGCGGTCCCCCTTTGAAACTTCGCGTTCTGCTTCGCGGTGTACCGAAACACCTGAGAGGCGTCGCGGATCGTAGGTCTGGAGGCTTCCGCTCTCACGTTCGACCGTTATCCGGTTCTCTTTCGGGTCCACATGAGTAACCCGCGCGTATTCACCTGGCGCGATGCCCTCGGCTTTGCTCCCACGTGAGTAGCGAAGCACGTCTCCGGCTTCGTACTGTCCGGCCCACTGGCGGTCAGCTCGAGTCATCTCCTGGCGCGACTCCAGAATCCGGAGATTGTGTTCATCTTTGCTCACGGCGCCACGATTTTGCATTTCGCGATGGATTAGCGAATTCAATTCCCGTCGGGATTCATTGTCGGGCGAAATAACCAGCGTTCCCTCTGGGGCTCGTGAATACTCACGGGCGATTGCACCGAACCGTTCTTTGGAACTAACGATCTCGTGCACTCGGCCCTGCTGATCGAGACTCGCGACGCCTCCTAAAACATCTCCGCGGGCGAACTGCTCTACGGCCTCTTTTAGGCCTGGGTCCTTCTGGCGCACAATCTCACCCAACCTGGCCGTCTGCATGCCCGCTTCTTGTAGCTGCTTATATGGTCTGCCCGCTTCCACTGCCTCATGTTGCCGCGTATCGCCAACCAAAAGCACTCGGTCCGGCGTCTGCAGGCGATGGAAGAATTCGTTCATTTGCCTCGTGCTTGTAAGACTCGATTCATCGATAACGAAGATCCGTTTCTGCCCATCATCGGGCGCTTCGTTCATGATGAGGTGGCGTTGTAACGTTTGCGACTCAATTCCAGATTCCGCCAATTTATGAGCGGCGCGCGAAGTGGGAGCAAGTCCGATCACCTGGTAGCCTTCTCGTTCCGCAGCTTCGCGGATTGCACTCAACGAAGTGGTCTTGCCACCACCCGCTACGCCTTCAAGTCCCACGATTTTGTCCCGAGTGGCCAGGCTCTGCTCAACAGCGCTTCGTTGGCTGGCGCTCAAGTGAGTGTGATTCTGCTGGACAGACTGCCACGTTTCGGGATTAACAAGAACACCGTGTTGGCCTTGGCCTCTTCGCATTTCACTCACGTTATCGCGTTCGTAATGGATCATTTTTTCGGTGGTGAACGCGCGTGCCGGCGACTTGCTTCCGACTTCGATCAGGTAGCCTGAATCTATTCGCCTTTCGAATCTCTCTCGGACCTCTGCCAAGCTCGCTTCCCCCATGGAACGCATCAGCGCATCACGCATCAGTTCGCGCTCGTCAGTCACGGCGTGCCTTTCGAGGTTTTTGTCCTGGGCATATGTCAGCGCCGTTTCCAAGTGCTGGCGACTTGGAGCATTTCTCTCGACTTCGTGGGAATGGGCCGCGCGGACCACCTGCTCTGGCTGATTGCCAAATCGTTCAGCCATTTCCTTATGCATCCTTTGCATTTCCGCATGCGTAATGGAAGTAGATTTGTCGTCTCGCGTCTGATGGGCTGCGATCTGCGCCGGACCAGCGCCTTTCAAGCCTCGTTGTTCGAGGTACGCCTGGATTTGCTGACTTCTCGGACTGGAAGCATCGAGATACTCGCGTGTATACCCGGTGATCTCCGGCTGGCCACTCTTGCCCCGTTCAATGTCATAACCCTGGCCTTTTAGCCGCAGCGCCAGCTCTGAGCGGTAAATCGCCGTTGCGTATTGTTGCGATCGGTAAAGTTCGTGCGGTTGTAGAGCGCGTGCCTCCCCAGTTTTCGTTTCGGTGAGGTTGAACAAAACAAAATGTGTGTGCAACTGCGGGGCCGCATATCCATGAACCGGCCGCGCACTGTCATGCTCGAAGCTGGTTGCGATCCATTTACCGGTCGTTTCTGGTAGACGATTGCCACCCATGCGCGCCTGGACGAACCTCTCCATTTCGTTCAATGCAACTTTGACACTTTCCCGATGAGCCTGGCGCACGGCTTCGTCTCCACCCACGAGAGCAGTCAAAGAAACGCTCTTGGGGGCCGAGAACGTCGCGTCCCAGGCGGCACGGTGCTCCATTGTGCTAACCGTCTCACCTCGTGCATTGACGTATTCGCGCGCTGTTTGATGGCGAACGAGTTGCTCTTGGGTTAAGGGATGTTGACCGTTCGCCAGCCGCTGAAAGTGTTCCTTTTGCACTTCACCGCGTAGTCCCCACTCTTGCGCGAGTCGGCCGTGCCACTCGCCGCGTATGCGGTCGCCCTCGGAGTAGTAGTTCTCCTCGACGTTTGCAAACTCCTCCTTGTGATAGGTCTGCGCACGGCCGGCACTCAGCGGTTTGGAGATAGTCAGCATGAGTTACTCGAAATACGGTTCTTGTCCGGCGGCGATGCCTTCAGAGTTCTCCGACTCGTGCGGACTAATTTCCTGCGCAGCCACAGTGCTCGGCTGAGGCGAGCGCTCCCCGATTTCGACCACCCGCGGAGTGATCTCTCTTGGGATGAAACCGGGTTCTGTTTTTACGGGAGCGAGATACGGAAAACTGAAAGGCACTACCAGATTGTCGACTTTAAGCAATGCGTGCAAGCGTTGTAGTCCACTGATTTCCGATGGGAGCACTAACGGTTCCGTTCGCCTTTCATTGTGATAGCTTCTGGACTTGGTAATTGTGAGAGGATGCGTGTTCACCGTCTCCTTAAGGCGTTCCATTTCCACTTCGCCAATCGTGTCCGAGATCCACTTCGCTGCACGAGGCTCACTGGTATGCAAAAAGATTTTGGTGGCCGGCTGCGACAGCATTGACTCAGCTTCGTGCCCGTAGCGTACTTCAAGTTGGCTCCGGCCTTGGAAACCGATCACGACGGGATTCCCGGATTTGCGATTCTCGGTCAGCGCAGTGTGCAATTGTGGCAGTCGCTGAAGACTAGCAAGCTCATCAAACACAAACCATGCGTGACGCAACGAGGGGTCGCCCTGGTTCATCAATCGCAGCACCAGAGTGTCCAGCCATAAGCTCATGAGGGGCAACAGCCGCTCGCGGAATCGAGGAGTCGAGGTCAGGAATATCCAGCCACTAAGCTGTCGTGCCCATTCTTCGGTTGTCCATCTCTGCTTCGTCTCGCTCTCCTTCGGCAAGAGCTTCAAACTGTCAGCAACCATGTTGAGCGCACCCAACACACCACCGCGCTGTGGGCCAGCGCCGCGGTAGATGAATGCCGTCAGTTCGGTGCCTTTCAAGAGTCGATCTAGTTCTTCCTCGTGGCTCATCCATCTGACCAGTTCCTCAGGCGTCGGCTTCAACGTGAGCAAGTGCGCGAAGATCTTTCGTGGACCTTCGACGAAGAATGTATTCTCGTGTGGCTTGTCGGGGAACAGTGATGTTGCGAGCGTCAATGCTTCCGCTTCGTGCATCACTTCATCGGACGGCGACCAGTAAGGACAACGCACGTCCAAGGGATTCAGGATAAGATCGCCGCGGGCAGGATTGAAAAATTGCGCTGTGTGTTCGAGCGCAGGATCATACACGATGGCCGTCTCGCCCCGCTCGGCGATCTGCGTCAGCACACACCGCTGTAAAACACTCTTTCCGGTGCCCGTGTCTCCCATCATCATCATGTGGCTACTCTCTAACGAGCGCGGAATCGAGAGCAATTCTCTTCCTTGTGTGGTCAAGAAGCTAATTCCATCAGCTCCAATCCGTCGATTGAATTCCTCGATCGTGACCATCTCTGGGCCTTTGAGCCTGCATCCCTCTTCCTCGATGCGCCGTCGTGTCCGGTTCCTTGGGATCGGCAGCACCAGCCCCAGGACAAAGATGCTTAGTGCGCCAACCCACGCGGGCCGAATCAGGTCACCGGGAGTCTGTCCCGCGTAAATCAACTCCGCAAGCATCCGGTACATCTGCGCGCTTGTGTAATGCACCGTGTCCACCTTCAGAGCAACCGCTCCCGCCTGTCGCGCTTTCGCCGTGAGCGCAAACGAGGGCCATACCTCCAAGGGGGCGGGCACCACGTCGGCGTCAGTGGCCATACTGTGTTGCCCTTGTCGGTCCAATTTCAACAGCACTTGGTAGGTACCACTCGGACTGGTAAAATTCTTAGTGCTCGAATACTGAACCCAGTACCACTGCTGCAAGGGCGTCCAGACCTCGACGTTTTCGTACGTGAAGATTCCTATCCCAGCGACAAAAGCAAGGACTAAAGCCACAAGAGTCGACAGCAGCCAATTTTTAGACGGTCCCGGAGATTCCCCTCGACCCAATAACCGATTCACTGTTCACTCCCAGTCAGGGCAATCTTCCGCCTTTCGCCGCGCGGATTCGACCGGACTACTAGAGACGCGCGGAAGACGTTGGTCATCATCAACTCACTTTCGAACCTGATGCTTGGTCCAGCCTTTCCCGCGCCTTTCTCAGCTTGTCCGAGTCAGCCCGGTCGATGAGCCGCTGCATCTCCTCGGCGGTCAGTGGTTCGCCCTTCGCTTGCTTGAAAAGTACGTTCAGAAGAATCGCTCGAAGCGCCACCACCTCAGCCATGACCGCATGGGCTTCGCCCCCGGTTCCGTTCTCCGGCTGGCCATTCGCACTGGCTAGCATCACCTCGCGGCACCATTCCCCCAGGGTCTTCGAGGCCTTCCGAGCTGCCTGCTCCAGCCGGACGAATTCCTCTTCGCTGACCCTTGTTCCTATGGACCTGACGCGCAGATTCGGCTTGACCATGAACTCGTCTTCCTAAACGTCACCACGACGCAATCTCTCGCCTTTTCAAATAGTTCGCGTACGGTAACCAAGAGTTAGCCTGCAGCTCCCATTCTGCGGTGACGCGTCATTCTTCAGCCGCTGCGAAGCAGCGTTTCTAACTCAACCTCAGAACAGTCTGGGCGGGTACCACAGAACTGCATCCCTCGGTCTAGAAAGCTCCCGAAACTCGTGAGAGTTTCGGGAGCGTCTGTTCCCAGAAACCCGCAGCTTGAAATTCGGTACCAGGGCTTAAACCGTGGTTTGCTGGCGTTCGATCTGAACCAAGTCGGTCCTTGGAGCGCCCTGGGCACACAAGTCCACTTCTTTTCCCTTGGCGTAAATCGGATGCCGGCCATGCGATCTATTCCAGTCAGCCAATCTCGCCGTCTGGTGGAGGTGCTCCACGATCCTCCGCCAGCGGCCTCCGTTATAGGCGCAAAAATTAATTTCACCCTCTTGGGTCGCCATTGGAGTCGTGGAATGGGAAATCGTCGCCAGATCGTAGTTATTGAGATCCTGGAAACTCATCGGGCTGACCATCAAGAGCTTCCACGCACCGTTGTAGGCATATGCCCGCTCTGACCAGTCCGATCCGCTACCGGCTACCCGATAGACGCAGTCTGTAAACAATTTCCGAAGCTGCCCGATACCGAAATCTGGGGGCGCATTGTCAGTGTCGAAGTTGCGTACCAAAGAAAGGAGGACCATCGATTTGATGATTGCCGGCTTTCTCCCAGAGTCAGCGATCTCGACGATGTCACGAATGAACTGCTCCACGTCGAAGAACTTGGCAACCGGCACGATGTCCTTTGTACGAGCGTTGACCAGAATCGGGGAGAACATCCCATGGTCGGGATGTATGTCGTTGAATAGACTTCCCAGCTCAGCATTCGGGTGGAGGATGTCGCATAAGTGGGCGAATGCTCCGTAAGCAGAGACCGGAAACCAGTCGCGCATCGGCTCCCACCCAAATGAAGTTTGAGCCTGCAAATCGTATGCGATCTGTGAAACCGGATACCGCTTGGCGTAGCGCATTTCAGCGGAAATGTCCTCATCTCGGCCGCAGAACATCACTGGCTGAAAGATGATCCCGTGAATCTTCTCGATGTGATTTGCAACGAATCGAACGATGTCGCCAACCCCATCATTATTCAATCCGTTGACCACAGTTACTTGAAGGGTAGTTTTCATGCCGGCCGCCGCGATGTTCTCCAGAGCGCGGCGTTTGGTTTCCATGTAGTTACCGATTCCGCGGTGACTATTCTTTTCTTCGGTGACGCCGTCGAATTGCAGATAAACACCGTGAAGCCCAGCAGCCCTCGCCCGAACGGCAAACTCTCTCTCTTGAGCAAAGCGAATTCCGTTGGTCGCAACATGAAGCCGGTGGTAGCCCACGCTCTTAGCGTGCTGGATTGCGTCCAGGACAATTGGGGAAAGCGTTGCTTCGCCGCCGGAGAACAGGACGTTAATTTCTCGCTGCGGTTTGAAAGACTTTGCTCTTTCAAACAAAGCGGTCACATCCTGTATATCCAATTCGTGAACGTAGCCGGCGGCATTGGCGTCCATGTAGCAGGGCGAACAGAACATGTTGCAGCGGTTCGTGAGGTCGATGATTAAATATGTACCGCGTCCCGTCCTGATACTGTTTGCGCCGTGATTGTGAACCAGTTCGTCGCCGGTACAATTGAAGTCTTTGCCAAACCCGAGGCTTTCGATCCGTTTGAAAAAAGCCGGATGATTCGAAAGGACGTCTTCAAAAGGACCATGCTTTTCGCAGGCCTTGCGCATGAGAATGCGCCCTGCTTCCTCCAGGATCTCGGCCTCGATAATCCCGGGACGATCCCTGAAATCGGCCAGACTCGCATCACCTCTGATCACACCCTCTACAGCTTCACGATTGCAATCGGGACAGAGTGATAGTGTTCGCCTTGGAACACCGCTCGCCATTGGGGCGCGCTCCCGACTTCTGGGCAGCGGACTGGGCGCCCAAGACGGTTGAGGCAATTTGCCGTGCGGCAAGATTGAATTGATGTTTCTACCGCAGGACCACGCGGCGTTCGATATCGATCGAAAAACATTGGCTGTTTGGGCAGACATCCGACACCTCCAGTGGGGATTCGCTCAAAGGCGGGAATGCAGAGAACTGACAGCACGGGGAACCTGCAGAGGAAGTGGCGGTTTCATTCTACATCGGAGTTAACCTGCGCTTCGACGAATTTGTTGCGCCCACCCTCCATTTCCCTGGGAACCTGGCAAAGCAGACTGTATAGGCCTCGAAAGCCCTTGGCAGGGCGGAATCGAGAAAGGAATCACAGTGCCAGGATGGCATTGTGTATCCCGGATCGTCGCTGCTCGTAAGCCGCCGCCGCGTAACGCGCCAACACCTTGATTCTGGCGGGGTGCTGTTTCGCGCTCCGCCTTTTTTACATAGAGGGCCGCCGCAGCGGTGTCAACGGGCCACTCTGGCCCGTTGAATCTTCTTTTCGTTGAAACGCGCGAACGTGAACAGATAGGTTTAATGGCTTGAACACACCTTAGCTGGGTGGGGTCAAGGTTGGCGGAATGGCACTTTCCGCAGCTTCATCAATCGAAAGTCCCTTTCGAGTACGAGCATCCTTCAGCATATTGCAAAAGGGTTTTGTAATGATTTCATTTTCCAGCAGCTCCAGTTCTTTCAGTGCTGTTTCTTCCAACTCCTTGCCCCGTCTAATGATTTGCGGATATGCGCACTGCAGCAACCTGACTTGCAAGTGTGTGGCATAAGGATTGAACCGGTTCAGCGTTCGACAGAAATTCAAAAACACTTTGTCAACGATTTCTTCCGCGGCGACATCATCCCCCAAAATTGCGCGAATGCGCTGGAGAACCACTGGGCTATGTCTTTCAAACAGAACTGCTAGAGCATCGTTGCAGCCCGAACGCAACGCTGCCACCAAATCCTCATCATCGAGCGTCCGAAGCCGAGAGGGTGACCGGAGGAAGCTTTCCAGTTCGCTGTTCAAATAAAGAGATAGGTCCTCCGAGTTCAGGTTTCTGTGGCGAACGGCAAAATTCTACACCCGAATTGAAAAAGTTAACCGTGCGTTCCTTTTAAGCCCGGAAACGCGGTACTGGCAAGGAATTCCGCGGTGGTTGATTTCCGGGTTTTGTAACATGTGTTCCCCTGGTTCCAGAACCTCCTACTCCCTAGGCCATAATGCTAGCAGGCTGCGAGTTTGGAAGTTGTGGCATAATCTCTCAGCCTTTCCAGTCAGGGGACTGACTCTACAATACCGAGAGCCCCGGCAATTGAGGAACGTCGACGAGACATCTTATCAGCGCTTACCCTCAATTATCCGTCGGTGAAGATAGGATGTAATGGATTCTGGGAGCTGGATCAGAAAGCTGCGCGAAGAGAAATTTCTGCAGGCGGCAGAACTTGAGCGCTTGAGCCGTGCCATTGCAGAGGCTACTGGTAACACGGACTATTATCTTTCCCACGGAAGTTTGAGAGATATCGAGGCAGGTGGTGTCCCCAGCATTCATAAGCTATTCAGCCTCTCCTGCTTTCTGCACATTCCATACGATGATCTCCTTCAAATCTTTGGGGTCAATCTTCAAGACGCTGCTCGATTCGCGTCACCCATCAATCCGAGCGAAACTGCCTTGATTCCTACCGGCCCTTGGGAGGGCCGCCCGTTTCCTTTTCGCCTGAAATTCTCGCCGCAACTCGCTCAGGATGAAACACACTTGTTGGGGCCTAACCCGAACGAGTGGGCCGAACTCCCTACTGGTCCTTTCAACCTCGACGTGCAGCGCTACCGCTATGCAGCCGTCGGCTTGAAGGATGACACGATGTCGGATTTGTTGCCTCCCGGCTCGCTAGTGGAAGTGGACACCGAACAAGTCTTGCCTCAAACGTTTGCGTGGACAACGCTACGCAACCGTCCCATTTTTCTGGTGTCACACTCTAATCAGTACACTTGCTGTTGGTGTCAAGAGGAGCGTGGGGAACTGATGCTGATGCCGCACCCGTTATCTCAGCAGCCCATCCGATGCTATCAGACCCCAGGGGAAGCTACGGTGGTGGGGCGTGTGGTCGCGGCCCGGGTTTCTTTCGTTGAGGCCGAGCCGCACAGGAGCGGGACATCGTTACTGACGGAAGCAACATGAGAAACCATGGAGGTCGACTTGCCGCGTCGGGTTCCCGCCGAATGCACGGGGCGTCGTCGCTATTCCGACGATCTCGACCGCAGTTTTCCCCTCGGTTTCATCACTTTTTGATTCCGCAAGGTCGGTGGCTCTCCCCTCGGTAGCTTCAGGAGTCCGCTGGTAAGGCGGAAGCCTTTTATCTATTCCGACGATGATGAAAGTAAACCGGTCTATACTGAGCCGACTTGAAATTGGGTAGGTTGCATGGAGGACCACAATAGTCGCGGCCATGTGCTTTGTGCTCCTGGCGGTTTGGTATTTAGCATTAGCAAGAGTTACATCGTCGCCAATCCCGGTTCTCACATACCACCCAACCGACTGGCGCTCCGGCTCACCGACGTTGTTATGCCGCAGCTGCGGGGTACGGAACTGGCCGAGGTATTCCGCAGAACGCAGTCAGGCGCAGTTGTTTTTCTTAGGCACTACCCGTTGAGTGCCACCAAACTTACCTGGTTGGGCCATTTCCATAGATGGCGCATTGTGTGAGGATATTTTCAGAATGTGCGACTGTCTCTTTCCAGCCAAGAAGTACGCGAAGGGTATCGATTCAGCCTCTCCCTGGCGAGGAGGCCAAGAACATCAAAATGTCAAATCTTAAGGCTGGCTTGCTGCAAACGACTCTGGAGTGGCATTCAGCAGAGGAGATCCCGTCGCTGCATATCGTGGAGTATGCCGGCGAAAGTTGGTCGCAATCCGAACCTTTGCTCCTGGTCGATATCGCCGGGAAGATGGCGGTCGGGTATTGCCAACAAGAGAACGGTCAACAGCCCCGATTTGAGCTCGGAGCGTCAGGCAAAGCGCTCGGCGAGATTTCTTTGTGGGCGATCATAGAGGTTCCCTCGACCGAAGAGACGGCTCCCCGACTGGGTCCACGAAGCGAGAGTTCCCCTTCTCGTCTTTGAGCCAAATAACAGTTTCATTGAATACCAATCTGAACGAGAGACCCTCAATACTCGGAAGGGCCTGTTGGAGGTCTTCCGTGTTCCGGGTGGAACGGAAGCGACGCCTCAAGAATAGGGTCCAAGAAATGGGCTGGAGAACACGATACGCTTTTGGCAACTCCGCCAGCCGCTCCATACCGTCCTCCCGACGAGCGGAAGCGATGAAAGTCTTTACGGCTCAATCACGACCTTTATGATTCGGTGCACTAGCTCAAGTTGCTGCGGACTGCAAGTCGTGAGGAGCGTGTCAATCCGTTTTCGGATGTCCCGGGGATCTTCTTCTCGCTCTAACAGCAGAAGGGTACTTGGTTGGAGCCGCAATCCCTTGGCCATCGCCACAATCGTATCGAGACTCGGGACCTTCTTCCCGCGCTCCACGTCACCCCAGAAGTTGCCCGTTATGTTGCCGCGTTCCGCCGCCTCTTCAAGGCTGAGCTTCGCTGCCTTTCGCAGTCGTCTGACCCGCTGCGCAAATAGCGTTCGGTGTTTCACAAGTGGAGACCTGCACAACCATAGCCGTCATCCTGTGTATGTTAAACAATCTATAGAGTTTATTGTATATTGGAATAGACATCTATCGCGTTTAACAGGGGCACTTCTCCACTCCGAACGCGTTGTTCAACCTGACGACCTGATGCTACCCGGATCATGGCTGCGGCAATCGCAGTTCCTCGGCAAGTGCGTCCGGTTTGTAGTCGTAGATCAACTTTGAAATCTTAAGTGCCAGGAGCAATTGCTGGGGTAGTGAATAGATCAAGCAGCGTGTCTAACTCCTTTCGTGCGCGATCAGGCACATCCTGTGGCCCAAGGGTCATTAACGTGGGGACGGAAATTCCCAGCCCCTTCGCAAACCCGCAAATCGTATTCAGACAAGGCTCCTGAACCGCACGTTCGACGCTTCCCCAGAAAGTAGGAGAGAGGCCGCCCTGCTCGCTTGCTGTTTCGATGCTAAAGTTCGCGCGTTCTCGCAGAGAGCGTAGACGGTTCGAAAACCGTGCGCGACAGTCGAGGAGTTCGGTCACTTCCCCAACAATAGAGTGCTATTACTAGCAATACCACACTCGATAAAATGTAACTTGCTTGCGTAACAAACACGATAGAGTGTATATTTATAGATTGTGAACTCTAAAGAAGTTTTGATAACTGGTCAGAGTTGGATGGTTATTCGTGAAAAGTGTTCTTGAGCCAAAGGACAAGCGAGCGTTTCAAATCGATTGCTCCGCGAACCCCGTAGGCTCTTTCCGGGCTGGGGCGGACACCCTTTCCGTGGCGATCGGTCAACGCATTCGCAGGTTTGGAGGTGAGGAAATTTGGGAGTCCGTGATAGTGCACTGCAAGAAAGACCAAGATGAACTTTCGGTGCGGGTACTCGTTTGCCACCCTGCGTGGGACGAGCCGCGAGAAATTGTGTGCATTCGTTCTAATCTGCTTGTCGAGAACGGTGCCGTGAATGGCGAGTGGCTAAGACTCTCGTCGCCACTTGAGTTCAGCAGCGACGGAATTCCGACGACATTTGCTCGGCGGCGCTAAAATTAAGGTGGCTCAACGGGCCGCTTGTCGGACGGACCACCGTAAGTCCCATTTCTGCACTGCGATCAGAATGATCCATGAAGCCTATTGCTAAAAGACGCTTGACAACTAGGCGCTTTCGCGAGTTAATAGCTCCCCAATTGGAAGTTCGGTTCTGTGGTCGTCGTCGGAAAACCGACGATCAGACGTGCGGACAGAGTCGAATCAAGTCTGGCTACTTCGATTGGTCCAGCCCAATCGCGCTCTTGCAGTCGATTAACGAGAGCCGCCGGATCCATTCCCTGGCCCGGAAAGAGAACCGACCTCCGCAAAACTTGCAAAGCGCCTCAAGGCGCCTGAGTCGTACGCATGCTGTTCTGTTCGAGGGGGTAGGGCAGTGGTGAGCCGTCTCAAGTGCGGAGCGGTCAAGATATCTGGGCTGCAGCAAGCCTATCAACAGTCATTCCATCGTGCCTCTAAACCGGACTTGCGGCACCGTTGCCCGTTGAGAAGACCTAACGTCGCCAGAGAATGTTCTCTCTCGGGAGGCCAACTTTGAGTTCCTCGGCTTCCACCCAGTGGCCCATACCGCTAGGGAGCGGCCAAACGCGACACGCCTTAGCAATTCACGACCACAACGGAGCGCCCAATCAAATCGACGATGAATCCGTGATGCGATCAGTGCAGTTGGGGGACAGCAGCGCGTTAGGAATACTCTTTGAGCGCTACTACCGCTTGATTCATTGGGTGGGGCTGCGCATTTTGCGGAATTCGGACGAAGCCCAGGATTTAGTGCAGGATGTGTTCCTTTACCTTCACCAAAGGCCAACTGTTTTCGATCCTAGCAAAGGACAGTTTCGGCCCTGGCTGGTTCAGGTCGCATACTCAAGAGCGTTCAACCGGGCGGAGTACCTAAGGGCACGGGAGTTTGTCGACTATCAGGACATTCAGGAACTGGTTAAATCATTCAAATCGACTTTGCAGTTCGATGCGCAAGACGAGGCCACATGCTTGCGACTTACATTTTGCAATGCCTTCCAGGAGTTGACGGATTTGCAGCGAACTACGCTGCAGATGTTCTTTTTTCAAGGCTTGACATTACGAGAAATCAGCGAAAAATTGAATGAAACGCTGGCAAATACGCGACACTATTACTATCGCGGACTCGACAAGTTGCGCGCAACGTTGAAAAAGAGCGTCCAGGTGACAACAGCGTCAAGCGCGTGACAGACACTTTGAACGTGATTCCGGACACCCAACACGAGAAATATGCTGAGCTTTGCGCGATCTTTACGACCGGGTCGCTGACCGGTGCAGAACTTCGTGAACTGAAAGCTCACCTCGAGAATTGTCAGACTTGCCGTGAGCTACTCTCCGACTATCGGCAGATCGCCCTTGAAGGTGTTCCAGCCTTAGCCTCTGAGAACTTGGATGAGGTGCTCATCGCCGAGGCGACGGGGTCCATGCGAGCTCAGAAACGGAGACTCTTCGCGCAGATCACCAGGCATCAAGCATCGGCTGACCTGCGAGCCGCGGTACCCACGCGGGCAGTGGAACGCCTTTCCGGCTCGCATTGGTTTGGCGTGCCACTTCGCTATGTGGCAGCTGGCCTTGCGGCGGGATTGCTTCTGGCGGCAGGATATTTTGTCGGCGCAAGGCAGCATCAAGTTGCCAAGGTCGCTACTCCGAGCATAGAAGCGGATAGGTACAATTCCAGCCAATTCGGAACTGGAGAGGAAGTGCAGGCGGGTCTTGAAGCAGAGCTTCGGGCGAAGCAGACGGAAACAGGAAGCCTGAACGCTCGGATCGCGTCGGCCACAAAAGAGGTGAAAAGGCTTCGGCAGCAGGCGGACGAGGCGTTGAGCGCACGAGACACCTCAAATGGGGAAAACGCAAGGTTGACGGCGGAGAATGCGAACCTTCTCCGTGATCGGGAGGGCTTGGAGCGATCCGCAGGTCAGGCTGAGGCGTCAGTTGCCAGTGCGCAGCAGGAACTAGCCCAGCTGCGAGCCCAACGCGAAAAGGATTTGGCGCAGTCGACGGATCTCCAGAATCAGGTCGCAGCCTTGACCTCGGAAATAGCCGTTCGGGAAAGGACAATGGCGGAGCAACGGAAGTTGCTAGACTCCGACAAAGACATCCGGGATCTGATGGGTGCCCGCGACCTCTACATTGCTGACGTGTACGATGTGGATGGCGACAGTAGGACGCCCAAGCCCTTCGGACGGGTTTTCTACACCAAACACAAGTCACTCATTTTTTATGCATTTGATTTGGATCAGCAAGCCGGATTGCGCGCTACAAGCACGTTTCAGGCCTGGGGTCTGAAGGAGGCGGACAAAGAACATCCCCTCAGCATGGGGATTTTCTATAAGGACAACGAAATTCGTCGCCGCTGGGTGCTGAAGTTTGAAGATCCGCAGGTCCTCGATCAAATCCAAGTTGTTTTCGTCACGGTCGAACCGGCCGGTGGAAGTCACAAACCCCGCGGTCGGCAGCTTCTGTATGCTTCTCTGCGAATGACGCCCAATCACCCGTAACACACGTTAATCACGCAAGCCAAGAAAAAACCGTCCTCTGCAGGTACAAATCAACCGGTGCGACTGTAGACCCGAGTCGTGGTGTGTCTCAACGACGCGAACGCAAAGGAGCCCTTGCAATGCGGCGCTTGGCACTAACTGCTGTCCTGCAGTTGGCCGTTTCCATATATGTACTCGCTCAATCCCCTACCGCAACTCTGAGTGGCCGGGTGCTGGATCCCACGCAAGCTGCTGTATCGGGAGCCAGAGTTACCGCCATCAACACTCAAACGAACGTAATGTCAAACACAACAACCAACAATGAGGGCTTCTACGCAATCATCAACCTGCCCCCTGGTTCCTACCGTGTAGAGGTGACAAAACCAGGTTTTAAAGCGCTCATCAAGCCTGACATGGTATTGCACGTTCAAGACGTTGTTGCCATAAATTTCAAGCTCTCCCTGGGAGCTGTCTCCGAGAGCATTACGGTTGAGGGCGGAGCACCCTTAGTTGACACCCAATCAGCCTCGGTCAGCACGGTGGTTGATCGGCAGTTTGCCGAAAATCTGCCCATGAACGGCCACAGCTTTCAGACGCTGATTGAGCTGACGCCCGGGGTGGTTCTCACGACCAGCGGGCCCATGTCGGATGGGCAATTCAGCGTCAACGGCCAGCGAGCTGATGCGAATTACTGGATGATCGATGGCGTGAGTGCGAACGTCGGAGTGAGCGGAGTAGGCGCAGCCGACTCTCTTTCCGGTTCGCTCGGCGGCTTCAGTGCTCAGGGTGGCACCAACAGCCTCGTGTCCGTGGATGCGATGCAGGAGTTTCGTATTCAAACTTCGACGTTCGCACCGGAATTTGGCCGGACACCCGGCGGGCAAATCTCGATTGTCACGCGCTCGGGCACAAATCAGTTCCACGGCACCGTGTTCGACTACTTGCGGAATGATGTCCTTGATGCCAACAACTGGTTCAACGGATTTACGAATTTTCCTGTGCTGCCCAAAGCGGAAGAGCGTCAGAACGACTTCGGAGGCACGCTCAGCGGGCCTATCATAAAGAACCGAACGTTCTTTTTCTTCTCGTACGAAGGACTGCGGCTGCGCCTTCCCCAAACCGGTCTGTCCACAGTTCCCGACGCAAGTTTTACGCCGGGCACGACAAACTCGCGGCAAAATGCAATCCCGGCGATGCAACCTTTCTTCAACGCTTTTCCTCTACCGAATGCGAACAGTCCGGAGATTTATGCACCATGCACCACGAGTACCGACCCGACCTGCCCCGCTTCGGGAATGCAAGCAACTGGATCTGCAGCCTTCAACACAAGTTATTCCAATCGCTCTACCCTGAACGCAAGTAGTCTCCGCCTTGACCATCGGGTGAATGACAAGCTGACGTTGTTTGGAAGATATAATTACGCGCCATCGGAGAATGTGCAGCGGCCGGGAACCAATAGTGGTCTGGCTTTGAGCGTGATCAACACGGCTAGGATCCCCACTCAGACGGCGACTCTCGGAGCTACATGGATCGCAAGCGCCGCGCTTACAAACGATCTGCGCGCAAACTACAGCCGAGCCTCCTCGAATCAGGGCTACCGTCTCGACAATTTCGGAGGGGCTACCCCATTCAATGTTTCCGTCATCGGGTTACCCAGTCCCTACACGGCGCAATCGTCCGCAGTGAACCTTTTTGTCGGCGCCCTCAGTGGTGGTCTCGACGTCGGCAGTGCCGGTGTTCAAACCCAACGGCAGTTCAATCTCGTTGACAGTCTGTCGTGGCAACTCAACTCCCATACCTTCAAAGCAGGCGTGGATTATCGCCGTCTCACGCCAGTCGTGAACAATGTGCCGTATGAACAGTTTCCGTCCTTTGCTGACGTCCCTAGCATGGCTGCAGGGACGTTATCCTCCGCTGCAGTCTTTGCCGCCGGTCGAGTACCTCTAGTTCTTCAAAACCTTGGATTATTTGCTCAAGATACTTGGCGAGTCAGGCCGCGGCTGACTTTGACTTATGGTTTGCGTTGGGATATCGATTTTTCGCCGAAGACCAGCAACGGCGCAAGCTTGCCATCAGTCGTCAACTTTAATGATTTGTCGACTCTGGCTCTGGCTCCAGCCGGAACGCCCGTGTTTAGTACCCGATATGCAAATATTGCGCCCCGCATCGGAGTCGCTTATCAACTTATTCAAAGGACAGGATGGGAAAGCGTATTGCGCGGTGGCTGGGGAGTCTTCTATGACTTGGCCACGACGCAACTCCAAGCTGGAACTACCTCCTATCCATTCGGCAGTATTAAGTCTTTCAGTGGTGGTCAATTCCCATTGGATCCCAATTCTCCGACTGGTGGCGAGCCTGCGCCAATCACGGCCAGTAACACGAACATCTTAGCCCTTGATCCCCAATTGAAGTCGCCTTACACGCAGGAGTGGAACGTCGCGTTTGAGCAATCTCTTGGCCCTGCGCAGTCCTTCTCCGCGACATATACCGGCGCTACCGGACGCCATCTTCTGTTGGCCGAGTACTATGCCGCGCCGAACGCAGAGGTTTCGCAGGCGACGTTGATTGGGAATTACGGAACCTCCGACTATGATGCCTTACAGCTGCAGTTCCGGAGGAGGTTAGCTGACGGCCTTCAGGTGCTGGCCTCCTACTCGTGGGCGCATTCCATCGATACCGGCTCGACCGGCTCCGGCGGCGAGACATTTGGCGACGTGTACTCGCGGCAATTAGGAGCCAACGCCAACCGTGGGCCCTCCGACTTTGACATTCGAAATTCGGCGGCCGTAGCGCTGACTTACGACATCCCTTCTGTTAAGGCGAACAAGGTCATTCGATCCATTTCCCAGGGATGGTCCACCGAGAACATCTTTCAGGCTCGCTCCGCTCCACCCGTGAATGTGAGTTACAGCCCCTCCGCTTATTTGATCGGGGCCTCGTATGCGATCGTGCGGCCGGATGTTGTCCCCGGACAACCGCTCTACCTTTCTGCGGCACAGTGCCCTGCCGTGCTTCTCGCTCCCTGCCCCGGTGGCAAGGGTTTCAATCCTGCCGCATTCACGACTCCGCCCCTGGATCCAACGACTGGCGAACCAACGAGGCAGGGGGATTTTGGCCGAAACGGATTACGCGGATTCGGCGCATGGCAATGGGATTTTGCCGTTCATCGCGACTTTCCCCTCGGTGAACATGTCAAGCTGCAGTTTCGCGCGGAACTCTTCAACGTCCTGAATCATCCCGACTTCGGGCCGCCAGTTGGAATCCTCTATCCTCCGTACTTCGGGGTGCAGGATCCATACTTCGGCTGGTCGTCTCAGACCTTGGGCCAAAGCCTCAATGCTTCAAATGTAGGCGCCGGTGCGTTCAGCCCGCTGTATCAGTTCGGAGGGCCACGTTCTGTTCAATTCGCTCTAAAGTTGACCTTCTAGGCTTCACAGTTCCTTTCGAGAGTTGGACGGCGATTTACGCCCGGATGCACGAGATCAGAGTGAAATACTTGCGAACAATTGTTTGGCTGTTTCTTCTGGTTACGGCTCTTCAGTGCTCAGCCCCTGCTCAAGCAGGGATTGATCCTGGATTCGATGCAGTTCCTGTGGAAATTCCGGACATCCAGAAGACGATGCCGCGCCCCGTTACCAGCATGGATTTGCTCACGCTGCGCGATATCCACGGTATTCAAATATCGCCAGACGGCAAATACGTGGCATTTGTGCTCGGACAGTCAGTCTACGAGACCAATCACTACCGTACCGGCATGTTTGTGATCGGCACAGAAAAGAACAGTAAACCTGTCAGTCTGGGAAACGCCGGCCCCCCTCGGTGGGACGACACTAACCAGTGGACAATAGAACACCCCGTATGGTCGCTCGACAGCCGTCACTTCTATCACACCATGAAGCGTGACGGCTCATGGCAGGTATGGCGCTGGGATCGCGAAGGCTGTGCTCCTGTTCAGGTAACTTATTTTCCTCACAATGTACAAAGCCTTTCTCTGAGCCCGGATGGCACCAAACTCGTCCTGACCCTGGAAACGCCTTCCACCGTGGACAAGAAAAAGCTGGCCGAACAAGGCATCTTGTATGACGGCAGCTTTGACGCGACCGGGCAGTCGATTATCGATCGCCTGCTGGCAACTCCCGGTGGAGAAAGCGAAACATGGGTTCAAGACCTGGGCAGTGGCAACGCCCATAGAGCCGCCCCGGAGGAACAGCGGGAACTCGAAGTCTCTTCCAACGCGGAGCTCACACCGAATGGAGAACTCTCCAGCCAGTTCTTTCCTAAAAAGGAAATACAAGAACAGAAGATCTACAGCTTCAACATGTCTCCTGATCGAAAGAAGGTAGCCTACGGGCGCACGGCAGACGACCCGTCAAAGTCGGAATGGATGACGTACCCACTACTAGTGAAGTCGACGGACAAGAGCGCGCCTATTACTCTCACGGAGTGGCCTTCGTATCCTGGCTTGTATTGGTGGAGCCCGGATAGCAAGGAGATTTACTACACTGAGGACAGTGATCGTGATCCCAACGGTCTGGACAAAACAAAAATCATGGCGACGCCAGCGAATGGCGGCAAGCCCCGCCTGGTCCTTGAGTCAGATGGCTTCTTGTTTCATTACTCAGCGGACAAATCTCGCCGCCTTCTGGCATGCGTCCACGAAACCAATGCGAGTCCACCGGAAGTTGCCCTCGCCGACCTTTCTACCGAGCAGCTTCGCACGCTCGTGAACGTAAACCCAGAATTGCAGAACCTGCAAATCAATCCTGCTCAGCGGATTGATGTCTTCGATAAGCGCGGAGAGCATTATTGGGGTCATTTGGTGCTTCCGCTGGGGTACGAAGCGGGGAAGCGCTATCCGCTCATCATCACGACGTATGCCGATTACGGAGGATTCCTGCGAGGCGGTGTCGGCGACGAATATCCCATCCATGTGTTTGCTGCCAATGGCTTCGCAGTGCTGAACTTCAACGACGGGCGTGTCCGCACCATCAAACCTGGCGATTTTGACCGTACTATGTTGAGGTGGCAGGCCCCGATGGAAGCCATCGAAGCAGCAGTGACACAATTGTCGGAGAGGGGGATCGTTGACAGCTCCAGAGTAGGAATAACTGGACTTAGTCACGGAGCCGAACTGGTTAACTACGGGATCAGCCAGACAAGTCTGTTCCGCGTTGCGATCGCGAGCGGCGCATCCTGGGATCCAATTTTGTTCTACTTGAATGACGACCAAACACGAGTCGAGACGCTTCCACAGTTCTTGAACCTTGAATCGCCTGGTGGCGCGTCAGCCCCAAGATGGCAAAAAATATCGGCTGCTCTCAATGTTAACCACATGCATGCGCCGCTTCTCATCAATGCCTCCGACGCGGAATACATATATGCAATGCAACTGGCCGTCAGTTTACGCGACCGGAAGAAACCGTTCGAAATGTTCATCTATCCTGACGAGCGTCATGAGAAGAACCAACCAAAACATCGCTATGCAATCTACGAACGCAATGTCGACTGGTTAAACTTTTGGCTTCGCGACGAAGAGGATCCCAATCCCGCTAAGGCAGAACAATACAAACGCTGGCGCGAACTGCGTGCGCTCCAGGAAAAGGATCAACAAGAATCAGCCACGACGAAGCATTAACTTCGGATAGAGCGACTTGGACGAGGTTTCCCCGACTGCCCGTTGCCAAAACCTGATCGCTCACTCGTCCAGATCGTACGCGGGATTGAAGAGCCCCCGGTGGGGATGCGGGTCCATCGCTGAACTGCGAGGCTTAATGCCGGCATGTTCGATCACGATCTTCGCGTCCCCAAGTGTTGAGACCTGCGGCTTGACGTAATCCATCTTCTTCTCCGTTTGGAATTGTATAATTCGTTGTTGGCTGAGAAATTGTCTCCCGGCGGCTGCAACCGCCGGGAGGCAAGTCCCGGCTGGCCTTACTCATCCAGATCGTACGCCGGCTTGAACGTCAGGTTCCGGGGAGGTTCAGGAATTGTGGGCTGCACCTTCCCAACTTGCTCGATCACGGTCGTGGCCTCACCGAGAGTCTTCACTTCTGGTTTGCTGTACGTCATGGTGGTTCTCCTTGGTTGAAATATTCCGTCCGCTGTGAACGGGCGGAAGCTTGCTCTGGTCGCGGTCAGGCGCGAAGGGGTATTTTCCGCTTGCCGATAGCCGGCACAGATAATGCAGGCAGCTCCAGCAGTCCACGCTGCGCCAAGTCTCGCAACCAGAATTCCAGTGAAATTGTCCAGAGCACACGGACAAGGGGCGTCGTCTTCCCTGCGCGGACGTTGCTGACGATCTTTAGCAGTTCAGCATCGTCCACATAGCCGAGCCTTGAACTGATCGACGCGCAATACACGGCCTGGATCTCGCTCCAGTGCTGATCCAGCATCACGGCAGGAGTGCGTACGGCAAACTGCTTGGTCCGGCGAGCAAGAACCTCTGCTGGGACGATGCCTGGCAGAGCACGCCGCATGAGAGAACGACGTTCGCCCGGCCGCAGCCATTGATCGGCAGGCGTTGAAAGAACGAACTCGATCACATTCTGGTCGAGGTACGGATACGTGGGCTGTTCAAGCACGGGCGGCGCTGCAGACATTTTTGCCAAGTTGTAAGCCATCGCTTGAACACCGCCAATCAGCGATCGACGGGTCGGAAGCCAGAATCCGAGAGTCTCGCTCGCAGCAGTTTGCCTATATTTGAGACGAGTGCGCCTTGCGAAATCGACCTGATACCAGGTCTCAAGCTTTCCCTCCGGGACCAGATGTTGGGCGAGTGTCGCCGGCGACGCGGCGACCGCGGCGCTCCACAGAAGGTGCATCCATGGCCGCCGCTTGATCAAACACCAAGCGCTGAGCTGGCTGGCGAGGCGAAAGACCCGCCCTTGCACAATGAGATCGCCCAACAGCGCGCGCGGGTCGGGAACGCCTCCCATGAACTCGTCACCGCCGAGCCCTGAAAGAACGACGCGGCAACCACTCTTGCGAACTGCATTAGGGCGTTCGTCGTAGAGCTCGTCGCTGCCGCCGAGCGTCCCCGGAAACGGGCAGAACTCGCGAAGCTCCAGTGGAACGGGCGACCTGGCCATTTTGCTGTTGTCGATATGGATCCCGGCCCGTCCACGCTTCGACTCGATTTTCTGAAAATAAATCCAATCGTCCCCCTGCGGTTCTGTCTTGTCGTAATAGGAGAGCGTGTCGAGCCGGGGCACCTGCGCCCCTTCGCGGGCAAGAATGTCGTCGGCCATGCAGACGATCGAGGACGAGTCAAGGCCCCCGCTCAGTTCGGCAAGCACCGGCGAGTCAGAACGCAACCTGCGGCGTACCGACTGCCGAAAAACCTGACGGAAGTGTTCTTCGTAGTCTTCGTCAGTTTTGTAACGAATTCTTGTTCGCGGGGAAAACCGCCAAAATCGCTCTGTTCTCGTTTCGCTGGGTCGAACTCGAACGAAGTGCCCCGGCGGAACTTCGCGAATTTCGCGATATGGAGTCGAACGCCCGTCTGGATTGTGCGCGAGATATCCTGCAATGAATTCATCGTCAACATGAAACTTGAGGCCCGCAAGCTGCACGAGTGGGGTGATGTCGCTGGACCAACGGACTTGATCCGGACTCATGTGGTAGAAAATGTGGCGCACCCCCATAAAGTCCGAAGCAAAGATCAATTCCTTCTCTTCCGGACGCCAGATCGTGACTGCCCAATCGCCCAGGATGCGACGAAATGAATCACCCTCCCAGCGGTCGAAGGCTGACGCCACGATGATGATGTCGGTGGCCGTGTGGTCCAGATCGCCGCGAAACTCCGCGATTAACTCTTCGCGGTTGTCGAGCCGCCCATCCCATGTGACTACAGAACCCCGCCGCGAAACGCAAGGCTGCTTCTCGCGCCGCGATTCGTGGGTCGTATGAAATGGACGATAGATCAGCGCGACCCGTCCATCGTCATATAGCGATTCGCCGTCCGGCCCCTGCTGCTGCAAAGCAGCACTGAACTCGTTGACCAGTTCTCGGTCGGGCGGCTTGCCGTAGAAATTCCATATTCCCGCTTGCACGCTCATCTCAATTCCTCTTAACCACTGTTCTTAACAGCGGTCCCACACGGAATACGTTGCCTGAACATCAGATCGCTCGTTCACGGCGCGTCCATTTACTTCCACCCACGCGTGCGCCTGGAACGGTATCTTCTGCGCGCCCAGCACCATCCGCGCCTCCAATCCATGCTTGCGCAGCAGATAGGTTGTTACGAAGGCGCGCTGCAGGCAGAGCGCGTGTTTCGGATACCAAATGCAGGCGTAGTTCACAGCGGCACACACGTGGTCTAGCTCGTCTTGGGCATTCCCCTCATTGCTCGCCACTTTCCATCGGCTGACCATCGTGTAAATCGTCTCGAAGCTGCAGCAGGCGCAGATCGCGTCGTAGGCTAAGAGTGCGCAAAGTGTCTGAAGAAACAGGATCACGCCAACCTCCTTGGCTCAACCGGAACTCCGAGTTCGTGGCAGATGAGCGCCAGCCGGTCGGCTAGGGATTCGATCTTGACCGAAAGCGGCTGCACCGGGGTGTGTCCCCACGCCGATTTGTAGTCGAGCAAGATGGGGTGTTCTGAACGATTCGCTGCCTGCAAACGTGCCGTCATTTTTCGTGCATGCATCGGATTGCAGCGCGTGTCGGCATCGCCTGAGATGAGCAGGACCGCGGGGTAATGCGCGCCGTCTTTGACGCGATGGTAGGGGGAGTATTTCAGCAGGTGGTGAAAGTCCTGCTCCTCTTCAGGGGAGCCATACTCTTCAGCCCATGCGGAAGCCCGATCGAAGAGGTCATATCTCGTCATGTCGAGCAACGGGCCAAGGCAGATGGCTGCGCGGAAGAGATCTGGGCGCTGGGTGATCGCGGCGCCGACAAGCAACCCGGCATTAGAACCGCCGCCGATGGCTATCCGATCCTCTGCGGAGCGTCGGCGCAACAACAGCCATTCGGCGGCGGCTATAAAGTCATCGAACGCATTCTGGCGTAGTTTTCCTTGTCCAGCTCGGTGCCATTGTTCTCCGAGTTCCGAGCCGCCGCGCAGGGCAGGTATGGCGTAAAGAAATCCCTGCTCAATCAGGAATGTCGCGAAGGCCGTGAAACGGGGTGTGACACAGCTTCCGAAACCCCCGTAGCCTGTCAGGAATGTTGGTAGCGGCCCGGCGTGGAGAAGGTCCTTGCGTGCGACGAGAAAAAGCGGAATCGATGTGCCGTCCGTTGAGCAATAGGTCGTTTCTTCGACGCCGATCGTCGCGGGATCTAGAAAGCCGCCCGACTTATGCCAGACGGAGAGTTCTCTTCTCGCAGGACTGGATGAATAAGTCGTCGGGGGCTGAGTGATCGATGTGAGATTGCAAAACAAAGTATCGCTGGAGTTCCCATTGTTCAAAAGATCAATCGATGTTTGCCGCGGAGTCGGAATTTCCCGGTGCTCTCCAGTTGTGAGGGAATAAGCTTCGAGGTGCGCAGAAAAGTGGTCAGCGCGTGTCACGAAGAGTTCATCAGCGGCAACCACGAAGCTTTGAATTCGCCGATCGGTCTCCGCAACGATATCCCTCCAGTGCGCCGGGCCAGCGTCATCCAAGTCAATGCTCACAATGCGGAAGTTGGGCGCTTCGAAGTCGGTATACGCCAACAGCTCTCGGCCCGCGAAGAACGGCACGAACGAACCGCCAACGTTGGCGATCAACAGTCGGGTTTCGGTGGTTTGACCGATCGGTTGTATGTAGATCGACGTTCTGGGACTCTTCGCAGCCACGTATACCGAGAACAGTAGAACGTTCAACTCGGCCGAAACTGTGATCCCGAGATAGACGTCGTTTCCATCGTCGGCAGAAAACACCTGAACGTCGTCTGCAGCGTCGGAGCCGAATCGATGCCACCAGGCAACTTTGCGTGCCTCAGGATGTAGCGGATCGCGCTGAGTATAGTAGAAACCGGAGCAAGCAGGCGCGAAGGCAAATCCGGTGCACAAGCCTTCAGGAAGACGGTCAGCGAGGACAACGTCGCGCTCTACATCGATGATTTCTGTCGCCGCCTGGTCGGCGCCGCTATGGCGAACGGAGTAGGCAAGGAAACGACCGTTTTCGGATATCGCAGAGATCAAAACCGCCACATTCTTGCCGTGCGAATCTGCATCGACTAGTACTCTGTCTTCGCCCGAGGCACGATCCCTGACAACGATTGCGCGGTTCTCGCCATGCGAGATGCGTTTGAGGAAAAAATACTGATCGCCGACCTTCCACGGTTCAGGTGCATTCGGGGCGGAAAGCAACTCGCGAACTCGTGTGCGAACGTGATTCCGCATCGGCAGAGTCGCGAAATAGGCGGCGGTATAGGCGGCCTGTTCTTTGAGCCATTCGCGGGTCTGCGGAGATTCCTGATCTTCCAGCCAGCGATACGGATCGATGATTTCCGCGCCGTGAAGAACCTCAGCTACTGGTTCAACGCGGGTGAATGGCGGCGGCTCCAATATACGCGGCATCCTTGGACCTCAGGCGACGCGGAACTCGTGTGTGCTCCACGAATTCTCGGGCGTTACCAGCCCTGGGAGTTTTCATGCCAGACGATTGGCGCTCTTTAAAGCGGCTTTCAGTGCCTCCCCAAACCGGGCACTAGTTTCTCCCACGTGTTGGGCAATCTAAGGCGGAAAACTCGGCGGCGCCCAAGAAATATTTTTTCGTCGGACATCCAACGACTCTCGATGGCCAGTGGAGGGGGTCATCATCGATCGCATTGTAAGTGCCGAGATACGAAGGAAGTTGCTCGCAACAAGAGGTTTGTGATGATTCGATAAATGCCTCGTCGAGGGTTAAACAATCCACTAATCTTCGATGTCTCTCTCATTTATGAACGCTGTCAAGGCGTTGGAATTCCGACAAAGCCAAAATCGACTTGTGTGTCAATGCTGTGGGTCAAAAGATCGCGAGCCACGGGTCTGATGACTTGTCGGAAAACCGACAATTCACCTAGTTTTCTGACGCAAGCCCCAATCCTGAGCTACAGTGGCGCGACGATCAGTCATGATCCCCTCATTTCGTTCGCCAGAAATTCGTTGGCTCGGACGGCAAGTTCTGCCTCTGCTGCGGCTGAATCTGTTTGGCCTTCTTTCGATTGTCGGGGCCAGTGTGCTGACGTTGCTCGATCCGCTTATTGTTAAGTGGCTCATCGATGTCGCCCTCGCCAAGCGAAGTGTTGGCCTATTACTGTTCGGCACAGCTGGATTTGCGGTTGCCTATTGTGGACAACTGGCTTTCAGCTACGCCGCCTATCTCATCGGATTCATCGTCAGCCAAAAGATGATCTTCCGTATTCGTCTCGCAGTGATTCGTCGGCTGCACATGCTCTCGGCACGCTACTACGAGAACACACCCACAGGCGAGATTCTTTACCGGATAGAACAGGATGTCGATCGCGTGGGTGAGATTGGCGGAGACGTATTGCCCAGCGTGATCCGCATGGCAATTGTGGCTGCAATGGTGGTGGTGACGATGGGCGTCCTCAATCTTCGTCTGACTCTGATGGTCCTGCCACTCCTACCTGTGTTTTATTTCCTGCAGCGGCGGTACTTGAGTCGGCTGTCGCGGGCCGCCGAGAACACGCAGCAGCAGATGGGGAGGATCAGCTCTTTTTTGCAAGAGCACCTAACCGGAATTCTGCAGCTGCAACTGCTTAACCGGACGAGCACTCACGCGCGCAGGTTTGCTCGCTTCCTGGCTGTAGGGGCGAAGGCCCAAACGGACCAGCGGCTGGCCGAGATCAGCTTCAGTGCCGCGTCGATGACAGTGATCGTTGTCGGGAGCACGTTGATTCTTGGCTACGGAGGCTACGACGTCATTCGCGGTAGTCTAACGGTTGGCGGCTTAGTGGCCTTTTACAGCTACGTGATTCGCTTGTTTGAGCCGATGAGCGTGGCTGTGGACCTGCAATCTCGCTTACAGCGGGTTGGGGCGAGCATCCGGCGGATCATGGAGGTCGCGGATAACAACGAGGTCATTACGAGCAATGGGCATCAGCGGTACCGGCTGGGAAGAGAAGAGTGTGGAGCTGAGCTGGAATTTCGGGAGGTTTTCTTCTCGTACCGGCGTGAACACACGGTACTCGACCGATTGAGTTTTCGTGTTGGTCGGGGAGAGAAGGTTGCTCTGGTAGGAGTCAGCGGCTCCGGCAAGAGTACGATCGGTCATTTGGCAACGCGCCTTTACGATTCGGATGGTGGTTCGATTCTCGTTGACGGCATCGATGTGCGTCGTCTGGGCCAACGGAATCTCCGCTCTGTCGTGACCGTCGTCCCACAGGAGCCTGTCCTGTTTGACGCCACCCTACGGGAGAACCTGCTGTACGGGGACCCGGAAGCGACCGACCGGGAGCTTGAGCAGGCGGCATCCCTGGCCCAAATTCAGGGCCTGATTGGGAAGCTCCCGCGGGGTTTGGAGGAGCCGCTGGGACCTTTAGGACGGAAGCTCTCGGGAGGGGAGAAGAAACGTGTCGCACTGGCACGCGCGTTTCTGCAGCGACCGCGGATTCTCATTCTGGACGAAGTGACAAGCGCTCTCGACGGCCCGACCGTCGGCAAACTTCTTGCGGCATTGGATACCTTCCGTCTAGGTAGAAGCCTGATTCTGATTTCTCACAAACCCTCAGCCTTTTCCTGGGCAGATCGAATCCTGGTGCTTGATCGGGGCGCGGTGTTGGATGACGGGTCCCACACGCAGCTGATTCAAAGGTGCGAGCTGTATCGAAACCTTTATCAAGGCGTCTCACAGGAATCTCCGGATTCAGCAGCAATTGAAGCATTTCAGCCGTGAAGCTGCGACCGATCCAGATCTCACAGCGGTTTGACATCAACTAGCGGACCTTCTAAAGCCCTCCTCAAGTTTGATATTGCGCTCACCGCATTTTTCCAAATCGCTCGATTTTCGAACATTTCACTCCTAACTTGAAATGCCGATCAAGATGCCGGCAGTGCGGACTGCGCACTCTGAAGGAGGTACCATGAAAAAGATCTCGCGTTTCTTGATCGCAACTTTACTGCTGCTGGGAACACTCTCTACTGTATCCTTAGCAGACGGAGGCTCGCCAATACCCCCGACTCCGCCGAAATGTCCTATCACCTGCAAGCCCTAGGGACAGAGAACTCACGCCCCGGACACAAGCCTTGCAGCGGATTGTTTCGGCAGTTAGGCTTCGAAGCAGCCGGTGAAAGCTTCCTACGTAATCACGATGACGCTCTGGATTACTCCAATTGTAGTCCAGAGCGTTATTGTTATCGTCATGGTCTGGCGAAGACTTGCCAGAGTCTTCCCTGTATTTTTTGCATATACCGCTCTGGTCCCAGCCCGTGAGGTCCTCCTCCTCTTCATGCGGAATCATCGTGAGCCCTACTTTCGCGCATACTGGTTTGGTGAAGCCATTGTGGTCGCAATCAGCCTAGGTGTGATATACGAGGTGATCTGGCACTTCGTCCGGCCCTATTTTTTTCTGCGCCGGCTGGCCTTAAGGCTTTTCTGGATTGTCGCGGTGGCGGCGGTGGCGTTGGGACTGGTGATGTTCACGGCTTCAGACCTATCTCATCGCCCCGAATCTCGAAGAGACATCATCTTACTGGCTGAGCGTTCGGTCAGATTCCTGCAGGCGTGCTTACTCATTGTACTGATTCTTCTTATGTCGCGCCTTGCCTTGACTTGGCAACATTACGCCGTGGGAATTGCCGCCGGTTTTGGCGCGTTTGCAGCATCAGACTTGGCCCTCCTAGAACTCCAAGCACATCTGCACTTGATAAGTTTTCCGACATTGGTTTTGATGAATTCGACGGCGTACAATGTCGCGGTTGCAATCTGGGCGATTTATTTCGTGCCTCCCTGGCAGCGAAAGGTGGTCGTTGAGAGCATGCCCAATACGGACATTGCCCACTGGAACCAAGTCTTGAGTGAGTATCTCAAAAGATGATTCTAACGATCATCGTAGTCTGCACGATCGCGGTGCTGCTTGTTTTATTGTGGCAGCTGACGCGAGCTTCAGCAGCGGGCGATGATCCCATTCGTTTGTGGAAAACCCGTGGACGCAAAGTCAACCTGGATGCTTTTCGACTATTGGTCGACTCGGAAGAAGAGATCTACTTGTGGAGGTCTGTGCCGAAGGCCCAGTTTCGTCAGCTACAGCGGAAACGGATAGCACTCGGTCTGCGCTTCGTTCGCACAATGGCTGGCAATGCAGCCCTCCTGATGAGAGTGGCGACGATCGCACGCCAAGCAGAGGACCACTCAACTGTAAGTGCTGCCGACCAGCTAATGTATCTCTCATTTCAAGTCAGAATCAACGCTCTCGTCGCCGCGTTTTGCCTCATCCTCATATTGATCTTTCCGTCGTGGAACATTAGTGTGCCGATGTCGCTCGAACGGTATCAAAGATTGCTGGAAGACTGCGATCGGATCTTATCGCGCCGGCAACAACCTCCGCAAAATATTCAGATGGCCGGCTAAGCCAGCGGACTATCCTTGCGTCCAGAATCCAGCCCGACTTGGGTTTGAGTGTCATGCTTTTGGCATCGGTATCATGCCAACGCTGAAATCCGCGACCATCAACGAGTTACCTTCGATGCTTACCTGGCAAACGTCACTGCTGGCATAAATTTATTGGACTTTTTCTGCTTCGCCGTGCATCCTACTTCATACCTACTGCTCTGAAGGCCTTATCCCAGTCCTTAGCCCGGCCGCAAAGGCCATCAAGAAAGTATGAGGTCCAGATGGACTCAGGAAGCTGGATTAGACAGCACCTAGACGAACGCTTCGTCAAGTCTAGCGACCTTGAGCGTTTGAGCCGTGCTATCGCAGAGGCGAAGGGTAACCCAGACTTCTACTTGTCACACTCAACTCTCGCCGACATCGCGGAGAAGGGAGCTGTTCCGAGCATCCACAAGATCTTCAGCTTGGCTGTGTGCCTGAAATTGCCATACGAACAGCTTTTGGTCGCTTTCGGCGTTGACCCAAAGGAGGCCTTAACGTATGGCGCCACCAAGGAGGCCTCGCAGACGGAGACGGCAGTGAGTCTAAGGGCACCGGGTTTTCGCTTTCAGCTCCAGTTTGATCGGAGACTCGACCCGAAACAGACAACACTGCTGCATCCAGACCTCGTGCAAGCAGGCATCCTTGGAGTAGAAAAACTGGATCCACAACAGTACCGATATGGGCTGATTGGCGTGGAAGACACTAGTTTGGGAGATGTGATTCCATCGGGCTCGGTGGTCGAAATCGACAAAGGGCAAAACTCAATCGTGATGTTTTCCTGGAAGAGCTTGCGCGAGCGACCAATCTACTTCATTTGGCACCAGGACGGCTATAGCTGCTGCTGGTGTCAACAAGATCGTGGTGAGCTGACACTTGTACCCCATCCTTGTTCGCCGCAGCCGATCCGCCGGTTCCGGATGCCACGTGACGCGAATATTATCGGCAGGGTTATCAACGCCTGGCTGTCCTTCCAAGCATTACCTGCTTTCGGTTGAGCAAGCTTCGCAGCCCTGACCACCGTTGCTAGCGATTTTCACGTCGCGATTCTTACTTTCGTCACGGTCACTTCATTCCGTGCCCCAACCAAACTGGCAGGAAAGTCCTTCGTTGCTGTCTGGTTTGTGCTCCACGACACGGGAGAATGGCCTCGCTCGCTTCGTCCGACTGTGGCTTGCAAAAGAGAGAGTCTGGGTGGGTCGTCATACACAATCTCCGCACACCTCAGGTATTGAAAGAAATCGATGCCGTAGAGTATGCACAGGGTCATGATCTTGGCCGTGTGGCGAGGAGGCTTGTCGGTTGTCTCATAGTCGGATAGAAGGCCGATGGCGATTGTGTAGTGTTTGTCCCCGATTGCGCGAGCGACTTGCCGACTGATTTCGTGTGCAGACCTAAAGGTCAACATCGAGCGCTGGCGAGAAATTCGCAACAGTTCCGAGAGTTTAGAAACATTTTCCGGTTTCCGATCAAGAACGTGCCTTTCGATTCCACTCCTGGAGGAGGCCTTAAACGTCTGAGTGGCGTGTCTAGGCACGAGCACGCCGTCTATGACCCCGAGAATCCTAGCTTCATGGCCCAGTCGGAGTGGGAACGACGCATTTGCTGAATAGCTTGACAGGAGAAGAATATGTCGGTCATCCACTCGTTTTACTCGGCAGCACGTCAACCCCCCGAGGTGTTCAACTAGGCATATCGGCCCCTTGCTTGCATCGACGCTCAACAGCCTGGAGTAGTTTGTGCGGGTGTCTACACGGACGACGCTCCCTGGTAATAGCTCGGGGAAGACCCACATATCTGTTGTGCCTATCTTCGCGTAAATGTATGGACTCATCGATCCATTCTTGTGCTTTTCCCGCTGAGGCGAAATGCTCTTCCTGGCGAGACTCCGCGAAGCACCTCTTCGCGAAGAGATCGCATCTATCTCTCCCTCAATGGGTGTGAGCAGCACCGTGTAGTCACGACGCAACATGACCTGGAGGCGAGGAATCTGAGCCAGGTCAAATCCGAAGGCCGCCATCCAATCCGTGAAGCGGTAACAAGTCAATATGCTGAGTGCCGCGATCTGGCAAACGCTCGGAGTGACGCCTCTCGACAGCTTGTAAAGAAATGTCGGGGGAATGAAGTAAGCTGAGGCCTTGCCGTATCGTTCGGCCGTGAGGGCGGATAGGCGTGCCATGGTGAGCCCTGTATCTTTGAGAGCACATTTGATCCCTTCGGATCGCGTGCGCAGGTCGACTGGGGGCAGACACAACTGGCACGCCATTCGATTCGCACGACCCGCGTGTCTGTCCGAATCGTCCCCCTCGCACCGTCGGACCGAACACTCTTGAGGTCGCTATTAGACAGATCGATTTCGAGCAAACAACCGAGACAAGAATCCACGCCTGCTGGCGAGCGGCGGCTGCTCGCCGACAAGCCGCTTCTTTTCCAATTGCGTCAAGAAGTCGGAAATATCGCCAAGGAGCTGTGTACGTGGTAGCCTGAATTCCTGCTCGAGAGCATCCGCTATTTCATCCAGGGATCGTCCATCTTTGAGCATTTCCCAGATCTTCGTCCCAATCGGATTCAGGCTGAAGCAAAGCCCTTGCTCAATGTCAAGCAACACGGCACCGTCCTGATTGACCGTCTCCCGTATGCCTTTCGCTACCCTTATCGCCGAATTGTTCCCCTGTTCCGACAATCGCTGCTCCTTGTGATTTTTCTGTTATCTTTTTTCGTCATTCAATTAATCGGGTGTATTCCTGTCGAAGCGGCGCTTTCCCCAAGCTGCCCCACCCAAGGACTTCTAAGCTGCCACTCCCACGCTACGAAACGGAGTATGTGCGGGGATGATATTGTCCGTGGCAGATCCAACGTCGAAGGAAAGGATCTGGATCTTTCTTAGGAGGACCTGCACTGCCTCCGGAACCGAGCAATAGCAGACTCGCTGCCGGTCGACGGGCCCCTCCCAGAACCCCTCTCAAGTCTCGTTCAGAGCACATACGAAAAATCTCCTTCGTCGCAGAGGAAACAGAAAACTTTGTCAGATTAATTTGCACGCAGCCGATCCCAGTGGCATGGAAGTGTAGTAGTCAGAGGGGGCGTGACTACGGAAATCCAATCACCGTCGGTTTTCCGACCAGCAAGCAGCCGAAGCTTCTCGCACAAGAACCAAACGGCGAAGTGCGTTTTTCCAGTGGCCGCAAGACCGCACATTCCATAGCTCGGAAGGCGCAACCGCCGTCACTGGTTTCGCGCACTAATCAGTAGGAAGCATGAGACAGCTAAGGATTAAACACCGTCGGTGGACCGACGCGAACAGGTTATTCAACAGAGGCGGCAGCATTTGTCGCTATAAGTAACTCCGCGAGACCGGCAAGATTGGAACATGTAGGAGCCCTGGGGACACAAATGCAAGATACAATAACTGACCCTGCTGAGCACATACGGCGATGATCTGGATGCTGGCGGCGTGTGCCTCTCTCTCACTATCGGTCTTGATGATTCGCTTGATCTTGATCGCCTCGCACCGACCCGTGCCGCTCACTGAGAACACACTCCGAGAATGCGAAGCTGCTCTATGCGTATTTCGACTGCTTGTGGATTCGCACGAAGAAACGTACTTGCGCTCAACTCTTTCTCCTCCGGACTTCCGCCCTGTGCACCGCAAACGACTTCGCCTAGCAATGCGGTGTCTGATCTTGCTCGACAGAAATGCTACGTCGCTCGCCATGATGGCACAACAAACGGCCCTGAGTGGTGATTCTGATGTGGCGCAGAGAGGTGCACGAATGTCCGACGCATCTTTTCACTTAAAAGTAAACGTTCTCGCCGCAGAAATCGCGGTTGCTGTGAAGTGGTTGTTTCCCACGTCAGCACTCTTCTTGCGGGTAGGAAAGATCTCATTTCCGCATCTGTGCCTTCGTTCGCAGAACGTTAAGCAAGGCACAATCTGGTTCATGGAATCGTGATCACAAGCTGCCTACTCCCTGGGCATTTAGAATTTCAAGCGCGGCCTCTATGCTCGCGAAGAAAAAGTCGGCATCCAACGCCGATGCAGCGAGTGGTACGGTTGCGCGGTAGGCCTGCAGAGATTTCCAGGTGTCAATAACCCGACACTTGTCGGCTTGGCTGTAGCAAATGTAACCAGCGAGCTGAGTGACATAGTGGGACAACGGGGTTGTTGTGAGACGAGCAAAAACTTCCTCGTGACAGAGACGCAACGCATGACTTGCAGTGTCGGAATCGTTCTGTTGAGAGACCTGGGGATGGAAATAATGACCCGTGTTGCAGTCTCGCAACGACGCCAAATACACCAGCTTGGTCAAGTCGTTGGGAAGGTCCGCGAGGATCAACTGTTTCGCGTTACGAATTACCGTATCTAGGTCACAGAAACTCACGGCAGGATCAACCAAGAATTGTTCAGCGGTGAAAACGAATGTACCACAGAAAGGGTTAACGTAATAGGATGAATAGGAATAGGATGAATGAATACCGTCGATGAACCGAGTATTCCCGAGTCGGCTATCCTTGAAAAACTCTCTGAGTCAGTTCTCTTCCGCCATGCGAAGCAAAGGCCGCCCCGACACCTGTTCAACCCTTACCTCTTGCGGGATCCGGAATCCACCTAAACCGGCGTGTAACTTTAGGCTGCCACCATTTCGCGATTTGTCGGAATTCCGACACTGCTAGGGCACCACTCTTCTGCCAATCAAACCAGGCAAGTCCTGTTGGACGAATTCGGTGCAGACGGAAGTCACATCGGATCCAACGAAGTCGCTGAATCGGAACACAAGAGTGTAGCGATCGCAAAACGACTGATAACAGAAACCGAACTAACGTCGGTTTACCGACGAAGTAGTTGCACTATTGTCGAGCCCAATCGACTGTCGTACGCTAGATACCTTGTCCGGAGCGGTGTTTCGAGCAAAGCGAAGCGCATTTATTTGCTCTTGCAGGAAACGTCTTGGCACTGATTGGGTTCTTCACGCGTAGCCACTGCGTTGCGGACCGACCTCTAGAATTGATGAGATGGTCGGTCCCTTGGAGAGTTAGAGCAGTGTATCCTAAGGTCGAAGTACGCGCCTGATGAGCTATTTGACACCCGGAAAACTTGAGGTTGGCTACAGTCTCACGCGAAAACGTCGCGAGCGCGGTTATCGTCGTGAGGAACTGACCCGATTCGGGCGGATTCCGGCCCACAAGGCGACACTCATATGGTTAGCGGCTCGCTATGCCTTCGTTGAAAAATCCATGTTGGGCGCAGGACTGTGGAGCCGTCAACGGAAGCGGAAGAAACACTGCCAACGAAGGGAACGCAAGGCTCACTTTGGGGAACTGGTGCAGCTGGACGGGAGTTTTCACGACTGGTTGGAAGGGCGAGGTCCGCGGGGTTGCCTGATGAACATGGTGGATGATGCCACGAGCGCAACCCAGGCTCGTCTAGGGAAGGAAGAGACGATCTGGGCGGCCGCCGGGGTGTTGCGGGCCTGGATTGAGAAATATGGCGTGCCCCGTGCGCTCTACACCGATTGGAAGAACCTGTACAAGCGAAAAGCCACGCCCGCTGAGCAGTTGCGAGGGGAGGTCCCGGTTACGCAGTTTGGGCGCATGTGTCAGAAACTGGGCATCCGGATCATTGCCGCCAGTACGCCCAAGGCGAAGGGCCGGGTAGAACGCAACCACGGGACCCATCAGGATCGGCTGATCAAGAAACTGCGGCGGAAGAAGATCGCTAGCTACGAAGCCGCTAACGAGTATCTGGCAAAAGAATATCTGCCGGCGCACAATCGACGGTTTGCCGTTCCAGTCGCTCAGCCGGAGGACTATCACGGTCGCAAGCCGAGCGCTCGGGAACTCGATGAAATCTTCCGCTTAGAGACCGAGCGCGGAATCAGCAATGACTGGGTGATCCGGCATGATGGCCGCAATCTGCAGCTGAAGTCCGGCTCGCGACGCTATGGGCCCACACGAAGTAAGGTTTTGGTCTGCGAGTGGGAGGACGGAACTATGGAGGTGTACTACCGCGGAGAAGCAATCGCCTTTACGGAGCTGAAGAAGCAGTCCCAGAAAGCGTCAGCGCCGCTTTCCGCGCGCGCCAGGCCGCTGGCGGTGAGGAAGGCGAAAAAAGACCATCCGTGGCGCCAATCCTACCAGACCATGCGGACACCGACTCCCAAGGAGCAGATCGGAGCGCCGCTCGTTGGGATGCGCACTTACGCTTCGCCCTAAACTACAGGGCTTCGCTTCAGTGCGCATCCCAACGAACATCAACCACAAAAGGGGACATTTCTAATTAGTTAAGGATGGGGACATTTCTAAATAGTCTTGACAGGCCTCGTGCCACGAATTGACGATTCCTCACTCTCCCCGTACCCTGTAAAGTGCGCTCAAAAAGCCCTGAAATGTTTCGCCTGCGCGTCGCCGACGACATCACCCAACTAGTCGGCGAAACTCCCATTCTGCAGTTGAAACGGCTCACACCGCCCGGCTCGGCGGACGTTTATGCCAAGCTGGAGTATCTGAATCCGGGCGGCAGCGTGAAAGACCGCGCCGCGATTGGGATCATCCGGCGCGCCGAACAGGACGGCAAACTGGCCCCGGGCGGAACCATTGTCGAGGCCACCGCCGGCAATACCGGCATTGGGCTGGCGCTGATTGGCGTGAATCGGGGATATAAAGTGGAGCTCTTCGTGCCCGAAAATTTTTCTCAGGAAAAAGTGACCATCATGCAGGCGCTCGGCGCCCATGTCGTGCGTACTCCCGACGACGAGGGCATGCAGGGCGCGATCCGGCGGGCCAAGGAACTTGTCGCCGGCGATCCCACCGCCTTCATGGCCGGACAATTCGAGAACCCCGCCAATCCTGACTATCATTACGAAACCACGGCGCAGGAAATCTTCGAGCAGATGGAAGGTCGCATCGACGCCGTGATTGTAGGTTGCGGCACGTGCGGCACGTTCACCGGCGTGGCTCGTTTTGTGAAGGAAAAATTGCCTCGCGCCTTCGCCGTCGTGGTCGAAACCCAAGGCTCCGTGCTGGCTGGCGGACAACCTGGACCCCACAGGGTCGAGGGCATCGGAGCAAGCTTCATTCCCAAAACCTTTGACCGCTCGGTGTGCGATGAAATCATGATGGTCCCCGATGACGATGCCTTCGACATGGTGAAGTCGCTGGCAGCCCGCGAGGGCGTGCTGGCTGGATCAAGCGGCGGCGCTGCAGTGTTTGCCGCCCTCAAAATCGCGAAGCGGCTGGGAGCAGGCAAGCGCGTAGTGACGATCATCCCCGACTCGGCCGAGCGCTATCTATCCAAGAAGATTTTCGAAGGCGGCATCTAAAGCTAGAAACAAACATGTGGGGACAGCCCGACGGGACGTACCCCGGTTTTTCAGACTACGCCACAGAGATGAGGCTCGCCTGGCGGTTCTCTAATCAGCGCACGTCTTTTTCAATCGACAAAACCCCATATGAGGTTCATCCGCACTTGACTTTGAACCGACCATTCGGCGAACGTGTAATTTGCGCTACACAAACCCAGACCCGGGAACGCGAAACAAGAAGTTCGCTCAGGATTTTGCAGTAAGATTCTTAAAGTAGCCAAGGCGAAAACAAAGGATTTGCGACTTCATGCGTGCGATAAGTGCTTTATAAACAATAGTTTGCCAGCATGTCATTGTTGCATCGAGACTTTTTCTCAATTTACCGCTAAGCTCCTGATTTCAATACACCGAGGGGGAGGGGGGTACCCCCACCCTGTCGTTCCGACTTCCCAGAATGAAACGTTCAAAGGCTCCCAACCAAATCGGCTTCGCCACCCGCGCCATCCACATGGGACAAGAGCCTGATCCCCTGACCGGTTCGGTTACCGTCCCGATCTATCCCACTTCGACCTACGTGCAGCAGGGTATCGGCGAGAACAAGGGATACGAGTACTCGCGCGTGTCGAATCCCACGCGGACGCGGCTGGAACAGAATCTGGCGGCGCTAGAAGGTGGAGCGGCAGCGCGGGTGTTCTCGAGCGGCATGGCCGCAATCCACGGCATTGTGAGCATGCTGAAATCTGGCGATCACCTGGTCTGCGGCAATGACTTGTATGGCGGAACACCGCGGCTGTTCAACCAGGTGATGGCAGATTTTGGCCTGGAATTCTCCTACGTCGACACCTCCGATGCGGAGAATGTCGAGCGCGCCCTGCGCAGGAACACGCGCATGGTGTACGTCGAGACGCCCACCAACCCGCTGATGCGGCTCAGTGACCTAGCGGCGATCAGCGCGATCTGCGGCCGCACGAAAGTCGCACTGGTCGTGGACAATACATTCATGTCTCCGTATTTCCAGCAACCACTGGCGCTGGGCGCGGACCTGGTTGTGCACTCCACCACAAAATTTCTCAATGGCCACAGCGACGGTCTGGGCGGAGTCGTAGTCTGCGCTCATCAGGCACACGCGGAGAAGTTGGCCTTTCTGCAAAAGGCCGTCGGCGCGATTCTTTCTCCCTTCGAGTGCTGGCTGGTCCTGCGCGGAGTGAAAACGCTGGCCGCGCGCATGGAAATTCACGACCGCAGCGGCCGGATTGTGGCCGATTTCCTGGCCAAGCACAAAAAAGTGAAAGCCGTTTTTTATCCCGGCCTGACCGATCATCCGCAACATTCTCTTGCGAGACAGCAGATGAGCGGATTTGGATCGATGATCACGTTCGAAACCGGCTCGCTGAAAAATGCGAACCGCATGTTGAAGAAGGTTCGGGTGTGCTCGCTCGGCGAGTCGCTCGGGGGTGTGGAAACCCTGATTTCGCATCCGGCAACCATGACCCACGCGGCCTTGGGGCCGAAGGGGCGCAAGGCCATCGGCATCACCGACGGCTTGGTGCGGATCTCGGTGGGCATCGAGGATGTCGATGACATTCTCGATGATCTGGATCAGGCGCTGGACGCGATCTAGTTGTGCTCGCAGTAGTGGAGGAACGGCGGTGACGAGGGACGAGGCTTGGAAGCTAGCCAACCATTGGGTTACGGCCTGGAACGCTCATGATCTGGATTTGATAATGACGCACTATGATGACGCAATCGAGTTGACGTCACCGGTTGCGGCACAACTGCTGGCCACGACCGATGGGAAGGTGGTCGGAAAAGCAAACTTGAGAGCTTACTTCCAACGCGGGCTCGAAGCGTATCCCGAACTCCGCTTTCATCTTGAGGACGTGTTGTGGGGCGTGAATAGCCTGGTGCTCCTCTACACAAATCAAAAGCGGACACGCGCAGCAGAGTTCATGGAGCTATCACCGATTGGAAAAGTGTCCCGAGTTGTGGCCAACTACGCCGCTCAGCAGCCCTGATTCACGCATGCAAGCTATGAGCGCTCGAACCTCTCGCGAGTGGAATTCTTCCGTTTATCACCGGCTTTCCGGTCCCCAGGTGAGTTGGGGCAAGAAGGTGCTTTCGCGGCTAAAGCTGCGCGGCGATGAAGTCGTGCTTGACGCGGGGTGCGGGACGGGACGGTTGACGGCGGAATTGGTCGAAGCCTTGCCGCATGGTCGCGTTGTGGGCTTGGACCGTTCCCAGAACATGCTCCGATCCGCGCGCGAGCATCTGGCACAGTTCGGTTCGCGCGTGAGCCTGGTCTCGTGCGATCTTCCGCAGGTGCCGTTCATTCACGCTTTCGACGGCATCGTCAGCACCGCCGCGTTCCACTGGGTGCTCGACCATGATCAGTTATTTTTGAACCTGCGTGAGGCGCTCATTCCAGGGGGCTGGCTGGAGGCACAGTGCGGAGGCGGCCCGAACGTGGTCCGGCTGCGCCAGCGTGCGGATGAACTGGCTGCGACCTCGAGTTTCGCGCCGTTCTTCGCGAGCTTTCGGGAGCCGTGGCTGTTTCAGTTTGCTGAAGGCGCGGCAGAGACCTTACGCCGCGCCGGATTTGTTGAGGTGGAGACCTCGATCGAGCCGGCGCCCACCGTCCTCGACGGCTCCGAGCAATACAGTGAGTTCGTGCGCATCATCATTCTGCACCGGCATCTGGAGAATCTTCCGACCGAAGAGCTGCGGACGCAATTCGTGGCGAGGCTGACCGAGCAGGCCGAAGAAGATGATCCGCCCTTTTCGCTCGACTACTGGCGTCTGAATCTGCGCGGCCGAGCGCCCCGATAGCGGTCGTTAGAGTAGCGACCGCCGAGAGTACCCACTCCGCGCGTCACGGAGCGGCCTCGTTGCCCAACGACTCCCCCAGCCAGTCCAGGTATTCCGTGCTGCCGTCTTCGATGTTCAGCGAGATGCACTCGGGTAGGTCGTAGGAATGCAACTCCTGCAAAGCGTCGCGAACCGCGGGAAACTGCCCCGAGCTAGTCTTGATGAGCAACAGCCACTCCCGGCTCGACTCCACCTTGCCCTGCCAGCGATAGACGGACTCGACTCCGGGAACGATGTTCACGCAGGCGGCCAGTTGCCGCTCGACCAGGTGACGCGCGATCTTGCGGGCCTCGTCTTCGGAGCCAGCGGTGGATAGGACGATTCGTTTGTCAGTCATATAAAATCAGCCGTCGGTCCCTTCGCTTGCCGCCTCAGGCGGGCTAAGATCAGCTTTTAGCGTGTTGCCGGAGAGCTTAACACTTCGCTGCAACGGAGTGAGGTTGAAATATGCCAACACAAATCAAGTTCGGCACATCGGGATGGCGCGCCGTCATGGCCGAGGAGTTTACTTTCGCCAACGTGCGCCGGGCCGTGGGTGGAATCGCACGCTACGTCGCCTCGCAGAAGCCGCAAGGCGCGCGCGTGATCGTGGGACGAGACCCGCGTTTCTTGGGTGAGACCTTCTGCTCGATGGCCGCGGAAATTCTGGTGGAGCACGAAATTACTCCCCTGGTCGCGGCCGAACCGGCTCCTACTCCGGCTTTTGCCTATGCCGTGATCCAGAACAAGGCCGATGGAGTGATCAATTTCACTGGCTCGCACAATCCACCCGAATACAACGGGATCAAGTTCTCAACACCCGACGGCTGCCCCGCGCTGCCTGAGGTGACGAAGAAAATCGAAGCGGAAATTGTTGCCGGCGATCAGGCGTCATCTGCCCGTCCCGGCGCGGAAACGCTTGCCGTTACGCAGGCGCTCGATCCCAAGCCGGCATATCTGATGCGCCTCGGCGAAATCGTCGACCTCCAGGCGATTCGCAAGGCGGGCGTGAAGGTTGCCTTCGATCCCATGTGGGGTGCCGCGCGGGGGTATTCTGACGAACTGCTGCGCGGCCTCGGTGTGCAGGTCGCCACCGTGCACGACTATCGAGATGTTCTGTTTGGTGGGCATGCGCCTGAACCCGACGATCGCCTGCTGGAAGACTTGCGGGTGAAGATGCGCGAGACTGGAGCGCAGATCGGCATTGCCACCGACGGCGACGCCGACCGCTTCGGCATTGTCGACGAGGACGGAACTTTCTTACAGCCGAACTATGTGATCGCGTTATTGTTCGACTTCCTGGTCGCGAGCCGCGGCTGGAAAAACGGTGTGGCCAAATCCGTGGCCACGACCAACCTGATCAACGCGCTGGCCGAGGCTCATGGCGTGGAACTGCACGAGACCCCGGTCGGATTCAAATATATCGGCGAGTTGATCATGCAAGACAAGATCGCGATCGGCGGCGAAGAGAGCGCGGGCCTGTCGATCCGACACCACATTCCGGAGAAGGACGGCCTGCTTGCCGGTCTGCTGTGCTGCGAATCGGTGGCCAAGAGAGGAAAGTCGCTCGGCGAACAGTTGAAGGCCGTGAGTAACCAGGTTGGTTCCTATTATCCCAAGCGCGAGAACTTCCGCTTGACCCCCGAGGTGAAGGAGAAGTTCACTGAGAAGTTACGGTCCGATCCACGGGAGTTCTGCGGACGCCCGGTGAGCCAGGTCGTCCGCACAGACGGATTGAAACTGGTGTTCAGCGACGGCTCGTGGGTTTGCTACCGCTTGTCGGGAACCGAGCCCGTGGTTCGCGTCTTCACGGAAGCGCGAAGTGAGAGAGGCTTGGAGAAACTAAGCACGCTAGCGAAGAATTGGATTTTCGAATGAAGCGCTTTCAAGTGAAGACCTTTTCCACCTTCCCGCGGTTTCCGCGGCCGGAAGATGGGCTGCGTGCGATGGTCGAACGTGCGCCGCAAGCCGAGGCGCTGGCGGCTTCGTGGATCGAGCCAGCGCGGCCCCTTGCCCTGCGCATCTATGCCCTGCGCCGCCGCATTGCCACCTTTGCCGTCGCGCTCATGGCCGTGGCTCTGTTTGTGCATGTTATGTTCGGCGCAAACGGTATGGTCATTTACAAGCAGAAAAGGATTGAGCATGAAGTGCTGCGCAAGCAGATTGACCAGGCGCAGCAGGAGAACGATCGATATACGCAGCGCATTCAGGGTCTGAAGAGCGACCAAAAAGCCATCGAGAAAGAAGCGCGCGAACAATTGGGCTACGCCAAGCCCGGAGAGTATGTGTACGTCGCGCCCGCTCCAGCCAGGCCCGCGGCGCCGGCCAATCACTCCGCGAAAAAATAGCCACTGAAATTCTCCTCACGTGCAACTTCTGAGTTGCCGACTTCACCCGTGCAATGACAAACTCCGCCCGTCCCCGTGGTATATTTCCCTTGTCTCATCTCACAATCGTACGGGGATCAGTGGGTCCTCTTGGGACTCCGTCTTCGACTCGCTGTTGGTTTCTGCGGCGTGGGGCCGCAATCTGAATTTCGAAAAGGAGAAGAACCGGCCATGAGAAAAGTGCTGCTGATTTGTCTTGCAGTGTGCTTCGTGCTCGCCCTGTCGGCGCTGGCGTTTGATGACATGGGAAAGAGCGGAACGGTCAAAGGGTGGGTGGTTGACGACAAGTGTGGTGCCAAAGGCGCCAGTGCCTCGGGCGAGGCGTGCACCAAGAAATGCCTGGCCGCTGGAGCCAAGATGGTGGTCGTCACCGACGGCGATCAAAAGATCCTGTCCATCGAGAACCCTGACGCCCTGAAGGGGCACGAGGGACATCACGTTGCCATAACCGGCTCGATGGGGAAAGACTCCATCAAGGTGGACACCGTCAAAATGCTCTGAGGATCGAGGATTCTCGCGGATAAAAATGAGGGCGGCTTTCGAGCTGCCCTTCTATTTTTCCCGGCGTCGTAGAGACATAGCTTGCTACGTCTCTGCCGACAGCATTCCGGACGATGGCGAGAGAGACGTTGCCAGCAACGTCTCCACGAAAGGCAAACTTACCGGACCACTCCTTCCAGCGGCGAACTTGCGGTCGCGTACAGTTTCTTTGCCATGCGGCCGGCCAGATAGGCCTGGCGTCCTGCGAGTACAGCGTGCCCCATGGCTTCGGCCATCAGCACGGGATCATGGGCGTTGGCGATTCCGGTGTTCATCAGCACAGCGTCGGCGCCCAGTTCCATGGCGATCGCCGCATCGGAGGCCGTACCCACTCCTGCGTCCACGATCAGCGGCACGCCGGTGATCATTTCGCGCAGGATGCGAATGTGGGCCTCATTCTGTATGCCCATGCCGCTGCCGATGGGAGCGCCCAGCGGCATAACCGTCGCGGCTCCCGCATCAATCAGACGCTTGGCGAATACGATGTCGTCCGAAGTGTAGGGCAGGACCGTGAAGCCCTCTTTCACCAGCACGCGCGTCGCTTCCAGGGTTGCCTGAACGTCGGGATAGAGTGTGGCCTGGTCGCCGATGACTTCCAGCTTCACCCAATCCGACAATCCGACTTCGCGGCCAAGGCGAGCCGCGCGGACGGCTTCGTCAGCCGTGTAGCAGCCGGCCGTGTTAGGCAGAAGGAAATACTTTTTGGGATCGATGTAGTCGAGCAGGGATTCCTTGCTGCGGTCGAGATTGACGCGGCGCACCGCGACCGTCACCATCTCCGCGCCGCTGGCCTCGAGCGCGCGCGCCGTTTCCTGGAAGGATTTGTATTTTCCCGTGCCCACGATCAGGCGCGAGCGAAAGGAGCGTCCAGCAATAATCAACGAGTCCGACATGCTCCTTATTGTAATGAAAGTGACGGACGAAGGCGCAAGTGCTGGCCTCGTCTGCCCTCTGCACTGTCGAGACTAGAATTTTGAAATCGTGTTGCTGCCGGAGTTCGCCGCCCAGATATTGACCCCGTCGAATAGCACACCATCGGGACTAGTTCCGGTGGCGAACGTGCCCAACACCGTGCCGCTACTGGCTGCCAGCTTGGTCACGGTGTTGCTGCTTGTGTTCGCGACCCAGATGTTGATCCCGTCATAGACCAGGTCTTGGGGCACGGCCCCCACCGCGAAGGTCCCGAGCACCTTGCCAGTGCTCGCCTGCAGTTTGGTCACGTTGTTACTCCCGGAATTTGCTACCCAGACGTTAGTCCCGTCAAACCTCACCCCCACCGGCGCACTTCCCACCGCAAAGGTGCCCAGCACCGCGCCGTCTCGCGCCCGAAGCTTGGTGATCATGTTGACGTGTGAATTTGCGATCCAGAGGTTGGCTCCGTCATAGGCCACGCCTAGAGGGTAACTCCCGAGTGGATAAGTTGCCAGCACTGTGCCATCGCTGGGCCGCAGCTTGGTGACCGAGTTGCAACCGGGGTTTGTAACCCAAATGTTAGTTCCATCAAAAGCGAAGGTGTAGGGATTGCACATGGACAGCGTTTTGAGCAGGGCGCCGTCGCGCGCCCGCAGCTTGGTCACGGTGTTGCCACCTGCATTCGCGACCCAGATGTTGGCTCCATCAAAGGCGACACCAATCGGGTTGCCGCCTACCGGGAATGTCCCTGCCACCGTGCCATCGTTAGGCTTCAGTTTGCTCACGGTGTTGGTGCCGTAATTCGCCACCCAGATGTTAGTCCCGTCAAAAGCCATCAGGGCAGGGTGGGTCCCCACGATGAATCTCGTTATCGTGTTGACCGCGTACCAGTGCAGGATGGCGATTTGCTGGGGGTTCTGGGTCGAGTTCACGACTTGGCTGCGGGCCAGCGGCGGAACGATCGCAATAACACTAGAGAGAACAACCAGAACCACCAGGAACTTTTCTGTGCGCGACGGTACAAGAGTTGTGCGGATTTGTTTTTTCACTTTGTCCTTCTCGCCGAGCAGGAGGCAGACGGGGATCCCTACCGCGATCTCATTGGTGGCGGAGAGGCCCATGAAAGCCTCCTGCGGAAACACCGAATCTTGGTTTTCTGCTCGTGAAAAGACAGGGGCCCTGGCCTGCGGGCAAGTCTCGCGGGGGAGCGAGCAGGCCAATAGCGCGGATCGTATCCGACACGGCTTCCCGTGTCAATCGTGAGTGCGGCTGGCGGCGCCGGCAGCTATCCCCAGGGTTGCTTACACCGGGCCCGGTTGATCCACCTCTGAGCCTCCGCAGTCTGAGCGAACGCAGGAATTGCCTGCATCATCTGGGCTCGGTTCAAAGTCGCGGCGGCGGTTCCGTCGCGGCGAGAATCGCCCACATAATAACATTTTGCCGGAGCGCCACCTCGAGTGTCGCCGAAATCGGGACGGATCGCCGCATTCCCCAGAATCAGCGGAAAGGTCTGCACAAAGCGCTGCATGTTTGCCACCGTTGGCATATGGTGCCCGCTTTTGGCCGTGATCACACGCACCCAGCCGTCCTCCACCGCGATCTCACCTGCCGCGGACACCGCCCCGCCGCTCAGGAAAGTGGAATGATGGTATTTGCCCTCAATGTGCTTGTGGATGTACAAGTTGTGGTCCAAATCCACAACGAAGATGCCCCATCCCTTGCCGGAGAAAACGGTGGAGAGGTTCTCGGTCGAGAATAACCCGCTGTGCCGCGGATGCATGCTTCCCAGACGGGTCGAATCGCCGAAGAAAACCCTTCGTTTCAGGGCCTTCGGAGTGCCTCCGTAGTACTTCACTTTTGCCGTGTTGGGAGGGGGCGCTCCGATGTGGTCCCAAAAACTTAGGACCGAATTGCTGGCCAACCATTGTTCGTACTTCTCCGACAGTATCCACCCGGGCCGGTGTGCCTTGTCCAGGTACTCCAACCAGTAACTTCGCGATTTCGTGCGGCCGGGTACAGGGTTCCCGATGTTCTTCAAGTTCGATGGAGCGGTCAGAAACCTGAGACCGAGTTGCTCGGCCTCGACGCCGATCTCTTCCGCCAACTGGCGCAAGGCATCCCAACGCGCGGTGTTGGTTGCAGTTGCCTTCGGAGGTTTTTCGGTGATCCACGTGCTAACAAACTGCAACGCGGTGGTTAGTTGGGGCGCTGGCATCGATCTCCGGACTTCGGGAGTTACAACGGGAGGAGGCGGAAGTGACGATGCGATGCTGTTGTATGTGTTGATCATGGACCAGATAACCAACAGGCATGGGTTCTTGGACGTGTTCATGCCGGTGCGTTCGAGTGGCTCGAGGTTGATCAGACACCAGTCCTATCGGATGTTATGGGTCAGTACTGGGATGAAAGGCGGGGGGAGGTTCCCAATCCTGTGGGCGGGAGCATAGCTCCCATCGAGAAAAGATGTCAAATGAATTGTGGGTCGCTTGGCCGGTATCAACGATTTAGGACTTTCGATCGTGAGTGCGATCGCTATTTACGCGAGCAGTTGCAGGGTGTACATTCTTCACCCGGTTTTGAATTCGGATTTCGGCTGGAGGAGATCATGGTGCGACGACAGCTTCTGTCAAAGATCCCGCAGTTGTTCGGCCTGAGTCTGCTGGGATTGGGGTCAGCCCGTGCCCAAGAAACCGCGGCACGCAAGCCACTTAAGATCATGATGAAGAGTGCCTGGGGATCGGATGATCCCACGCGTGCGTCGTTCCCATTCGCGCATGGACTGGCCCTGGCCGACGCGGGCCACGAGGTGCAGATTTTCCTCCTCGGGGAAGCCACCTACCTGATGCGCAAGGCGACGGCGGCGGCCATACTCCCGGTGGGTTGGCCACCGCTGACCGAAATGCTGGACAAAGTCGTAGCCAAACACATTCCCGTCTTTGCTTGAGGGGCCTGTTCCCGGGCCCGTGGGGTCACGGAAACAGACCTGAAGGATTGGGGAGCAAAGTTTGGTAGTCCGGCGATATTTGTGTCGCTAATCGAATGGGCGGATCGGATCATCGTGGAATGAGTTAGCGGTCACTCACGGGTTGGGGGTTACCCGCTCGCATAGCTGCTGTGATGGAGCCAGCGAAATCAGGACTGCACCGATAGCGCCAAATATAGCTGCGGCGACCAGCAGATCTGCGCGTTCGTTCCGAATGTGAACCGCCATGATCGTCATGACGGCGGATGCTTCAACTTGTCGAAAGGCACCGGGGGGCCTTGCGGCTCCCCGGCGTGAAGTTGAATCACTGATGGACAGCAACGCCTTCGATGAAGTTCCCGGGATTAGCCGCGGACACATCGATCAGGCTGAAGGACGAGCGGTCTGCCGCGACTTGAATATTGAGGTTCCAGCCGCAAGCCGTGCCGCAACCCAGGCCAGCCGTACCGCTGCCGTTGGAACTCAAGCTGTTAATCTGGAAGGTTGCGTTGGTGCTGGTGCCGTCTCCGCATCCCGCGGTGTGAGAGGTTGCGACGACGTTCGACGCGACCCCGGCGGAATTCAGGGTGAAGGTGTACAGCGTTGTTCCAAAGCCGCATCCAGTCTGGCCGATGGTGGTCATCTGCCAGGCTCCTGCTAAATCAGACTTGCTTACATTGCCGATGCTGGCTTTGCTGGTTCTAACCATCGCAAATATTGCGACGAGGCCAAGCGCGACCAATCCGGCCAAACGCACACTTCGACTAAGGTTTTTCATACTTCCTCCTCTGTTTTTGCACAGGGAGTTGCCGGGGGGCAGTCGGCTTTGCCAACCCAAACTTCCTTGCATTCACTAAAGCGAAAAACGCGAGCGAATTGGCTCATGGGCGAGAAAAATTTTCGGTCAAGACTCTGCGGACGTTCGCTCAACCACGATTGAGAAGGGTGGCTTTCATCCAACTGCGGTCAGTTCTTGGGGGGATCGAGTTCTCACATCGACCTGGCTGTGATTAGCTGCTACGGTACTGTCGCCACTTCGGCTTGGGCATAGAGCTCGTCGATCTGATGTCGGTAACGCTCCTCGATTACACGCCGGCGAAGCTTGAGCGTCGGCGTCAGGATTCCGTTGTCGGCGGTGAATTCGTCGGCCACCAGCAGCACGCGCTTCAATTTCTCGAAGCGCGCCAGGTTCTGGTTGATGCCTTCGACGATGCCCTCGTAGAGAGCCTGTACTTTTGGATTATCGGTCAGCTGCGTGCGCGAAGAAAACGAAACGCCCTTGGTGCGCGCCCATTCCTCGAGCATTGGGAAGTTGGGAGAAATCATCACCGCGGGAAACTTGCGCTTGTCCCCGAGAATGGCAGCGACTCCGACGAAGGGATTCAGTTTGAGCGCGTTCTCGATGGGTTGCGGCGCAATGAATTTTCCGCCCGACGTCTTGATCAGATCCTTTTTGCGGTCGGTGACGGAAAGATATCCATCGTCGTCGATGTGTCCAATGTCGCCGGTTTTGAACCAGCCGTCGACCAGCGCCGCTTTGGTTTCTTCCGGACGGTTCCAATACCCTTTGAAGACGGAAGGCCCGCGCACCAGGATTTCTCCGTCCTCGGCAATGCGCACTTCGAGGTTCGTAAGAATCTTTCCGACGGTGCCGATGCGGTGATTGACCGGTGTGTTGACCGCGATGACTGGCGAGGTTTCGGTCAGACCATAGCCTTCGTGAATTCGAATTCCCACCGTGGCATACCACTCGGCTAGTTCGCGGCCCAGAGGCGCGCCGCCGGAAATAAAAGTCTCGACCCGCCCGCCTAATCCAGCGCGGATCTTGGAAAACACCAGCTTGCTAGCCAGTTTCCAATTGCGCGATGTGGGCGTCTTTCCGGCAAGAATTTCGGGCTTGGCGCTTCGGCCCACGGCCAGAGCCCAGTTAAAGATGGTGCGTGCGGGGAATCCCTTCGCTTTTTGCTCCGCCTGCGCGTAGATCTTTTCGTAAACCCGAGGCACGGCGACGAAAATGGTGGGCCGCACCTCCAGCAGCGCCGCCGGCAACCGCTCCATGAAGGGACAGTAGGCCAGCGTTGCGCCGTGGTAGAGCATGGAGAAGTCCACGTGCCGCGCGGTGATGTGGCACAGCGGCAGGAACGACAGGCTGATTTGCCCGGGCTTGACGTCAAATCCGAGCAGCGAGCACTGGATGTTGGACGCGATGTTGCCGTGAGTGAGCATCGCCCCCTTCGACGTGCCCGTCGTGCCGGAGGTATACACGATCGTCGCCAGATCATCGGCGGTGATGGAGCGAGCGCGGGCTTCCAGAGCGGGAGGCAGTACATCCGGCCCATCTGGTGTGATCTGATCCATGGTCGAGCAAGCGGCAAGCCTCGACACATCGCTGGCGAATTCGACATGGTCCATCACGATGATTCGTTCAATCTGGGTCTGAGAAAGAACCGGCAGAAGTTTTTGCAATTGGGGGTCCGACGACAGAAAAATCGTGCGACAGCCCGAATCGTTCAGAGCAAATGCACTCTGCTCGGCGGTGAGGGTGGTGTAGAGAGGAACCGTGACGGCGCCCAGCAGCAGGCTCGCCATGTCTGCCATCGGCCACTCGGGGCGATTCTCGCTGAGAATGGCAATGCGATCGCCGGGACGAATCCCCCAGGCATCCAGTGCGGCGGCAGTGCGGGCTACTCTGCGGCCGAATTCGCGAGACGATAGTGGCAGCCACTGCCCGGCCTCGCGATGCAGCATCATGCGCTCCAGATCGCGCTCCATGGCTGCAAAGAAAATGTCGTTTAGAGTGGAAATGCTCATTGCGTTGTGGGGTCAACTGAACTGTACTGTTTTGCGGCCAGATTCGGCAATGCCAAAAGGTCGTGCGACGTGGGGGTACTTCCGGGTTTACCAGGAAGCTACCAAAGGTTATTCTAGCAATCACCCAAGGGAGGGGTTCAAATGGTTAGGAAACGGTCTTGGGCTCTGGCGGCGGGTTTGTTGCTCGCAATGACCGCCCCGCTGTTCGCGCAGAAGAAGGAGGATTCGGGGATGCCGAAGGTCGGTGACGTAGCACCGGATTTTACGCTCAAATATTTTGACGGTAGCAACCTCAAGGACGTGAAGTTGAGCGACTATCGTGACAAGAAAAACGTTGTGGTGGCGTTTTACATTTTCGCTTTTACCGGTGGTTGAACCAAGCAAATGCAAGCCTTCCAGCAAAACCTGAAAGCGCTGGAAGCGGCCGACACCCAGGTCCTGGGTGTGAGCATGGATAGTGCTTTCGCCAACAAAGCCTTCGCTGACCAAATTGGAGTGACCTTCCCCTTGCTGAGCGATTGGGGCGGCAAAGTGACCCACGAGTACGGAATCTACAAAGACGAATACCAGGCTCCGCGCCGTGTGAACTTCCTGATCGGCAAAGATGGAAAGATCATGGAAGAGCAGGTGGACAAGGACGCAATCGATCCCACCAAGATCGTGGATGCCTGCCAGCGTCCGAAGCTGAAAAACTAACCGATTCGCCGCCGAAAAATAATCGTAGAGACGTAGCTTCGTCTCTGCCGGCGGCGTTTCGGGAAGATCGGCATTCCATACGATGGCGTAGAGACGTTGCCAGCAACGTCTCTACGCCATCTTTGTCTCTCCGAAGCACTTCCACCCGCAAGGAAACTAAAATGTCTCTATCGGGTTTAGAGGCATGTGGGTAACATCAGTGCATATCCGATTGCTGTTCGCAGGGGCGAATTATGAAAACGCAGAAGTTGTGGGCTGGGATGCTCCTTCTGGCAAGCTTTTTCTTTGTCCTTCAACTAACCACCATTGCGATTGCACAAGATCAAGGTGACGAAGATCAAGGGCAGGATCCACCGGGGCGCGTGGCGCGCCTCAATTATTCCGAAGGATCGGTGTCCTTCCGGCCGGCAGGAGAAGACGATTGGGTTACGGCCGTACTGAACCGTCCGATGGTAACGGGCGATGACCTCTGGGCCGATGAGAATTCGCGCGCCGAAGTTCACGTCGGCTCGGCGGCCATTCGGCTGGGCCCGAAGACGGGCATTACCTTCCTTAATCTTGACGACAACACCACGCAGATCCGGCTGGCCCAAGGCTCGCTGATCGTGCGCGTGCGTCACGTCGATGACGATGACACCTACGAGATCGATACGCCGAACACCGCCTTCAGCCTGCTGCAGCCGGGCGAGTACCGCGTCGACGTCAGTCAGGACGGAAGTCAGACCATTACGACGGTGTGGCACGGACGCGGCCGGGTCACCGGCGGAGGGTCCTCCTACACCGTGATCGCCGGACAGTCGGCTACCTTCACCGGAACCGATCAGGTGAATTACGACCTCGGGCAAATCCCGGACCGCGACTCTTTCGACGACTGGGCTTTTGAGCGTGATGACCGCGAAGACCACGCCGATTCCGCCAATTACGTTTCGCGCGAAATGACCGGTTACGAAGATCTCGACGAGTACGGCGATTGGAATTACGAAGCTGGGTACGGTCCGTGCTGGAGACCGCGCGCGGTGGTAGCGGGATGGGCCCCGTACCGCTTCGGACATTGGGTCTATGTCGGGCCGTGGGGCTGGACCTGGGTCGAAGACGAGCCTTGGGGATTCGCTCCGTTCCACTACGGACGTTGGGCCTACGTCAACAGCGGATGGTTCTGGGTACCGGGACCGGTCGTCGTCCGGCCTATCTGGGCCCCCGCTTTGGTGGCCTTCGTCGGCGGGGGCCCGAACTTCCGCTTCTCCGCGGGCGTCGGCGTGGGATGGTTCCCGCTGGCTCCAGGAGAAGTCTACGTCCCCGGATATCGCGTGAGCCGGACGTACGTGAACAACGTCAACATCACCAACACGGCGGTGAATATCACCAAGGTCACGAACGTGTACAACACGGTGATCATCAACAAGAGCACGACCATCAACAACATCACGTACGTGAATCAGCATGTGAACAACGGTGTGACGGTCGTCGATCGTGACACTTTTGTGAATGCGCGGCCGGTAGCGAACCACGTGATGAGGGTTGAGCCGCGGGAAATCGCAAGCGCGCCGGTGAGCCACGTCGTGACCGCCGAACCGGTGCGGACGAGCGTGATCGGAGCGGGTCGCCCCGTGGCGGTAAAACCGCCAATTGCCGTCATCAGCCGTCCGGTGGTGGCAGTGAGGACTCCTCCTCCCCCGCCGCGCCCGATTGAACAGCGCCAGACTGACGCCGGTGGACACCTAAATCAGCAAGCGCTCGTGCGTCCGGTCGGGCCTTCACAACCCGTGCAGACGAATCAAGGTGCGCGCTCGCAGCCGGCGCAACCAGGCTTCAGGCCGTTTGGCCAGCCGAACCCGTCAAACACAAGCACCAATAGCCAGGTGAAACCGATGCTGAAGCCGCAGCCGCGGGTTTATGAGCAGCAGGGAACTCCTGAGCCGGAGAATCGCGCTATACAGGCGAACGAGAACCGCAACCTGGAACCGAATCGCAACCCGCAGTCTCCGGGCCAGGGCTTCCGTCCGCCGCAACAGCAGGAGCGGCCGTTCCCGCAGGAGACGCATCCCCTGGTGCGGCCAACGCCTCCCGTGCAGGAGCATGACCAGCAACAGGAACAGCAGCAGGCGGAGAAGTTCCACCAGTGGCAGCAGCAGCGCCCCGCTCCGCCTCCGCCGCAAAGGCAACAGCCCTCGCGGCCCGAGCCCCAGAGGCAGGAGAAACCGAAGGGCCATTAACGCCGACGGGCTCTGCAGTGTGATAAGTTCGCAGAAGATGCGCTTGCGGACACGAACAACGATGGAACCTTACGCCGGAGCGGGCAACCTGCCCCGGCGTTATCTTTTCTGGCAGAGCGTGATAGAACAATGACCGAGGCAAAGCGTCCCACTCTTAGCTGGATGGATCTCCTGTGGCTGGCCTTCATCGCGGGCCTGGCCATCCTGCCGCCGGTGAGGGAAATCCATAAGCAGCTCATCCTGCTCGCCTTCGCTGTGCTCCAATTTGGCGAAGGCTGGCTGATTGCGCGGGTGCCGCAGCGCGGGCCGTCCTATGTGGTCTTGCTAAAAATTGCGCTGGCGACTCTGCTTGTCGACCACACCGGCGAACTCGCCATCAACAGCTACTACTATCCCATTTACTTTCTCCCGATTCTGACTGCGGCGGAATACTTCCGTCCCTGGGCCACTTTGTTCTGGACGACTCTGGCGTCGGCGGCGTATTGCTCGAACCTCTATCCGGGGCTGCACCCTGAAATTCAAGAGTTCGAGATTACCTTGGAAAACTACGAACTGCTCGCCATCCGCATTCTCTTCTTCTTTCTCGCGGCCATGGAAGTGAACCGCTACGTGGTGGAGAGCCGCCGCCAGACGAGGCGTTACCAGGAACTAGCCGAGACCCTGGCCGAGACCAACCGCCGTCTGGAGCAGGCGCAGGCCGAGGCGCGGCGCTCGGAGCGTCTTGCTGCTCTCGGCCAGCTTTCGGCTGGACTGGCGCACGAGATTCGAAATCCGCTGGGAGTGATCAAGGGCTCGGCAGAAATGCTGACCCAGAAGCTGGGAGAGTCCAACCCGCTGGCCACCGAGCTCGCGGGATACATATCGACCGAGACGAATCGCCTCAGCGCCCTGGTGACGCGGTTTCTCGACTTCGCTCGGCCGCTTCACGCCGATCTTGCGCCCCAGGACATCACCGCTGTTCTCGATCGGGCGCTCACCGACGTGGTGACGCTGTGGAAAGGCGCGCCGGTACGAGTCGAGAAATCGTACGAACCGAACCTGCCGCCAGTCGCCCTGGATGAAAGCCTCAGCGAGCAGGCCTTCGTCAACATCGTGCAAAACGCATACGACGCCATGGGCGCCAGCGGTGGCGTGCTCCGGGTGAAAGTGGCAACTTCGAACGCGAATGGCCGCGAAGGTGTGGAAGTGCGAATCGAAGATACAGGCCCCGGCATTCCCCTCGATTTGCGGGAGCAGATTTTCAATCCGTTCGTGACCACGAAAAAAACCGGCGTGGGTCTGGGACTCTCCATCGTCTCGAAGATCATGGACGGACATCATGGGTTTATCCGGGTGGAAGATGCCGGGGTGGGGCAGGGAACTGGAGCACGCTTTGTGATGTTCTTTCCCGCCGCCACGAAACACGCCGGCGTCGGAGAAAGGGCTCATCTGGTGATCTCATGAAGCAAGACAGCGGATTGAGGAGGGCCCGGCGATGCCAGCCATTCTGATCGTCGAGGATGAGGCCAAGATGCGCCGCCTGCTCGAGTTGAATCTCGGGGAGGACGGATTCACGACGTTCTCCGCCGGCGATGCTGAGGCGGGGTTGAAGCTGCTAGCCGAAAATGCAATCGACCTCGTCGTGACCGACTTGAAACTTCCCGGCATGGACGGGCTGGAATTCCTACAAACGGTGAAGCGCCAGAGCGCTGCTCTGCCCGTCGTGGTGATGACAGCATTCGGCTCGGTCGAGACTGCCGTCGAGGCCATGAAAGCCGGCGCCAGCGACTACGTGCTGAAGCCGTTTTCCCTGGCCGAGATGCGGCTGGTCATTCATAAAGAGTTGGACGTCCGGGATCTGCGCGAAGAGAACCGGTCGCTGCGCGAGGCGCTGGGCAAACGCTATGCGCATCCCAACGTTGTAGCGCGCAGCCCGAAGATGCAGGAAGTGCTGGCCACGGTCGAGCGTGTTGCCCCCACCAACTCGACGGTGCTATTGGGCGGAGAGAGCGGCGTCGGCAAGGACCTGATTGCGCGTGCGATTCATGAGAAGTCGCGGCGAGCCCGCGGCCCGTTCCTGAAAATCAACAGCACGGCGATCCCGGAAAACCTGCTGGAAAGCGAGTTGTTCGGCTACGAAAAGGGCGCGTTCACGGGCGCAGCGGCGAGCAAGCCCGGCAAATTCGAACTCGCCGACAAAGGTACGCTGTTTCTCGACGAGATCGGCGACGTGCCTCCCGTAACGCAGGTGAAGTTGCTACGCGTGCTGCAGGAGCGGGAATTCGAGCGACTGGGAGGGACGCGCACCATTAAAGTCGACGTGCGGCTGGTCGCGGCCACCAATCGTGACCTGCGGGCGGCGCTCGAGCAGGGCACATTCCGCGAAGACCTCTACTACCGGCTGAACGTGGTGCCCATCGACATCGCACCGCTACGCGAGCGCCGCGAAGACATTCCGGACCTCGTGAATCTGTTCATCACGCGCTTCGCGGGAGATTCCGGCAAGGGGGTGAACGGAATTACGCCCGAAGCGATGCAGATTCTGGTGAACTATCACTGGCCAGGAAACGTGCGTGAATTGCAGAACATTGTTGAGCGGGCGTGCGCACTGGCGAAAGGCAGCGTCCTCGACGTCGCAGATATTCATCTGGACGCTCGTCCCTCGAAGACAGCGAATGGCGCGAGTGGATTTCTTCCCGACGGCATGACCCTCGAGCAGTGGGAAGACGAAATGGTTCAGGAGGCATTGCGTCGCGCCAATGGCAATAAGAGCCTGGCGGCCCGCCTTCTGGGACTCTCCCGAAACGCGCTTCGGTACCGGCTGTCGAAGATCGGCATCGCTGACGAAGCGGACAAAGAGTGAGTTCTCGCAATGCTCCGGGCAAATCGAGAAAAATAGCTTGTCTCCCAGGGCGAAGAAGTGCGCAATATCGACCGCCGGGCTCAGCCAACCCGCCCCAGTCCACCTCGACCATGTCGCCAAGAAATCGTGCCGCTTCACGATTCCTACTCCACCTGAGCGAGCGCACGATTTGCAGGACTGTAGCTCTTATGTTCTTTCGGCTATTGCATTTGGACAGGGACCAGGTCTCCAGTTCACAATGGATTCCGTGAACGTCAGGCAGGAAGGAGTGGTAACCTTTTCCACCCTATTTCTTGGCCCCGATCGCCGCTCCGACTTCTCTGCGCCACGGTTCCTGTTAGACCAAACCGACGATCAAACCTATCGTCTCTACCTGGATGTGGACAGCATCCAGCAAGTTCGCTTCAACGCCTTTACCTCGCTGTGTATAGAATGGGACCAGCAATGCCGTCGGTGGGATCATTATGCCGGTTTACAACGCAACCAAGACCGACCTGCTGGTCGCAGAAAAGCAGGGAGAGCCGGCATATGTCAGCGTTTCTGGCACAACTCCGCTTCAAATCCATTTGAGCAATGTCGCCGATACGCTGCTGTGTCCGTGACCGACGTGTCCGTCGGTGAAGGCTGTCCAAAGTGCTGGACACGAGTGGCATCGCCGGTAAACGAGAAATCTCCGCTGCAGATCGATCCAGGAACCACCGCAAATCTTCCCGTCGACCTGTTTCCCAACTCCATCCACGCTCTGCTGCAGGGAGCGCTGGTCGTCAAGGCACGCGAGAAGCGGAGACCTGACGGGACTGCAAGGGCTTGGGAGGCGAAGTTGGGTCCGTAGGGGGCCATGTGGGGCCGGGGAAACCGGCTATCGAGTGCGCGATCGAGCACCAAGTTTTTTAAGAAGTCACCCCACCGTTGGAGTCAGAGCGCCTCGCGCAGCGGCTGCTTCGGGCCAGGCTCTCGTCGTGCTGCCGTCCGTCGTACAATTTTCAGCAGATATGACTGAAAGCTACGAGGTTCACTGCACCCATGAAGAGTCCACACTCAAATACGTCGTTGTACCGTGGTGAAGCTTTGGATTCTCCTTTGCTCTCGGGCATGTCATCGGGCGCCCACATTAAGATCGCGAAGTCAAATTCACTCAATATACTCAGGAGTTTTTCGAGAAAGCCCTGATTAAGACTAAAGACCCCCTCGTCCCAAACGGTCGCCTCTGCGGCGCCGTCAGCCTCAAGGCGATTAGCAACTAACCTCGTTACTCTGATATTCGCCCCGGAAGATCCGACGAAAAGTTTCGTCTTCGCCATTTCGATCTGGAAAGATAGCACGTTTCGGGGATGCTCGATCCATTGATCTTCCGCAGGGCACGTTGGACCTGCTCATCCTCCGCACCCTGTCGCTTGAGCCGCTCCACGGCTGGGCCGTTTCTGAACGTATCCAGCAGATCTCCAGTGACGTCTTGCGTGTGCACCACGAGGTGGCGCGCGAGCCGCGAGCCGAATGCAGCCATTCTTGCCGGTCTAACATGGAATCTGCGAGAGCCAGTCGAACTGTGGAATTCATGGCCTTTTACCGTCCGATGCATCGATCCAGGTACGAATCGATATTGAATCTTGCTTTTGATTTTCCTACTGAGCAAGATAGTGACTGATTGGCGTGCTACTCCTTCATTTCGCCATACTCGAAGCGAGGCTTTAGTTTCGGTCCAGAGCGCTCGATCATCGCCATGGTAAGACCTTGAGGCACCACCACCGAAGTAATGCTTTCCCACGGCTCTGGCACCGGAGGAAGTCGCACCGGCAGTAGCTTCTCGGAAGACTCCCGATCCTCGGTGCAAACAAGGATGACCCTGCCGCCGCGTGCGATGCAGTCATCCGCAAGACTCACACCCAGTTGTGCGGCTCGTCCTAGAGCGAAGATGATTGCGACATGGCTTTCGTTGACGTCGAGCAATGGTCCATGGCGAAACCCCCCGCCGGAGTGAGGGGCGGCACGATTCCCCACCATCTCTCGGATGCAAAGTGCTCCCATGATCGCAGCGCCATACGCTGGGCCGCGGCCAATGAGCTCTATGTTTGCGGCTCCATGGCAGAAGTCGGCCAGTTGGTTGCGGATATCAAATGCATGATTCAGGCTCGAGGGATAGGTTTGAACAACTTGCTCCGCATCTTTTTTCCATGGCCGGCCTAGCAAATGAGAAGCGATCACGATGCATGCCGCGGTCGCATTCGTGTATGTCTTGGTCGCATTCCCATACTCCGGGCCTGCAAGAATCGGAAAGCGGGTGCCAGCTAAGGACCAACATGTGCTTTTTTCATTGTTACAAAGCAACGCCATTCGTTTGAATGACGGGCTCTTGCATAGTTGCACCAGTTCCGCACTCTCGCCCGAAGTGGTTAACAGAAAAGAAATGGCAGCCTGATCGCACGCCGCATCGGAGTAATGCAGCCATTCGCCTGCGTCTACGGCGAAAGAAGAGCGCCCGCGTGATTGCAGAAAAGATGAACCGGTGACACTAGAACAATACGACGCTCCCATTCCTACAAACAGGACAGGAAGGGGAGAAAGCGACATCTGATGTACCGTTTCCAGCTCGTTTAGAATCGATCTGTCTTCCCTGTAAGCGCGCAACAGACGAACCAGGCACTCTGGCTGTTCCCGGCACTCCATCTCGTAAATCGCAGTCATGTCCAGCCTTCGCACGTCGCTGGGTGGTTCCACCCCGGCGATCCAGCTCGGCTCACTGCTCGGTTGGTTTTCCATGGTTACCCCTCAACGTGGGTTTCAATTGTTTATAAACAATGATTATAAACTGCGATATGATACGGAGCGAGGTGGCCTAGGTGTCTGATTCTTCCCTGCATTCCGGTCTCCGCGTGAATCGTGTCTTCCTGCTACGAGTTTCATCGATCGCTGCATTGGGAGGCGTACTCTACGGCTATGACATGGGCATCATCGCGGCCGCCGTGATCTTTGTAAAAAGCAGTTTTGCGCTTTCCACATTTATGGAGGAGTTGGTAGTCAGCATCGTGCTCATCGGAGCCATGATTGGAGCAATCACAGCCGGGGCTATCGCTGATCGGATCGGCCGGCGCGCCACGCTCGTATGGGCTGCAGCCATTTTTATCTTAGGTTCGGTGCTTTCGCCCCTGGCTCCGAACGTGTACGTGCTGATCGTGGCGCGGGCAATCATCGGCATTGGAATTGGGTTCAGCTCGGTTACCGCGCCGGTATATGTTTCAGAGCTAGCCCCGCCCCAGTCCCGTGGCATGCTCATTGGACTGTATCAATTCGCTTTAACCCTCGGAATTGCGTTGGCCGATCTGGTTGGTTATTGGCTCGCCGCTCAGCAGCAATGGCGTCTCATGTTCGGCATCGCGGTTGTGCCAACTCTTTTTCTGTTGATCGCCGTCCTCGCTGTTCCCGAAAGCCCGCGCTGGCTGTTCGCGCACGGCCGCGGGGAGAGTGCGGAAGCGGTTTTGCGCACTTATACTGATTCTCAAGGCGCGCAAAGGCTTCTCGCCGACATTCAGCGCGGTCTCAAAACTCCGGTCGAACAGAGATGGAGCACCTTGTGGAGTCCTGCGGTACGCGGCTCGCTGTTCATCGCAGCCGGACTCACCGTTCTGCAGCAGGTCACCGGCATCAATACGATCATCTATTATGGTCCGCAGATTTTCGAGCTGGCCGGGAGTGCATCACATGCCAGCGCGATTTTTGCAACTTTGCTGGTTGCACTGGTGAACGTGCTTTTTACGTTGGTTGGAATTGCGCTCGTCGATCGAGTGGGCAGGAAGCCGTTGCTTTACGTTGGGGTGAGTGGCATGACGATCGCGCTATTTACCCTTTCGCTCACCTTTAGCCGCACTGCGCAAGTTGGCTCACGCATGGGCGCAATCGCAATTGCTTGCCTGATGCTTTACATCGCCTGTTTCGCCTTCAGTCTGGGCGCAATCGCGTGGATCTTAGTGGCGGAAGTATTTCCGCTGCAGGTTCGGGGGCGTGGGATGGCCGCCGGAACGCTGTTCTCAGGCATCGCAAATTTCGCGGTGTCTCTTACTTTTTTGTCAATGATTAATGCGATTGGCAGTGCGCGCACATTTGCTGTTTGTGGAACAATGAGCATCGTAACCCTGCTCTTCGTGCGCTTTGTTGTGCCCGAAACCTGCAGGCGAGATCTTGAAAGCATTAGTTTGGCAAGCGAGGCTTGAGCAACGGTCAGTGTCGCTTGCGCGATTCCGCGAGATCGAGCGCCAGACGAACCGCTCCCATCAGTTGCGCGTCTTCTCCCAGAGCGCTCGTGGCTAACCTAGGTAGCGCAGGTTCCTCGTATTGATCGAGGATGCGCTGCGTCGCATCGCGCAACGGCAAACTCATGCCGACTCCTCCGCCTAACACAACGCATTCACAGTCCAAAACGAGGCAAATGTTGTAGATCGCATAAGCCAGCACTTGTGCTGTGCGATTCAGCACGGTCTGTGCAAACTGATCTCCGGCCAGTGCTCTATCGAAGATTTCTGTCGCAGTGAGATCACGCGCCTCCACAACGCCGGCTTCTGTGCAACAACGCAACCATTGCTGCCTGACGCCTTCGCCGCCAATCATGCTTTCGAGTGATCCGGGCGAACCCGGAGCAACCGCCTCGCTGGACCCGCCCGGGACGTACATGTAGCCTATCTCGCCGGCCGTCCAGTGCTTGCCGTGAATCAATTCCCCGTTGGCAAAAATGCCGGCGCCAATTCCGGTCCCAATCGCAAGAAAGGCAAAACTACGAAGGCCGCGCGCGACTCCCTTCCAGTTCTCCCCGATCGCAGCCAACCGCGCATCGTTTTCCACAGTTGCTGGAACTTGCAATGCCGATTCCAGCACATCCCGAAACGCCACATTCTTCCATCCTTTTAGATAAGAAGTGGCGACCACAATTCCGGCGTCAACTCTAGTAAGTCCCGGTGCGCCCGCTGCTGCGGCTAGCAGAGAACGCTGAGACACGGAATGACGCTCCAGCAGAGAATCCACGCCTTCACGAATCTGCTGAACAACCATCTCCGGCGAAGATGTCGTTCTCGTGGAAGCCGACCATTTCCCTAACAGACATCCCTTCGAATCGGCGAGAGATACCCGCAGGTTGCTTCCTCCGATATCGATGCCAATGACATGCCCACTATCCGCGCCATTGTTCGGCACGCTGCGATCCGAACTGGAAGCCGAGCCGCGCTCGAGTTTGTCTATTGTGCTCATCTTCACTTTAACTAAGTCGTCGATCGTTACTCAATCGCTAATCAACTTCGTATCAAATCGCCTCACTACTGGCGCTCCTTGGGAAGCATCTCCATCGCCCACACGGCCGCAGGCCTCATATACATGGAGGCCCGAAAATTGCCGCTTACATCCCACGCTTCAGGAGTGCGAAACCAATATCCCTTGCTCTCATAGATCACGTGATAAATTCCCCAAGCGGTGCGGTACGCCTCGTCTTTCATGCCTTCACTCAGCATCAGCGCGGCCACACCGAAGCTGGTTCCTGCCCACACTTCGAGCGCTTGTTCGTTGTCGCGAATGATCGAGCCGTCGGCCGACATGCCGTTGGCCGCGCCCATTTGACCGTTGCCGAACTTCATCACATTGAAGGCGTATATCTTCTTCGCTGCAGCTACCTGCATCTGGGGTGGCACCAGATCGCCTAGTCCGGTCATGTTGGCGTACCATTGGCCGGCGAGTTGATCCGCCTGGACACTCTCGCGATACTCGCTCTCCGTGTCATAGCGGAAATACTCCCCGTTCCAGAGTTTCGCGATGTAAGTTTTCTGCGCTTTCAAAAAAAGCTCGTGATACTCAGTCGCAGTATTCGTCTCTCCGAGCGTGCGAGCCATCTCTTCGGTTGCACGCACTGCTGCCAACCACAATCCTCCGCAGTACGCGCTCACCCCTTTTACAACCCATGAATCGTAGGTCTGATCGGGATAACCGCTGTTCTCCGGAACCCCGCCGCCGCGTTCGAATTGCCGCAAATAAGCCATCGCGGCGAGCACAGCCGGCCACATCTGTCGCAAGAAATCTTTATCCTTGCTTCCTGTCAACACATAATCGCGGTAGACCATCAAAACGAATTTCGAGTTCAGGTCTTTCCAGTCATTCGTATCCTGCCAGCCGGGTTCGTTCACCGCGAAGAATGGATCGCCCTCGGGCACACCCAAATCGTGCGGGACCGCTCCTTTCTTCTTTCGCATGTGCAACCTAGGTTCGTCGGTTTGCCGTGACTTCCAAACCCATTGCCCCAACTCCGGCCACTCTCGTGGAACGGTGTCGCCGAATTCACGCAATACGTGTTTGTCGATCTCCGGCCAGAACTTCAACAGGGGCAGCGAACCATAAAAGCGAACATCGAGTGTTCCGTAGTATGCATAGTCGAAACATTCCAACAGAGCAAACGAACCGAGACCCTTATCAATGGGGCCGCGCGGATGCCCCCAGAATGTTCCTCCGTCGGTTAAGGTATAGAGCTCATTGAACAACATGCCGCGATACCAAACCGGCCTGCTCTCATTGTTTACATACGGACCCTGCCAGGCATCGATGGCATCGCTCCATGCCTGCGCGTTCAGTAATCCATCGCGGGCAATCGCCCAGGCGTTGTTGCCATCCGCTCCGAAGAAATCGGTATAGCGGCGGTTCCACTCGCGTCCCTCGCCAAACTGCACGATCGGAAAATCCCACGCGATCACCATCGGAATAATTTTGTTTTCGCCGGGTGCGAGCGTAAACCGTACAGCAACTGCGCCCGCCAATTTTTCGCTGTCACTCACCCACGAGATATCGCTATTCGGTAAACGGCCATCCTTGGCAAAGCTGCTCCAGACTGCCTTTCCATCGCCATCCGCTGCGAAGCTGGTCAGATAACTCACCTCAATTCCCGGCGCATCTAGTGCAGCAATCGCAAATTGACCATCGGCTTCCTGCAACTCGCCGCCCGCGCGATTACGCTCAAAGACAATTCCTTTCATCGTTCCAGTCGCGATCTGTTCGCTCTTATAGCCGTTGTGGTTGCCTTGATTCGGAGCACCCTGGAAATCCCGCGTGAAAGTGCGGAACCAGCCAACCATGTTGGTCCACGAGAGGAGCACGGAGACTGTCACCGCGCGCGAGGTCGGATTTTCTGCATGCCATCGGTAAACCGCAACGGGATAACTCGACTCCCGATAATTGTTGGGCAACAACGGCGAAAACTGTTCGAGAACAAGGTGAGCGGGAAATTGATTCCAGCGATAGTCGTACCAAGCTTTGGGATAGAGGGCCGCATACTCGCCCGCCCCGATCGGATAGTTCCATTGCCAACTAGCTAGCGTTCCATCGGTCGGATGATCGGTCATCAACGCTCTGGCCACGCCGTGAGCCTCGCCTTCGACCTGCTGAAAAACCGCGAACTGGTTAGCGTAGACGGGTGCGTATTTATGAACACCTGCCTTCATATGCCAGCGCGCGAAATCTCCTCGGAATGTGCGCGAGAAAGTTCCGGATCCAAATCCTCCCACCGGTGCGCCTTGCCAGAAACCATCGTCGATATTGCCCGGAACACGTGTGACTCCGGGCTTGTCAAGCGGAAGACCAAGTGGCCGTCGCCACGCGACTTGCGGTATGTCGTCGCCCGCCCAAGCAGAGGCCGATAAAGACAGGAGTGCGAGAAGAATTACGCATGAATTTGATACTTTTTTCATGAGAATGATGGAACGAGCACTATCGATCAGACCAATACTTATTGAACCCTTCATAATCAGAAGGCAGATTCGCCAAGATCGTTCTTCTGAGCTCCAATATGTCGACCGAACCCTGTTTTCGATAGAGCACTTTTCCGCCCGGGGCAATGAGCACCGTAAACGGCACCGCCGATTCCCACATGGGATCAAAGGCGGCTTGGAGAGCAGCCGTATCGTTCGAATCGAATAAAAGGTTGCGGCTGGTGGCGTGCATCTTATTGAGGATTCGGACGACTGTATTCTTCTCCTCGGGCAGGTTCGCTGCTATGGTCACTAACTCCAAGTCCCTCACTTCGTACATGCGAAAAGTGTCCTGAAAGCTGGAGAATTCATCGATGCACGAGCCGCACCATGTTGCCCAAAAACTCACAAGCAGCGTTTTGCCAGTCGGATTCTTCTTAAGTTTTCTCAAGTCATCGGCGGAGACCATATTCAGTTGAATGGGTTGTGATTCGATCTTCTGCAGTGCTTGCAGCTGCTGTGCATGTTTCTCTTTCCACTTGCTGGAACAACCAAAAACACCGGTGTGTTTCACAGCAACGTCTCGATGAGCCAGAACCGCATCGATCGCGTCGCGCACCTCGTGCGTTGTAACCAATTCAGAGCGATAGCTGTTATCAATGCGGCCTTCGTAGCGAAGCCGGCGCTCGCTGTCGAAAACAAATGCGTGCGGGGTTGCTTGCGGGCCGTAGGCTTCCGTCACAGTCTGCGTGTCGCCGTCGTAAAGATATGGGTAGGCCAGATGCTTATACTCAGCGCGAATTTTCATCTCTTCGAGGCTGTCGCTAACGTCGGAGGAATCGAGTTCGTCGATCCGAATGGCTTTCGGATCGTTCGGTTCGATTGCAACGACGGCGACACCACGGTCTTTGTAGTCGGTTGCCAACTGAGCGATGCGCCGCTCGTACATCTGAGCAATCGGGCAATGGTTGCAAGTGAACACGGCCACCAGGACCGGACTTGATGAGTAATCGGAAAGGCGGTGAATCTCGCCATCAACGCCTGGAAGCTCGAAATTCGGCGCTCGCGAGCCGAGCGTAAGAATGGGATGGTCGCTCTGCCCCCACAGGCTCAACGTACATGTAAGAAAGATCAGAGTTCTCCACATGTCACTCTCCTGGCAACCGCGGCGAAGACACGCCCAGCGTTCCGTCAATGACGGTCACTTCGCCCGCCGTCAATCCGAGGACAAATGCGGTGTTGGATGTGCTATCCACCGCGATTGCATATGGCCTTCCGGGAGTTTTCAGGGTGGTCAGTAAGCGATCATTTGTTCCATCGATAACTGTCGTGGTGTCACTCTTCGTGCTTGCGACGTAGACACGATGAGTTTTTGAGTCAACTGCAATTGCTTGCGGATGCACTTCAACTTTCACAGTTGCAAGGACCGAGTTCGTTGTTCCATCAATCACTGTGATATCGCCGCTCCCATAGTTCGCAACGTAAACCCGCGCGTTGGAAGTGTCCACCGCAAGAGCGCAGGGAATTTCTCCGGCTTTGACGAATATAACTTCATCCGTCTTCCCATCGATCACGGCCACGCTTGCCTTACCGACATTGGTCGCCAAAATCTTGTTAGAGACCGGATTCATCGCGATGGCCCAAACGTGTTCGCCACTTTTGACAGCAGAGGTGTGGTCCGTGGCTTCGTCGAGTTCCGTGACGGCTTGACTCTCGTAACTGGTAAAGTAAAGTCGGTTCGTGATTGGGTTGATGGCTATTGCGTCTGCCGCAACATTCGCCTTGAGCACACTGGCAATGTTGGTGGCTCCGTCGATCATCGTGATCGTGCTGCTGAACGTCTTGGCGATATAAATCTTGTTCGTCACTGGATTGACGGCGATCGCGTACGGAAGATCGCCGGCTGGAACGGTAGCAACAACTTTGTCGGTCGCTCCGTCGACGACCGTCACATTTCCGCTGCCAGAATTTGCTATATAAACCCGATTTGTGGATGGATTGATTGCGATCGCTACCGGTTCGACACCCACCTTCACTAGCGAAGGCGAATGCCCCGCGCTCAGCACCGTCACCGTGCTGTTGTGCGTGTTCACAGCGTAAACCCTGTTCGTCCTGGGATTGATCTCGATCGCATGAGGACTGATCCGAATTCCGTTTGGTTCAGCAGCCGGCTGCGGAGACTTTGAGCCGAGCCAATCGATGGCCTGCTCTATCAATTGATTTTGCGTAGAGCTTATGAATATCTTGTCCCCGTGGCCCATATTGAGGTAGAGCATTCTGTATTTCGTGTTCGTCCAAACCACAGGGAGATCGCCGCTTTCAAGGACGTCTTTGAAGCCCAGTGGATAGTTCGACGAATCGAGCGTGAGCAGGACCCGCACATCTTTATTCAGGCGAGGACTTGGCTTCCACACATACCACTCATTGGCCGGTGAATCATACACTGCGGGAAGACCCGCGGTTACAGGATGATTCTTGTCATCGACAACTAGCTTAGCCGGGAGCGGCGGCCAGCTGTTGCTGTAGAACACCGCGCCTCCAAGAAAATTGACGAACCATGGCCATTTCGTGCTTTCGTCGTTGTATCCGGCAAAATGAAAACCCAGCCAAGCGCCGCCATTTTCCGCAAAGCGCTCGAAGGCCGCTCGCTGCTCAGCATTCGTCGGAGAATCGTTTAGCCAGACGACCATGTCGTAGTTCTTTAACGTTGCCGCGTTTAGCTTGCCCCAATCAGAGGTCGCATCGAATCCGAAATTCTCTCGGGTCGCACAGTCGGCGAAGAATTTCAAAGCGTCCAGAGCAAACTGAACGTGGTCCGGTTCCACGTTCGTCGAATAAAAAGCCAAAACCTTAAAACGTGGCTGCTGCTGGCTCCAGGCTACGGCTGTCGCGAATACAAAACTGAGCGCGACCAGTCCGATGAAAATCCGCCGTTTCATTGGTTCGCCGCCCATAGCATTGAGTTGTGAAATATTTTGGTGAATGCTGAGTTCTTAAACAGTTCAGGATGATGGCCCATAAATATGTATACGTTCCGCGCCTTGTAGTGTTCGTTTGTCCAGACAACCGGATGATCGCCCATCTTCGTTTTGGTGTCCGGAGAATAGGTCGTCTCGTCGACCCGTGCCAAGACACGAACATTCGGACGGGGCGATTTGTCGTAGGTATACCACTCTTCTTTCTCCACAACGAATGACGACCCAACTCCTGTCATCACCGGATGAAACTTGTCCTCGACGTCGACGGTCGCTGTTGCAAACTTGGGAATGTAATCCTTAAACCTGATTCCGCCCATGAATTGGGAGAACCAGGGCCACATCGGATATCCATCGAACTCGCCGAGCAATGTGGCGTGATGGAATCCGATCCACCCGCCGCGACCATCCTCGATAAATTTCGTGAAGGCGGTTACAGCCTTTGGAGTCCAACCATAGGGCGGATAGTTGAGCTGAATGAAAAGTTGATAGTGCGAAAGGAAGGCATCATCGATTGGATCTGTGCTCTGAATGTAATCGACCGCGAAGTGCTCGGCGGCTGACTCTTTTTGCAACCAAACCTTCGCCGCATCGACAAAGGGCTTGTGAATTCCTCCGGCCTCGGCCAGCGCAACGGCCCTGAATTTTGCACTCGAGGTTTGCGCGCTGCCCGGCGTTAAAAGCGGAATAAAGAAGAGCGCCACAACGCCCAATCGAGTAAAAGCGTAAAACCATGATCGTGGCACCTGGAATGACATATGCCCCTTCGCGTGCGCCATAGCGACCCGATCCTATCACAATCTTAGTTAACAAGCATTATAATGCCTGATGATCACACGGACCCTCGACTCAGCGTCTCCCTTCATTAAAGCGCACGATTCGCGGGAATGACACGAATGCCGTAACATGGTGACGATTGCATCGAAGATTGTCGACCGGCGTCTACGCCGCTAAGCGATGAAGGAACCCTTCTTAATTGGCCGTCCACCGCTGATTCGCCAAACGAACGCGCAGATTCTCCTGAACTTACTCCGTGAAAAAGGGCCATGCTCCAAAGCAGATCTCGTTCGCGCGTCCGGATTAAGTGCCCCCTCCGTGACCAATGTCGTTGCTCATTTGGCGCAAGCAGGAGTGGTGGAAGCGATCGGCGAAGGCGACTCAACTGGCGGCAGGCCACCCGACATATTGCGTTTTCGGGCGGAACGCGGCTGCGTTGCGGGCGTCGAAGTTGGGGCTGACGCTTTGCACTTTCTCCTGTGCGATTTGAACGGACATGAACTCGGACGGACGAGAGTCGCAATCGAGCGCGCGGCATCAACGCCTTCGGTTGTTTGCAGGACAATTGGCCAAGCTGTGCGCGACTTGTTGCAGAAGCATAAACAATCGGAGAATCTACTGCTCGGGCTGGCGGTTGGAGTTCCTGCAATTGTGAATGTCGATGCAGGCAGCGTGGTTGCTTATAGTGCTCTGCCGGACTGGAATGACGTGCCGTTGGGCGGGATGCTGAACCGCGAATTTCGATCTCTGGTGACGATTGAAAATGACACGAATTTAGCGGCGCAAGGTGAGTTCTATCGCGGAGCGGCCGTAGGACAAAAAGACTTCGTTTTCATCACCATAGGAGATGGCGTTGGCTCCGGCATTTTCATCGACGGACGACTGCATCGTGGATCGCAGTGGTCGGCTGGAGAAATCGGTTATCTCCGCGTGCCAAATGTTTCGCGAGGGAATCTCACCATTCACCAATATGGAAACCTCGAAAAGTCATTGCATGCACCCGGCATTATGAAAGCCTGGAAGTCTAGCCTGCAAGCATCGCGAGCCAAACCCAAGGTGCTTCACGCGAAGGATGTATTCGATTTGGCATTGGGCGGGAACGCCTTGGCGAAACGTATTGTGAAGCAATGTGCGACGGTCCTGGCCGACACGATTCTCGATCTCGCGTTGATCCTTAATCCCAGCGTTATTCTGCTCGGAGGTGAAGTGGGCAGCCATCCCTTCCTGCTACAGGAAGTCCAGAAGCTGTTAAAAGGAAGCGAATTTGCCTTAGTTCGAGTCCAGCCTGGGGCGCTTGGTCCCTCCGCCGTTTTGTGGGGCGCCGTTTTTACCACCCTGGAACCTGCCATTTTCGGGTTGTTGCAAAACTCCTCACATTCGAGCTGACACCTAGATGCGCGATCTTTAGGCCTCATAATTTAGGTTGACAAAACTTACTAATGAAGGTTAATTTAGCCGCCGTGATTCGACATCGGCATGGCGTTACGGACGGCCACCTAGGGCGAGCCAATGCGCAGCCGCTATTTGAGCGATTGCTTAAGCATGAAATGGCCGCACGTGCCGTCACCGGCGGCGGGTCATGCTCATTCGAGAATAGCGGTTTCCCCTCCTCCGCGCATCGAGCCCAGCCTAGCAAAACCGCATCGAGTTATTCAGGAAAGCAATTTGAAGAACGACCGTTTGCAACATCAGTTGCCGATAGCTGCGGTGGCGGAATCCGACGGCCGTAAGCTGGCCGTCTGCGTAGGACGGAGATGTGGTCGTCGTGAGTCGATTGTAGGAGGAAGAAAATGATCCGACTGAAAGAGTCGTTGCTGCTCCATCTAGCTGTTTTCATGGTTCTATTCGCTGCGTCTCTCGGTGTGTTGCCGGCGTGGGGGCAGGAAGTCACCGCTACTATCACTGGGAGCGTGACTGATCCTTCGGGAGCCGCCGTCGTTGGCGCTTCCGTAGTGGCTCACGATGTGGAGCGCGGCACTACCTACGCGACGAAAACCAATCCCGACGGCGTCTTCAATCTTCAGCGCATGCCGGTTGGCACGTACGAAATAACGGTAACCTCGACTGGATTTCAGACAATTAAGCAATCCGCGGTGACGTTGGTGCTCGATCAAATCGCCCGCTTCAACTTCAAACTCCGGCTGAAAGGTGTAAACGAGGTTATGGAAGTTGTCGATACGGCACCCAACTTGCAGACGGATAGCGCGCAAGTAGGAACGCTGATCGATTCCAAGACAAACGACAATATACCGCTCGCCTCGCGCAACTTCGTACAGTTGACGCTGCTTACTCCGGGCGCGCTTACCATCGATCCACAGACCATGAACACGGGATCCCAGACCTCGCAGCAGATAGCAGGCAACGGAGGCGGGCGCCCGTATATCAATGGCAACCGCGAAGAGTCGAATAATTTTATCCTCGACGGCGTGGACGACAGTCAGGTATCGGAAAACGCGGTGGGTTTCACCCCATCACCCGACGCCATTGAAGAATTCAATGTCATTACCCAGAACGCATCGGCGGAATTCGGCAATTTTCAGGGCGGGGTAGTGAGTGCCTCAATCAAATCGGGTACCAACAGTTTTCACGGCGATGTCTTTGAATTTATCCGCAACGATAAATTCAATGCCAACTCGTGGCAAAACGGATTCTCAGCGAATCCGCAAGGAACGACCGGTCTCCCGAAGGGAAAGATGCGGTGGAATCTATTTGGCGGCACAATCGGCGGGCCCATCATCAAGAACAAACTGTTCTTCTTCGGTGATTATGAAGGCTCCCGCTTCGATCATCCGCTTGCAGCAGGCGATCTTACCGTGTTGTCAACCGCGGAACGCGGGGGAGATTTTAGTGCCCTGCTGACGAATGGCGTGCAGATCTATGACCCCTGTACGGCAGGTACAGGAGTTAGCGGCACACCGTGTGTTCTGTCGGGGAACCCGGTACCTTTCCAGGGCAATATTATCCCTCCCAACCGGCTGGATAACGCCTTCAAGGTGCTCATGGCTTCGCCACTCTATCCGCAACCCACTCCCAGTGCGCCCAATAGCGCTGTAGTTCTTAATGGAAGCCAGAACAATGACGACCAGGAAGACGTTAAAGTCGACTTCAATGCCTCTGAAAAGGATCGTCTTTTCGCCCGCTATTCCCGGGCCAAGGAAATTGATCCCTTAACGACTTCCTACCTGCTCGGTGGGAATTCGAGCTCGGAAGTGCACATCGATAACACTGCTTTTGATGAGACGCACACGTTCACCCCGTCACTGCTCAACGATTTTCGCATTGGCGTGAACTATGTATTGCCCTTTGGCCCGAATACGACCTTTGCCCCGTCCGTCGCCACGCTCGCGGCTAACACTGGTATCGCCGGTACGACCGAAGGCGGCATCAGCGGATTGCCTAATATCACCTTTGCAAGCGCGGCAACGGGAGGCGGCATCGGCAACTACGCCGGTTTGGGCAACGGCGCGATCATCCAAAAGTTCGCTTCTACCGTTTGGCAGATATCCGACAATGTCTTGTGGAGTCACGGACACCACAATGTGAAATTTGGCTTCCAGATGGGCCGGTACCGCTTAAATATTACTTATCCGGGCAATGCCGGAGTCCTGGGTGACATCGGCTTCACTAACAACTACACCTCTGAAGCAGGCGATGGAGTATCTGGCGGAGATGCGGGAGCGAGCTTTGCTCTGGGCCTACCCGATTCCGTTTCTCGAGGTGCGTTAGGCTTCGGTTTTCATCAAAGAGACTGGCTGCTGGCTGGTTTTGCACAGGACGATTGGCATATAGCCGATGGCCTAACCTTGAATCTCGGACTGCGATATGAGGCACGTACTCCGTGGGTCGAAACCAACAATCGTCAGGTGAATGTCGATAAGACCACCGGCATCGTGGAGTTTCCCGGAAACAGCCCGGTCCCCCACGGCATTGCCGGCCAGAACGGCTTCAGTAGAGGACTCTACGGTAGCAAATATGATGGCCTGGGAGAGTTTGAGCCCCGCATTGGATTCGCCTGGACTCCATCGGCCCTAGAAAGAAAAACCGTTATCCGTGGGGCTTTCAGCGTCTCGTCTTATCTGGAGGGTACGGGGACGAATCTGCGCCTGCCCCGTAATCCCCCATACACACCAACGCAGATTGGAGGAACGAACAACTACACCTCAGGCGCCACACCTTATGCCACCGAGGCTGGAGCTACGGGAGGGTTTGCACCACAACCGCAGTCGGTTGTCGGAGCGACTATGTTCGCCTGGGGTCCAGTGTTGCAGCCGGCGATCGGGGAACAATGGAATCTTTCGATCCAGAATGAGGTGACAAAAACGCTCACTGCGCAGGTTGGTTACGTCGGGCAAAAGGTTACACACCTGGTGGTGCCGCTGGACCTCGGTCAACTGCAACCGGGAACCGATAACACCCCCTTCGTCGGCGGTTTCAACGGAGTCGGTTCTGGCTATGGCCCGAACAGGTTCGCCGATGTTTACGATACGGCATCGGTTGGCACCATGCGCTATGACGCGTTGCAAGCAGTGTTACAAAAGCGCGCCAGTAGAGGACTGCAAGGCCAGATTGCCTACACCTGGGGCAAATGCATGACCAACAACAGCGGGTACTATGGAACCTACAGTTCGAATTCCGAGACCACGAGCTCCTTCCCCTATTGGCAGAACCTCTATGATCCGAGATCGAATTGGGCGCGTTGCTACTATGATTCCAGCCAGGTCGTGAGCGGCTACCTCCTTTACGAACTGCCCATAGGGCGAGGAAAATCCTTCGGCCATGATCTGCCTGCGGCAGCAAATGCGGTGATTGGAAACTGGTCGATTGATCCAATATTTTCCTATCACGCTGGATTCCCCCTGGCCGTCTTCGGACCCGACAACTCGGGGACCTTCACAGGCAATGACGGTGCTGGGCCCGGTTCCGCTCGGCCGAACTGCAATGGTCCGGTCCAGTATACCCGCCAGCTAGTAGACGTTCCAGGCGTGGGCAATCAACTTCAATGGTTCTCGAATACAAATGGCACATTCACACCGGAGGCGCCCGGTACCTTTGGTACCTGCCCCGCTCAAGGCCCGGTTATCGGGCCTCACTACGTGGACGTGGATCTGAGTCTGCAAAAAAACTTCCGCTTCAGCGAGTCAATGCGCTTACAGTTTCGCGCCGACTTCCTGAACGCATTCAACCATCCCAACCTGGCCGCGCCGAATATGTTCTACAACACAACCGCTAACACTTTCGGCAACATCACCGGCAGTCAGGATTCGAGGAACCTCATGTTTGCACTCAA